>Ga0302323_100000716_pt1 | contig 26813 bp, 19 predicted proteins | sample Fen_T0_3_FD_201950 | JGI IMG/M metagenome (GOLD analysis project Ga0302323, IMG submission 201950) | Peat permafrost microbial communities from Stordalen Mire near Abisko, Sweden - Fen_T0_3 | ecosystem: Environmental > Terrestrial > Soil > Wetlands > Permafrost | place: Sweden: Abisko...
GACCCCCTTGAAGTGCTGGATAACTGGCACTCTGGCATGCTCGGTGACGTAGCGGATCAGCCCTTCGCCGCCGCGTGGAATAATCAAATCGACCCACCCGGTGAGGCCAATCAATTCACCAATCGTGTCACGGGTCTCGGCTGAGACTATCTGAACCCCATCCGCCGAAATGCCGGCTTCGGTCATGGATTCGCCAAGGATTTCGCCGAGAACACGATTGGTCTCAAGTGCTTCTTTGCCCCCACGCAGCAGGACCGCATTGCCCGACTTGATGCAGAGGGCAGCAGAGTCGATGGTGACGTTGGGGCGCGATTCGTAAATCATCCCAATTGTACCGAGTGGGATCCGTTGACGGCCCACGAGCAGTCCGTTCGGGCGGCGCACCATTTCTCGGCGTTGACCGACCGGATCATCGAGACCAATGATGAAGTCGACGCCTGCAGCAGTGGATTCGATGGTTCGAGCATCCAACGTCAGGCGGTCGAGCATTGCCGCGTCTAGGCCGTTGCTGCGCGCCCGTTCGAGGTCTCGAGAATTGGGGCCGGCAATTCGTGCGGCGCCTTTGCGCAAGTTGCGCGCGAGGATTGATAGCGCCTTGTCCTTATCCGCGCGGCCAAGACTGGCAAGGCTGCGCGCAGCAGCTCGAGCGCGCTTGGCTTGTTCGAGAACGATAGTCATCGGTGAGGGATCCTTCGGGTGCGTAGGGTTGGCCCCGTCATGGATTGGGTTGGAGCATGCCGCTCGATGGCGGCTCGGTAACGTTAGTTGCTGCGTCTGTTGGCAACGGGGAAGGTGCGACAACTGCTGCATCCTGACTCAGTACGGTTGGTGTCCCTCCACCAGCAACGTACGCTCCAGAATCTGGCAACTCTGCGCTGCTGCCGGCGTCCCACGGAATGACTTCGGGCGGCTCGAATTCAGGGGCTGGCAATGTTGGTTTGGGTGCGGCCGAGCTACAACCCACTAATACGATCGCGGCAACCCACGGCCATGGCGCGCACTGTAATCGATATTGCTTCAAGCGAACACTCCGCGACGTTGTCGCAGGCCAACGTTCAGGAGCTCTTGAATGGCCTTCTGTACCAAAAATACGTTATCCGACACGACCGATTCGTCTGGTTCGCGATTGGCGGCGAATCGAAGTGGTTCGCCGTAGAACAACCGATATTTGGTTGGAAATGGTAATTGTCCGAAAGGCAGCAGCATCTGCGGAATGATCGGGCAAGCTGGGATTCGTAGCAAGTTCGCCAACAGCTTGGCGTTTCCGACGTTGATGTACTGTTCTTCTGCCCCAATCACGGCCACAGGTACGATCGGTGCTCCTGTCTCAAGCGCAATTCGCATGAACCCCGTGCCAAAGTCCTGCAATTGGTAGCGCTGGGTAAACGGTTTACTGATCCCTTTGACGCCTTCCGGAAATACGAGCAGGGCCTCATCTCGTTCGAGCAGTCGCCGCGCGTTGTCGCGGGCTCCAACCACGGAACCAAGTCGCGTGAAGAACGTTGACACGAAGGGCAAACTTGCGGCAAATCGATCGATCATTGCGCGAATGATGCGTGGCTGAGGGGCATCAAAGAATAGCGAGCAGCCAAGCATCATCGCGTCGATAGGAATTTGGCCTGAGTGATTCGCGACGATGATCACGCGACCCGGTGGCACGCGTTCGATGCCGTGTACTTCGGTTCTGAAATAGGCACGATGCAGAAAGCCAAACCACGGGCCAACGACGCGATAGGCATCAATGTCTAGCCCAAATTGGTCCCCGCCTTTCCGGGAGTAGTATTCACGAAGCTGTCCAATTCGAGTCTCGAAATCGGCTCCGACGAGGCGCAGTCGGTACCGCTCGCGAGAGCGACTTGCCCAATCATTCAGCCGCTCCACAACTGGCCGACCCTCTCGAGCGGCCGCCTCGGTCCAGCGTGCAAGCAGGGAGGGATCAGGCATTTCGGCGAGACTCTAGCGCGCCAGGTCACCTCCACCAAGGTCTGGTCGTCGCGGCGGACCTCGAACGCTCAAATGAACTTATCGAACCGAGCGAACGGTACCGGGGCGGTCGGCCAGTGAGCAGGGCATTCCCACGGGAAGTTGGTTCCAGGTAACCTGCCCCCATGGATTTTCTCGCAGTGGCCAGGGCGCGCTACTCTTGTCGCTCCTATCGTTCGGATGTCGTGTCAGACGAGCAATTGGGTCGAGTGCTTGAGGCGATGCGCCTTGCTCCAACGGCGTGCAATAGACAGCCCTTTCGAGCCTACGTGATCCGTACGAGTGAGCACAGAGACGCGCTTCGCCGCTGCTACCACCAGGAATGGCTCGTCTCGGCTCCGATTGTGATCGTCATGGTGGCACTATTGGACCGCGCCTGGTGCCATCGCGATGGGACAAACTTGGGTGTTGTAGATGCCACTATTGCGTTCGATCACTTGATACTTGCCGCAGCCGCTGAAGGCTTGGGATCGTGTTGGGTGGCGGCCTTCAACGCCAAAGAAATACGGGAGCTATTGGGTCTGTCGGATTCAGCGCGACCGGTTGCGATGACACCACTTGGCTATGCTGCAGATTCACCGCCGCCAAAGCAACGAGTGGCGCTCGAACACCTCGTGCAGTTTGGTGTACGCTAGATGATTGTTCCGTCAGCGCTGCGAGCAGGTTCACGGGTGCACGTTGTCGCGCCATCGGGTCCATTTGACCGGAGTCTGGTACTGCGGGGATTGGGCTGGCTCAGCGAAAGATATCGCGTGACATATCGCCGGGATCTCTTTGCGCGCGAGGGCTTCTTGGCTGGCGACGACGAACGGCGTCTCGATGAACTGTCGACGGCACTGCGGGACCCAGACATTGCGGCAGTGCTTGCGGCTCGAGGTGGCCATGGTCTTACCCGCATTGTCGCATCAGTGCCGTTTGGCGAATTGATTACCAAGCCTAAGTGGTTGGTCGGGTTTTCGGATCCCACTGCGTGGCACCTTGAAGCGACTCGCGTGGGGGTAGCGTCCCTGCACGCGGCAAACGTTGTCGCCTTGGGGCGGGCGGATTCACGGAGTCGAAGCGAGTGGCTGAGTGCCCTTGAACAGCCTGCCCACAGCCGTACTCTTCGCGGTGAGGGTTGGACTCGCGGTCGCGTATGCGGTCTGCTTGTTGGTGGCAACTTGACGTTGATCGCCATGATGGCGGCGGCGGGGCGGCTCTCGTTGCCGTCAGGGTGCATCTTGGCAATGGAAGATGTGACCGAAACGTCTTACCGGATTGACCGTATGCTTGCCGTTTTGAAACTAGGCGGGCACTTGGACAATGTCGCCGGTTTTGCTTTGGGCCAGTTCACCGACTGCAGTCCAGGAAGTTTCAACGTGTCCGCCGACGATGTGCTCCGTGAGCAGCTATCAAACTTGGCACCCGTTGTAGCCCATCTCGAATTTGGTCACTCACTACCAAACCGGCCACTCACTCTTGGCGCTACGGCGGTTCTCGACGCCGATCAGGGGTTGCTCATCACCCCTTCGAGCATGTGAAGACGTTGTCCAAAGCGTTTCGGGCGCCCAAGCCTGCACGAACCGGCTGAAGCTCAACCGCGCCTCGCTGCCAGACCTCAACCGCTCGGGATTCAATCGTCGCTTTCGATCAACTCGGAGTCGTCGACTGAGTCGCCCTCATCAATCCCAAGCGCCAAATCCTCGGAACTGGCTACAACCACCGGAGGCGGTGCCTGTCGAGGCGCCCCGGACGGAGCCGGGGGCGGAGCACCGCGGCCGGGTGGAGGTGGTGGCTTCGGCGGCGCGCCATGGTGGGGCATAGCAACCGGCTTCAGCGACGGCGGAGATGGCGGGCGACGCCCAGGACCAGCGCCGGTGCGGATAGGAGCCGGAGGAGCAGGTCTTGACGGGTGACCAGTGCGCGTGGGGGGAGCCGGCGGCCCACCAGAACGCTCAACCTTTCCCAATTCCTCGGTGCTCTCGTCAAGACTGGGCTTGTGGTGATCCAAATCATGCTGGTCGGGCGCGAGCTCAGCATGTTGCGCGCTCGGATCCTTCGAGTCTGGTGCGTTCGAGTCTGGTGCGTTCGAGTCTGGTGCGTTCGAGTCTGGTGCGTTCGAGTCTGGTGCGTTCGAGTCTGGTGCGTTCGAGTCTGGTGCGTTCGAGTTAGGCTCAGCCTGGACGGGTACTTCGTCGTCCTCGCTCTTTGAAGCAACCTGCTCGGTGGACAGGTCTTTGGACGGCAACGCTTCAGGTGCGGCAGTCCCAGACTGCAGTGGCTCGCTTGCCAGACCCTCTAGGGAGTCAATTGTGACCCCTCGCTCGGTGGTGCCATCGCCGTCCTGAGAATCGACGATTTGGTCGGCAATGGTCTTGTCGTCAAATTTGGGCGGCGTGGCAGGTGCGGTCTGAGCGGTTGACGTCGAACTGCGACTTGTCCGAGTTGCTGGCTCCGTACTCGCTTCGGGCACAGACTTTGAAACGGGAGTTGAAGTGACGTCGGGCGGCGTCGAGTGCGATCGCTTGAGCATGTTCGACTTGGCTCGATCGAGCCCTTCACTGGCCTCGGGATCGCCTTGCTTTAGCCGGAGCACGCGGCGCCAAGCATCGGCAGCTTCTCGTGCGTCTGCTAATTGCTCTTCCCAGATCCGAGCAACCTTTCGCGCCAGCTCAGCACGGACCGCTGGATCTTTGCCGCGCAGGATTTGATCCTCGAACAACTGCACCATGCCGCGATGATCACCGAGCTCGGTATAGAGTTGGGTTAGAACTTGAATTACCGCTGGATCTGCCGGTGAAAGATCGTGCAATCGCTTGAGATCTTGAGCGGCCCCCAAGGAATCGCCCAGCTTCTCTTTGCGCAAGTTCGAGCGCCGCGCCAAGAGCTTACGCACCAATGGGCCATCGAACACCTCGTCCAAAGCCCGGCCGAGAACCGCCTCGGCGCGCTTCAGCTCGCCGACTTCGGCAGCGACGCGCTCAAGCTCGTCGAGTCCGTCGTCGTCGACATGCGTTATGATCGACTCGGCTATCCACTGGAACGCCAAATCCCTGTCCTTAAGTTCAACGAAGGCGAGTTGGGCAGCGCGACGCAGCAGTAGAGACCGCGTGCGCCCTCCGTCCTTCGAACCCTGCCCACCGGAAGCGAAGGCTTCTGCCAACGTCTTTCGTAACATCGAGTTGTCGCGACGCTCGTCAGTTTCCCTGGCGATCTCCTCCAGAAGCGCCATCGTTTCTTCTTGGACCGAACCACCGAGCGCAATATCGAAGAACGTGCGGGCTCGCTCGATTGAATCGCGCTCAGCGGCAACCTGAGCGGCGCGACCCAGCGCACGCAGCCGGTCGGGCGGCGACTTGCAGCGTGTCACCTGCCGCTCGTACAGATCGATGACCTGCTCGGCGTCTTGAGCCAGTTTCGTGAGCCGCTCAAGCAATGGCTCCACCTCGTCAGGCATGACGCTAGTCAGCGCTTGCTCACCATGCTGGATCGCTTCGAGCGCTTCCACGCCAGCGGCAATAAGAACCTCGGACTGACGTACCATTTCCTCGGCTCGTGCCGCGCCGCTCAAATCCTGAACCAAAAGGTCATGGGCCAACCCCAGGGTATCAAAATCCTTCAATTTTACGGCAATTTGCTCCAATTCTGTGGCAAGCGCGTTGTCGCCTGCGCGAGCGCGGACAAGCTCCTTGGCGACTCCTGCCGCCTCCGCATCGCGCCCAACAGTGAGGAACCGGTCGAAGGCACCGCGAAGCGCGAGATTGCGAGATTCACTGCTAGGAGCCTCAAGGTTCCACTCGATTAACTTGGTCGCGACAATTCCCTTCCAGCCGAGGCTATCCGCGAGCGTCACGTACTCTTCTCGGCACTCGGCGTCGCCGGCATCAGCAACCTGTATCAAGACGCTGAGAGCTTCGTCGTTGCTGTTGAGCTTCTCATGATAGAGGCCTGCAAGCTGGCGAGCCAGACGGCTGAGCTCAGTGTCATCACCTTCGATCGCAATCGATTCCGCCAAATGCTTCGCCAGCCGTGACCAATCCTCAATCTTTTCCGACAACGCGCACAGGCGCGAGAGCGCTTCGAAGTTTTCTTCATCCAACTCCCGAACGATGTCGAGCATGTCAATCGCTCGTTTCGGATCGTCGAGCTGAGACTCGTACAAATCCGCGAGTTTCGAGGCAAGTTCGAGACGGCGAGCCGGTTCGTTCTTCAGCGTCAGATTTCGTTCGAGGGCAGCGGCCATCCCCTTCGGATTGCCTTGAGCCTCATGCAGATTGGCAATCGCTTCGAGACACGCGACGCTTTCTGCATCGAAATCCTTGAGAATTCGCTCGTAGCGCTCGATTGCCCCCTCCGGATCCTCAAGGTCCTCGGCAATAATCCGCGCCTCGCGCAACAGGTGCTGAAGTTTCTGGGGCTTGTCCGTCGTGATCGCGGCAAGGCGGTACAAGTAAGCTGCCGCCTCCTGGTACTCTCGACGCTCCTCGGCGTCAGCGACGAGGAGTTGAAGAGTTTCCGCGTCATCGCCATCTGAAAGGACCAGCAACAGGCTCTCTCGCGCCGCCTCGGGGTCCCGCAAGGTTTCGCGTTGGATGGCACTGGCGCGACGCCGCAGGCCGACGCGCTTCGACTGCTCGCGCATCTTTTCGGCCCTGCCAAGAAGCAGGCGGACAATGTCGTCATTGCGCGCTGACCCGGCGTAGATACGTTCGAGGTCCTCGGCGTAGGCGTCATTCATGGCGTCAAGATCGGAGGCCTGCTCCAACCGTTGCAGCGCGCCATCCTCGTCGCCAGCCCGTGTGAGATAAACGGCAGCAGTCGCGAATAACTTGGCTTGCTCGATGGGATGGGGGACTTGCTGCGCCAGGTCATCGACCACACTGGCAGCTTGGTTCCAGGACTGCGCTTCCACGAAACACTTCTCGGCAGCCTCGAATACGGCAGTGGTACGCAGTACGCTAGCAGCCTCAGCGAAGGCCTCGCCAGCGCCTTGCCAGTCGCCGAGGGTTTCTCGAAGCGTGCCCAACTTTTCTTGCAAGTGCGCCCGCGTGGCTTCGTCGCCGATGCTATTGACGTTTTCTGCAATGCACTGCGCTGCAAGATCGAGTCGCTCACCGCGCTCGAAGTTCTTGACTGCTGCCTGGATTGCGGACTCATCGTCCGGCAAAAGCAACGCAATGCGCGCCCAAGTCAGACCTGTGGCGACCGGATCGCGCCGCTTCTGCTCATGGATTTTCGCTATGGACCGTTCCATTGCCACGCGTCGTTCGACATCCTCTTCCTGCTCGGCTTGCTGCTCGAGCAGGTGGACCAGCTCATCCCAACGCCCGGATTTCTCGAGCAATCGTTGCAATTGCTCGCGCGGCGACTCGTCGCTAGGATCGAGCACGAGAAGATCCTGCCACGCCTTGATTGCCCCGTCGGCATCGCGCAGCTGGGTCTCGCAAAGGCCAGCAAGCTCGCGATACCATTGCTTGCGACTGTCGTAAGGGGCATCCTCCACGCTGGCGGCGGCACGGAACATGTCACGCATTTCAGCGTATTTGCGCCGCTGCCGAAGGAACCCCTCCATGAACTGGACAGCTTCCTCGTTGGAAGGGTCCAGCTCCAGCACTTGCTGGTATTTTTCCGCTGCTTCGGGTTTACGCGCTCGCCGGGCCAAAGCGCTTGCTTGGTCGAGCAGTGCCTGCACTCGCTCGGATGCGGGCGCGTCAGCAGTGGGCGCTAAAGCTTCGAAAATCGATTCGTCCGCGACGCCCGATTGGGCCAGCTTATTGACGAACTCGCGAGCTTGAACAGCTAGCGCCCCGCCGGGGTTGCTCTTGAGGTAGTGAGCGACTTGGCGCCCCACTTCGGCTTCGCGTCCCAGCTCTTCGGAGTAGTACATCGCCAGTTGAACAGCACGATCCTGCGTTCCCAATACTTCGAGGGCACACACGGAGTAGGACAGACCGTGTTCGCCCGGGTACTCTTCCGCAAGGTCGACGAAGATTTGGGCGGCCTCAGCCCGGTCAGCGTCCGGAACGAGCTCCTGGGACTGAACACGCTCAAGCGCAATGGTCGCGAGCTGTTGCTTCAGGCCGGGATCGATCCCGCCTTCGATTTGGCGAGCGCGCCGGAGCGCTTCAGCTGCGCCGACCCGATCGCCAGCGCTCTGGCGCACGATAGCTTCATCTTGATAGAGGGCGAGCTTGCGTTCAGGATCATCGACAAGGCGCTGTTCGAGCTCGAAATAGGGCACCGCATCTGCCCAGGCTTGCTCGGCTTTGAGCAGTTCGCGCAGTGCGTAGATCGCATACTGGCTGGTTGGATCGAGCTCAATCGCCCGCCTATAGTTCTCGATCGCCTTGCGCATTTGCGATAGCGGCGGCTCGCTCCAGAGACGGCCGAGTTCTTCGCGCATCATTGCCGCTTGGGCTAAAATCGAGCCGTCAGCCGTTGCCAGTGCGTCGATGGCCTTGCAGCGACGTTCGAGCAACGCCACCAATGCTTTGGTGTCGCCTCGCTCACGATAGAGCTCCGCAAGTCTGTCACCTGGAGCCGGTTGCGTTGGATCGCGCTCGATCGCTTTCATCAACACGCGCGCTGCACGTGGTGCGTCACCGAGGGAAGCAAGCCACACGTTGGCAGCCTCGGTAAGCCAATGACAAGACAGCGCAGCATCAGCGGTGCCGCTGCCCACTTTCTCCAAGAACATCGCATACCCAGAAGGGTCGGACTGACCGGCCTGATGGGCTGTGAGAAGTGCTTCTTGATCGTGGGGATTTTGGATCAGTCGCGTTGAGAGCGACTCCATTTCACGAGGATCCATGGTTGGACGCAAGCTAACATGGTGAAAGACTTAGTAGCAACGTGCCCTGGACAGATGTTTTGCATATGTACGGACACGGGAATTATCGACCCATATCGAACTGCTGCGGCAACATGCTGAAATTACACGAATTCAGGCAACCATGGCGCAAACCAGGCCGCCGGAACTCGCGGTTCGAGCGAGCGGCTTCGAAAGTGACTCCACCCCGTGATCGTTCTTCCGTCGCGCCACTGCCGTGGTGAGTCCAGGCTCGGACGGCCCGGCTCGTGCGCCGAAGCGCGCGAAGTGGTGCCGCCACCGTTTCCGGGACTGTACAAAAACCGGTGGACGCCTTCGTACGAAGGAGAACCTTCCAATGCACTTGCGAGCGACGTGCGAAAAATATGTCTCACCTACGATCACTCACCTGCATCAGCGCTTAAGTCGACCCGTTGAGACAACGAACTAACTCCGTCTTCCGTTCCGATCAAATCTGGTACCATCTTTGCCCCGTGACCCACTGCGACAGTACCCCGGGACGCCTTTGCCTGTTGGAGCCTCAGTGACCCCGAATACACTCCGAGCGCATTTTGAACAACTTCGCGCGCAGGGATTGACCTGTACACTCGAGGAAACCGTCGGATTTCTCGTTCCGCTGAGCGTAGAACTCGCGCAACGACACGCGGCGGGAGAAACTTTGTTCGTTAATCCTTCGACAATCTCGCAGGGTGAAGCGGGCCGATTCTCCATCAACGTCGCGCTGTCTCAGCGCGCCCCGACATTGCCACGCGACCGGGCGTGTCTCGCGCCCGAAGAGCGTTCGGGATTGCCCGGCAATGCCAGGGCGAGCGTCTACGCGGTCGGTGCGCTGCTGTACGAAGCGCTCACTGGAGCGTCGGTTGGTCCCGGGATGCGGCGTCCGACGGAATTGAATCCGACTATTCCAGCAACCATCGAATTGTTGTTGGCCAAGGCGTTGGTAGCAGATCCTTCGCATCGCCCCGACGATCTGTTGGCGCTGGCTCAGGCCTTACATCACCTCGCACCTCAGGCCAGTCTCGCACCGCCACCGGCTGACGAATCTCACCTCGATAGGGGGGCAGATTTTACCGTAGACATATCGATGTCAATGCTGCCTCCGAACCAACGGGCAGCGACCAGTCCATATGACGTCAGAGTCGTTGAAAACAAGCTTGCTAAGCCGATCCTCGACGATCGGGTCGTAGAACTCGGTGCGCTCAAAGCCCAACTCGAGTCTGACCCACGTCCACGATATGTCGTGGTCAAGGAGGGAATGGATCACGGCCCATTTCGTGCCATTGAACTGCTGCAGCAAATTGCAACCCACGGATTCATCGATTCCGACATTCTTCGCGATTCGTTGAGCAACGACGAACGCGCCATTAAGGACTGGGATCAGTTCGCTCCTTTCGCCGAACAGGCGCGACTGCATCGCGACATCAAGGCTGAAAAAGCAGCGCTTGAGCGCACGGTTGTGCGTGAACAGCGAAGCACGCGCGGCAAAGCGTTCTTTGGGATCATCGCCGTCGGGGCCCTTCTGGCTGCAGGTGTCGTTTGGTACTTCACGGTGCGCGGGGCGAAGAAGGACGACTTAGACGTGATGGGCGAGACCGCAACGAACGTCGAAATGGAAGGCGATCTCAAGGGCAAGAAGCGTCTCGGTGGCGCCAAGGGCGGCGGAGTCGTCGGCACTCAGGGTGGATTTCCGATATTGGGAGGCGGCATGAGCTGTGAGGCCGCTCAGAACGCGTACGTCGAAGAGATGAAGATTGGCCAACGGGGCCAAGCCGACATCACGGCTGGCCAGTACGGTGCAATACTGAATTCAGGACAATTCATGGGTGGGTGTGGCGTGCCAGAATCCATGGGCGTCTATATCTGCGCAGCTGTTCAAAACGGTCGCGCAGTGGGCGTCAGCGTGACCACCACGCCCAGTAGCCCGCGCGTTGCAGGGTGCGTCGCCGGGGCGGTGCGTCGAATCAACTTCCCCTCCCATCCCAAACTTGACGTAACTCGAACGACCTTCTCTCCAGCCAAATGAATACATTGGGCAAGTCTGGGTATCGCTGGAATGGGACGGCCGATTGTTCGGCTTTGGTCGCGCAGCCTCGGCTACCGCGACCCATGCCAGCCAGCGCTCAAAGCGTCGCCGTTCGATATATTTGCGAAACAGCGCGACTGCGGTGGCGTCGGCTTCGGGTAGGTGACTGTGCGCGAACCAAATCGCCAATTTTACGAGAATTTTCCGTAATCAACCCATGGAACGCCCCTCTATTTGCACTAATTTGGGATCGTCGGTTGACGTCCCCCACCCCTGATTGATATGGGCGCTTGTACGCCGCGTCTAACAGCAAGGTACCGACTGCTATGGCCGAACAGAAGGAAAGCTCAGTCCTCTTCTCACTGAAGGAACTGATGGGCCTCGAGGAAGATCGAATCCGCGAGGAAGAAGCCCAAAAGGAAGCTGCGGCGCGAGCCGCACATGACGCCAAGATGGCAGCTGAGCGCGCTGCCCGCGATGCCGAAGAAGCAAGGATTCGTGGGGAAGAGGCGGAGCGCCAGCGTGAAGACCAACGGCGCAAGGAAGAAGCAGCGCGCATTGAGGCTATTCGGCATGCAGAAATCGAGCGTGCCCGTGCGGATGCCGAGCACCATGCTCGACTAGCGTCGGTGACAGCGCAGCAGCAGCATGAAGCAGCCATGGCGGCACTCAACCAGGATCGCCACAAGAAGCGCTTGCAGGTCATGATTGGTGTCATTGCGGGCGTGCTGCTAATTGGTGTAGTTGGCGGTGTGGCCTGGTATCAAGACGTAACGCAAAAAGCAGCTCAGCGGGCTGCGGCGGACGCCGCCGAAAAGAAGATTCAATCGGACAAGTTGGAGCGCCTGCAGCGTGAGTTCGAACTTGCCGCGCGTAAGGAGCAAGAGCTCTCTCGCAGCTTGGCCAGTGCCAAGGACGATGCCGAGCGCAATCGCATTCAGGCAGAAATCGACAAGGCAAAGAAGGATGCGGCGGCGGCACGCGGAAGCATTCGTGGTGGTGGTGGCGCGGCCAAGCCAGGCGGTGCAGCGAAGCCCGCATGTAATCCGAACGATCCACTTTGCGGATTCTAAGGTCGAGCTCACTTGGCCACGAATTCTGTGAACGACGCTTCGCGTAGAAGGTTGGCTTTCGCTCTCGACTACCCTACCCTCGAGGATGCTCGAGCCGGCGCGGCCAAGGTGGCTCCGTATCTTGGTGTGCTCAAGGTCGGCTTAGAACTGTTCGTGCGTGAAGGCCCGGCTGCGGCCCGTTTGCCGAACGAACTGGGGTGTGATGCGTTCCTCGACCTCAAGCTCCACGACATTCCCGAAACCGTAGATCGCGCTGTGGCTAGCGCTTGCCAAGTTGGGGTACGGTATCTCACGCTGCATACTTCGGGTGGCCCTCGGATGATGGAGCAAGCTGCAAAGCGCGTGCAGCTCGAGAATGTGCCGCTCACGCTGCTCGGGGTCACTGTGCTCACTTCCCTCGACCAGGCAGATTTGAACGCCATTGGGGTCACGGCTGCGCCAGGAGAGCACGCGCTGAAGCTTGCGCTACTGGCTCGGTCGAGTGGTTTGACAGGGTGTGTCTGCTCGGTGGCCGAGGTCGCGCGATTGCGGAATGCGCTGGGCCCAGATTTTGTGCTGGTCACCCCGGGAATTCGCTTTTCTGGCGCAGGCGGTGATGACCAGAAACGTGTCGGCCGACCTCGCGACGCCATTGCTGCCGGAGCGAGTATCCTCGTAGTGGGCCGTCCGATCCGCGATGCCAGCGATCCTGAGCAAGTTGCCGCTGCCATCGTTCACGAGATCGCGGACGCTGCCGCCACGCACCAGATCTAGCAAGCGTGTTGCTGGATCTGGCAGTTGAATGCCCTGACCCCAGCGCTCGCTGGGCCAACAATTAAGCCTTTGCGACGCGGAAGTTTGATTGTACCTGGCATTCGGTACAGGCTGCGCGCACCCTTCAGCCACTATCGTGCCACACGACTTTGAAAATGCCCGATTCGTTATTGGACTTCAGCCCGTACGCGAGGTCATTCGCGTCCATCGCACGGACGTGCTTCGTGTAGCGATTGACCAACGAAACCTGCCTAGGCTCGATGCAATTGAGCGCTACGCCAAGGATCAGGGCGTAGCTGAGATCCTGCGCGTAGAGCGCGATCACCTCGACCGGTGGGCTCGCGGCGTGGAACATCAGGGCGTGGTCGCTTGGGCTCCACCGCTGGCGTTACTCGAGCTTGAAACCATCGTCGAAGATCCCAAGCTCTTGGCAGTTGCCTTGGATCAGATTCAAGATCCGCAAAACTTCGGGGCTATCATTCGCTCCGCCGTAGCGGTCGCCGGCGCAGCCGTCATATTCGGTGCGCATCGCTCGGCACCATTGTCGACTGCAACGTTTCGCGCGTCAGCCGGTGCCATCGAACACGTGCGGCTATGCCGAGTGAATTCGGTCCGGCAGGCTCTCTTGGACGCCCGCGCCGCGGGTGCGTCGGTTGTCGGTCTCGACGGGCAGGCGCCACTCGAACTGGTTGACTTGGCGCTCGACGGCCCCACCATCTTGGTTGTCGGCGGCGAGCACGAGGGGCTATCGCGTGGGGTGCGTCACGCCTGTTCCCATTTGGTGCGCCTGCCCTCGAGCGGACAACTGGACTCCCTCAATGCCAGCGTGGCGGCCGGCATTGCCTTGGCCATCGTTGCGGTTCAACGTCGGGCGCCTCAGGTTTAGTACGCGTTGACCATTCCATTGAATGGAGTGGTCATCGAGTCAATTGACAGGCGCGTTTATCCTTTATGTTCAGCGGGTTGCCGTCATTTATTCGCAGTAACACATCGCTGCAGCGAGCAAGGCTCAACCATCACTCGAAGCAAGGCCGGGTGTCCGCTGCGTTTGCGCGGCTCTGGCGACTACTCGGTGAATGATGGTGGTCGCGAGCTCGATTTCAGCCGGTGTTGTAAGGTCGCCGAGACTCAACCGAATCGTTCTCGATGCGCGTTCAACTCCCAGCATGGCGGAAATGACGGCCGAGGGCTCGGCGGTTCCCGCACTGCAGGCGCTCCCTCCCGAAACACCCACCCCTTCGACGTCGAGGGCCGCTACCAGCTCATCGCTTCGCCACGTCGGCACGTACCAACTGACCACATGTCCAAGCCTCGGCGAACCGAGCACGTTTGATTCCCCAATCCTAGCTAGATTTGCCTCGAGCCGGTTGCGCAACAGTTCGATGCCTGCGCGGCTGGACAGCATACTTTTGGCCAGGTCGAGGGCAACGGCAAATCCCGCAGCTGACATCGGGTCGGGGGTACCTGGTCGGAGGCCGCGCTGTTGTTGCCCGCCAAAGAGCAATGGGCGAGGTGCAGGTCTTCCGCAGCGCCAGATCAAAGCCCCAACGCCTTTGGGGCCACGGATCTTGTGGGCCGCAATGCTGAAACTGTCCCCAAAGAGGTACGCTGATGGGTCAAGTTTACCTAATGCCTGTACAGCGTCGACATGTAGCCAAGCTCCAGCGCGACGAGCAATCGACTCCGCTGCGGCCAATGGCTGAATAACGCCGGTTTCGTGGTTCACTGCTTGCAATGCAACGACAGCGCCTCGCGGTACCTCTTGCAGCGCCTGCTGCAGCGATTCAAGATCCACCTGACCGTTGGTGCATACTTTCAACCATCGAACTGGCCGTTGCCTGCGCTCGAGCTCTTTCGCGCAGCGCGTGATGCTGGGGTGCTCAAGCTCACTGGTAACGAGCCCCGGCGCGTCGAGTAGCCCGAGGTTATTCGCTTCAGTGCCGCCGGAGACAAACAGCAGATCCCTCGGGTGGGCGCCAAAATTTCGGGCGATGGTTGCACGTGCTTGCTCCCCCAGCTCGCGTGCGGCGCGCCCGAATCGATGCACGCTCGAGGGGTTGCCCCACACCTCCTCGGCGCACTGATGCATCCTGGCGAGTACCTGTGGATGAATTGGCGAGGTGGCATTCCAGTCAAGGTAAATTGCAGCCGGGCCGCTGATGCCGGAATTGGGTGATGCCATGAGCCCCCTAGGCTCCAACCGAAGTCGTCATCGCCCGTTCCGGCACGACCAAGTAGAACGCCGCACCCCGCAGCATCACGTCCGCGATTGTCTCCTCCGCAGGCGAGATGCAGCGTATGTCTCCGCTGTGCCCCCGGGCAATACCCCGAACGATAGCCAGACCTACGCCCGTACCACCATGAGAACGCGTCGGTGACCCATCGCCTTGCACAAAGGGTTCGAACAGGCGATCCAACTGCTCCGGACGAAGCCCAGGACCGGAATCCGCAACGCAGCATTCGAAATGTCCGGTGGCTAGCCGGCGCACGCGCACACCAACTGCACCGCCTGAAGGCGTAAACTTGGCGGCATTGTCGAGAAGTTGATCCACTGCGCGACTGAGACGCTCTGCATCGCCGAAGCCAGCCAAACCCGTGCGGGGTACGTCAAATGCGAGCCGCAATCCCCGCTCCTCGAATAGTGGCGAGCGGCGCTCAATATTCTGTCGGACCACCTGTCCGAAGTCGTACTCATGCGGAACGAAGCGCAGTCGCCCGGTTTCAATGCCGGTCACATCGAGGAGGTTGTCGATGAGCCCACGTAACCGTTGCACGCAGTCGTCCATGGCCTTGAGGGCCTTGTCTTGGGCACGTTCAAGTGGGCCAAGTTCACCATCGCGAAGCAACTTGAGGTACCCCACAATTGGCGTCATGGGGGTGCTAAGCTCGTGGGTCACGTTTCGGTAGAACTCGCGGCGCGCTCGGTCCATGTCCGTGAGGCGAAGGTTCGCGGCTTCCAATTCAGCGATCTTGTTCTCCAGGTGAGACACGATGCGTTGACTCTGTTGGCGCAAATGCTTACGCGTTCGATCGGGCGAAGTCTGTTCCCGATGTCCACCGAGGTAGCCAGCAATCGTGTCGACGAAAGACCTGGCGTCAATTGGCTTCTGCAGGAAGCCATCGCATCCAACGGCCAAGCTCGTGTCGCGGTTTCCCTCCGCTGTAATCGCCACGATCGGCACGCTGCGCAGCGACGGCTCGGAGCGGAGGCGCAAGGTGACCTCGTAGCCGTCCAAACCAGGTATGGCAATATCCACCAAGATGAGATCCGGCGCCTCACTGCAGGCTTTGCGGATCCCTTCGAGGCCGTCGAAGGCCTCGATCACTTGGTAGCCGGCTGGACTCAACAGCTTGCGAACCAGCAGTCGATTGGCTGGATCGTCCTCGATGTGAAGGATTCGGGACATTCGGCGCCGCGCATTCTGGGGTGTTGTCGACCCGATGGGCAAGCATCCGATGCGTTCTGAGCGTATTTGCGCTAGGAAGGCGCAAAGATATGCGGATCCTCTCGTTGCTCATCCTCGTTTCAGTCGTTGGCTGCGCAGATCTCACCAGGCCGACTGGGGGCTCTCCAACCGGTTCAGCAACCCCTGCGCCCTCAAATGTCGCACCGCTGAACGCCGGGAATTGATCGGTGACCCGGATCGTCTCGAATCGAGTGGCAGCCTTGCTGTCCGCAGGTACCGGCGTGCTGTACTTTGCAGCATTCCCAGGGATCGAGTTTTGGCCACTCGCCTTCTTGGCATTTGTGCCCCTTCTCATCGCTTTGCGTGGTCGCACCCCGGTGCTGGGGTTCTGGTTGGCGTCTCTTGCCGGCTTCACCATGAACATGCTGGGCTTCTATTGGCTGCTGGGCATGCTCGAGACCTTCAGCGGGTTTCCGACGGCCATCTGCCTGCTGCTGATGTCCATCCTGTGCCTGTATCAAGGCTTTCGGATTGGTTCTATCGGATGGCTTTACTGCCGGGCCGAACGTTGCGGTTGGTCAGCCCAGTTCGCCTTCGTCGGAGCATTTGCCGCGAGTGAGCTGCTTTTCCCCGTCCTCTTTCCTTGGTTTTTTGGGGCAACAGTGCACCAGGTGCCGTTACTGTTGCAAACCGCAGATCTAGGTGGGCCAATTTTGGTTGGGCTCGTGATTGTGGCGGTCAATTTCGTTATCGCGGAGCCGATCATTGCGTGGTTGGAACAGCGACCGATATTGCGCCGCCGGATGGCAATGTCACTTGGCTTCGTGGCACTTGCCCTGGCTTACGGTGGAGTCCGGATCTGGCAGGTAGACGCTGCAGTGGCAGGTGCCCCAAAGGCGCGAGTTGGCCTTGTCCAAGCCAACATGAGCCTCATGGGCAAACGTCGAGAGCTCGCCGAGGGCCTACGACGGCACCTGACTCTCACCGAAGAACTCAAGAGCCGCGGGCCGCTCGACCTGGTCGTGTGGAGTGAAACAAGTGTGATGCGCGCGGTCGACGAGAGCGAACTCGCGACCCAGGTGCCTGAACAGGTCAGTCGGCGAATTGGGGTCCCGGCTATTTTCGGCGCGGTACTCATTCGGCCCGTCGGTGGGCCCCGGCAATACTTTGCCTTTAACACGGCACTTGCCAGCGACGCGGACGGCGCGATTCGCGGGCGTTACGACAAACAATTCCTAGTAACTTTCAGCGAATACATTCCCTTTGGCGACAGTTTACCCATCCTGTACGAGTGGTCGCCAAACTCGGGGCGATTTTCGCCCGGGACCTCGATCGAACCACTCACCGTTGCCGATCATCGGGTCGCCACGATCATTTGCTACGAGGACCTGTCGCCTGGGTTCGTCAATCGCATGTTTAGGCATAAAAATGCCGAGCTACTGGTGAACATTACCAATGATGCCTGGTTTGGCGACACGATTGAACCCTACCAGCACTTTGCGCTTTCAAAGCTGCGCGCCGTGGAGCAGCGGAGATTTTTCGTACGTTCGACGAACAGCGGTGTGAGTGCTTTTGTCGATCCCGTGGGGCGTACCCTCAGCCAAACCGAGACATTCAAGCAGCAGCACCTGGACCACGACATCGCCTGGCTTCGAGGCACGACGGCTTATCGCCTGTTTGGCGAATGGTTGACGTGGCTACTGGCCGCCACGGGAGTTCTGGCGGCATTCGTTTCCCGGGCGAAGCTGCTCAGATTATTGCCACAGCGGACCTAGCCCCGGTTGCGCTGGCCAACAACCCAGTGAGCGGGCTGCATAATTGTCGGGAAGAATTCGGGCGCTACCTACGCATCTATGGTGCAACGTCGACTGAGGCTCACGGTTCGTGAGGCCCAACTTCAATCCCACCATTGCCCTTCGCTCCAGCTGCAGGTAGATCTATCCAACCGAGTTACTAAGCCGCCGTTGGTCTTGAAGGGAGATCGGTAGCACATGCGAAACTTACACAACACTCTGTTCTTGAGCTTCTTTGGAGTCGCTTTAGCTTCTGGCTGCACCATTACCACCTCCGACGGCAACGGCACCGGTGGCAGCGGTGGTGACGAAACGACTGCGACTGGTGGCAAGACGTCTACCGGGGGCACTACGTCGTCGAGCACAGGCGGCAGCACGACGGCAGTTTTCACGGCAGCCAGTTGTCCGGCTTCCGCAGCAACAGTCCCAGCGACTGTTCCAGATGTGACCGTGGGGTGCATCAACTGCATCTACACGACCGCCTGCACTCAGGCTGTCACCTGCACCAACGATGGGACGTGCATGTCGAATACCCTGAAGGCACTCGAGTGCCTATCGCTCTTCTACCAGGTCAACGGCAGCGTCACAGATGCTGATTCAGTGCAAGCTTGTCAGGACGGTTCACTCACGGCTGCTGACATTCCCACAGCGGCGGACATCACAGCAGCACAAATGACTGTCAAGTCTACGGCCGCCGGCGCTTGGCTGGGAGCGGTTGTACCCTCAAACGGCACGGCCGTCGTCAGCGAGTGTCTGGTTGAGTGCCACCTCAGCGACATCTGAGACGCCCCGGATTTTCCCACTTCTAGTAGGGCCCAGCCAAACGGCTGGGCCCATTTTTCGCGGCAACCATGGCTAGGCAGCCGCCTCGAAGCGACTTCTTGAATCATTTCGCGTAATCGCTGGCTGTCAGGCGGGACGGGCCGTGTTATCGTCGGTCTCCCTCATGATCACCATTGGCTGCGCCGGATTTGCTGTTCCAGCGACGAAGTACTTCAAAGAGTATCTCTTCGTCGAGGTGCAGGAGACGCACCTTGCCCAGCCGGGTATGGGCACCGTTCGGCGGTGGCAGCGTGAGGCGCCCGTAGGGTTCGAATTCGCTTTGCTCGGGCCGCGTGAGATCTCGCAAGAAGGGTTCCGTGAAGGCAAAGTGGTCGACACGGCTCTCGAGGTTCTCGATGAGACGGCCAAGGAATTGAAGGCAACGACCGCCGTCTTCGTGGCAGGTAGCGATTTTGCGCAGAACCGTGCGAATAAGAGCGCCCTCAAGGCGTTCCTCGCAAAAGTCCGAGTCCGGTACGCGAAGATCGGCTTCGATCCAGGGCCAACGTGGAAACCGGACGACGCCGATGCGTTGGCGGAAGAAACGGACACGATTGCCGTGCGTGATCCGCTGCAGCACGGGCTCTCAAAGCGTAAGGTTGCCTACTACCGTCTGCCTGGTCCAGCCGGACATAAAAGTCGCTACGAGGATCCTGCCATCGAGCGTCTCGCCGAAATTGCTTTGAGTGATCGCTCGCAGACGGCCGTGTACGTGTTCTCGAACGTTGATATGTTTGCCGACGCCAAGCGTTTCCGCAAAGCCGCCAAGCTTTGACGCAAAGCTCGCACGTCAGCTCAAGAGACACTCACATGGGTTCTTGGGCGACTTCGATTTCTCCGAGAACGCGCCGGCCAAGCGCGGTTCCGGTTGCACGACCGGCATTGTTCATTGCCGCCTCGCGCCTGGCGGCGTCTAAAATTGGGCTCCCAGCAGATCCGAACGCCGATGTTCGGCGTACGTCACCCGTATCGCGCTCGACGATCTTCGGCCCGCCTTCCACCCAAGCCCGCGCTGTAACGCCGACCAGCGACCCACTGGCGATTGGAAGCTCAACGCCCGAATTGGGTTGAATACTGAGTGACTGAGCGGTTCCGCGCTCGTCAACGCGTACCAGCTCCACAACGACCCGCGGATACCCGGTATCGGGCCCCAAAACTCCGGACTTGGAGAGCTCGCCGCGCAGCCCTTCGAGCACGGCGACTAATGCACCGGATTCTGGCGAACGTGCGGGAGCGGCTGCTACAGAATAACGCACCGCCGGTCTGGTGCCCCCGTAGGCGGGGCGGTAACCACAGGCCGTTAGCCCTACTAACGCCGCGGCGAAAAGCCTCGCGCGCAGCACATCGGTTGAAATTGGGCCAAGTTTCACGGGAAACCACAGCTTGTTCACATCGGAGCAGGCGTTTATCGCTAGTAATGCGTCCAGCGCATACCCGTTCAGCCAACAATGAGATTCAGAATCTTGCCGGGCACGTATATCGCCTTTTTCACCGACTTGTCAGCAACGAATTTGCGGACATTCGGATCTTCCAGGGCCACCTGTTCAGCCTCTTTGGCGTCCGCGACTTTGCGCAAAGTGATCCGCCCTCGCATTTTGCCATTCACCTGTACGCCCACTTCAACCACGTCGTCCTCACACAGCCGCGCGTCGTAGGCTGGCCACTGCACGTCGGCGATGCTGGCTGGATGCCCTAGCTGGCTCCAAAGTTCCTCGGCGAGGTGGGGCGCAAAGGGCGACACGCACAGGATCAACGCTTCGAGCGCCGCGCGCGGTGGCTGGTCGTAGGTCGCCAAGTGATTGAGCCAAATCATCATGGTGCTGACCGCAGTGTTGAAGCGTAGCCCGTCAATGTCTTCGCCAATTTTCTTGATCGACTTGTGCGTGAGCCGCGACGTCGCGTCATCCATCGGCTCTTCGGAAATGGGCCTGGTCGCCAGCGCGGCGAGGCGATCAAGGAAGCGTCTGACCCCTTGAATTCCACTCGTTTGCCAGGGCTTTGCCTGTTCGAGTGGGCCCATGAACATTTCGTACAGGCGCAGCGAATCGGCGCCGAACTCCTCGACTACGGTGTCTGGGTTGACCACATTGCCGCGACTCTTGCTCATTTTCTCGGCAATTGGAGTAAGCTTGACATCAAACTCCTTGTGCGCGGGCGCGCCGTTGCAGATGACAACTTCGTTCTCCATGACGAACCGTGCTTCGACGAGTTCGTCGGAACTCTTCAGCCGCAGCTCGCCATTCTCGGGATTGCGGGTGACCGCCGAATCGCCGTCAAATGCCTGGACGACGGCATTCGCGGCGTCGAGCTTGACGAAATATCGATAAGCTATCCCAAGAATTAGTCCCTGGTGGACCAATTTGTCAAATGGCTCCGGGTGTCGCACAACGCCAAGGTCGAATAACACCTTGTGCCAGAATCGTGCGTACATCAGGTGAAGCACAGCATGCTCGTTGCCGCCTACGTAAAGATCGACGGGCATCCAATCGTCGTAAGCTTGCTGACTGAAGATCTCCTTCGTGTTTCGCGGGTCGAGGTAGCGCAGGTAGTACCAGCAGGAGCCCGCCCATTGGGGCATGGTGTTGGTTTCTCGGGCATACCACTTTCCGTCCTTCTGGAAGAAACGCCACTCGAGCGCGCGCGCTAGTGGTCCTTGGGGGTCGCCAGGTTTGTAGTCCTCGAGTAGCGGCAGCTGAAGTGGCAATTGACTGTCTTCGACAGCGACAGGGCATGTGTAGTCGATCTCGAAGGCGTCACCAAGCCGCGGATCTCCGGAGGTATTCACCGGAAAATAGATTGGAATCGGTTCGCCCCAATAGCGCTGGCGCGAGAAAACCCAGTCGCGCAAGCGGTAGTTGACCTTGCGGACACCGAGCCCCTGCTCCTCGATTAGCTTGATGACGTTCAACTTCATTGTGGCGGTTGGTTGCCCATCGAAGGGCCCCGAGCGCACCGCAATGCCATCATGCGTGAAGGCAGCATCCAAAGTTTCGTGCAACTCGCCATCGGGACTGGTTACTTCCACGATGGGCAAACCAAATGCCTTGGCGAAGGCAAAATCGCGTTCGTCATGGGCTGGCACTGCCATGATGGCACCGGTACCGTAGGCGCCAAGCACGTAGTCTGCCGTATACACCGGGATCGGGCGCAGCGTGAGCGGATTGGTCGCGTAAGCGCCGGTAAAAACGCCGGACTTTTCCTTGGAGAGTGCGGTGCGCTCAAGTTCGCTCTTGCGCGCGGCGGCGGTGGCGTAGGCCTCGACGGTTGGTCGCTGCTCGGGCGAACAGATCTGAAGCGCGAGGCGATGGTCGGGTGCGATGACCATGTACGTTGCGCCGTAGAGCGTGTCGGGGCGCGTCGTGAAGACCCGGAGCTTCTCACCGTGCCCGACGAGCGGGAAGTCGACTTCGGCGCCTTCGCTTCGTCCGATCCATTCGCGTTGCTTCTGCTTGGTTTCCGGCCAATCCAGGCCGTCGAGTTCTTCGGACAGCCGATCGGCGTAGGCGGTGATGCGCAGCTGCCACTGACGCAGCGGTTGGCGCACCACCGGGTGATTGCCTCGTTCGCTCAGGCCATCGACCACTTCTTCGTTGGCCAATACGGTGCCCAGGGCGGGGCACCAATTGACCGGAATTTCTGCCTGAAATGCCAGCCCGCGTTCGAATAGGCGCAGAAAGATCCATTGCGTCCAGCGCACGTAGTCCGGATCAGTCGTATTGACTTCACGCTCCCAGTCATACGCAAACCCCAGCCGCTGCAGCTGAGCGCGAAACATGTTCACGTTGCGCTGGGTCGTAATGGCCGGATGGGTTCCGGTTTGGATAGCATACTGTTCTGCGGGCAACCCGAACGCATCCCAGCCCATGGGGTGCAGCACGTCGAAGCCCAGCATGCGCTTCTGTCGGCAGACGATATCGGTTGCCGTGTAGCCCTCAGGGTGCCCGACGTGCAGCCCGCTTCCCGACGGGTATGGAAACATGTCGAGAGCGTAGAACTTTGGCCGACCTGCTCTACGAACGGCCCGAAAGGTCTTATTCTCCTGCCAATATGCCTGCCAACGCGACTCGACAGTTCGATGGTCGTACGCCATTTCTGCCGTTTAGCATCGATTGCACAACGTGTGGGGTGACGCGCTCGACGCGGCTGCCTTCACCCTCGATTTGGTTGAAAAGCGAACAACAGGCCGATCTGGCAATTTATTGAGAACTCGTCGCGCCATTCGACCTGGCGGAAGAGCGATGATCGCGACCGCAATGAGACGCCCCGCCTCAAGCAACCGAACCGCATCTCCCGACAGGTCTGGGACAGGCCAACTATTCACCGTCGGATTTGACAGGGGCAGGTCGACCACCCAATATGCGTTCCTCGAAAACCATGGCAGACCGCGATCCCGAGGTATGGCTCAAGGACTTCTTGCGCTATTTCCCCCACACCCCAGCTGCTTTGGCAGTGAAGGAATGCGCACGACTTACCGAATTGCGCCGATACGATTGTACAGGCCCCATCCTTGATGTTGGTTGCGGCGATGGAATGTTTGCGAGTATCGCGTTTTCCGACGTCGAGGTTTGGGGGATCGACATCGACGCCCACGAAGGGCGATGGGCAATGGCCAGTCGCGCCTATTCTCAGATCATTCTCGGTGATATCACCTCGGCCCGGCTACCCGCGGATTTCTTCGCCACCTGCGTGGCGAACTGCTCGCTAGAGCATGTTCCGCGACTTGATTTGGCGCTGCAGACGATTCGCTGCAGTCTCAAATGCGATGCCAGAGCATTTCTCTTCGTGCCCGACCGAGATTGGGCGCGCCACATGGTGAGCATTTCCACGCTTGAGAAGCTCGGTTTGACGGCGCTGGCAGACGTGCTTGACGACGCCATCAACCACTTCTTCAAACATTATCATCTCTACGACGCTGACGGGTGGCGCAAAATTGTCGCCGACAGCGGGCTGATTGTGGAAGAGGTCAAGCCCGTACTTTCGACCGCAACGACCAGAGCCTTCGAAGCGCTTTTGTTGCCGTCACTCGCTGGGTGGCTGAACAAGCACCTGACTAGCCGTTGGACCAATTTTCCCGGCGCGCGACGACTACTCGCCTACCCGACCTACGCCGTCGTTCGTCAGCTCCTGCAATCCGCCGATCCGGCGCAAACTGCCGAGTATTTGGTGGTAGCGCGCCGAGCCGCCGAGTAGACGGATCAACCTCCAATGCCGGAAGCCGTCGACTACTTCGCCAACCATCGCAACAAACTCCGGTTCCCGTGGCTCCTCTACCATGGCCCGATTATCGGTGCTTTGCGCTCGGCGATTCGAGACGCAAAAGGTTCGGAGGTCCTGAACCTTGGTTCCGGTCCATTCTTCGAACTTGAGCAGCTCCCGCTCGACTCAAAGCAATACACTCTCTGCGACATCGAGCCGCGGGCAATCGAACTAGCACAGCGCCTTCACGGGCACCGCATCAAACAGGCCGACGTCCTTGCACCAGGAGCACCCCTGCCCTACGCCGATGCTTCGTTCGATCTGGTCGTGTCCATGGATGTTGTCGAACACGTTGTGGATCCAGAACCGTGGCTTCGCGAAGCATTCCGGGTGCTTCGGCCCTCGGGTGCGCTGTTTCTTACAACACCGAACTACTCGTCGTTGTCATTGCGCCTGATCGAGTCGACTCTGCTCGAACTCGTGGCTCGCAGCCAGGGGTTCTCCCGTCAACATTTGCATCCGAGCAAAATGACCTCCGCCCGCCTCGTATCGCTACTCGACCGATTGGGCAATGCTCAGACGCGCCTAGCCACGATTGCCTATGGCTGGGTCCTGACTTCAACGACGGTGAAGGCTTAGCCAAGCATTTGGGGGCACCCACGTTGGAACCTGCAAATCTTGAAACTTTGATGCACACCGACGACAAGCCGACGCTGATCGTCATTCCGACCTACAATGAGCGCGAAAATATCGCTCAGTTTGTTGCGACCGTTCGCAGTAGCTTGCCCGCGGCGACAATTCTAATCGTCGACGACAACTCGCCCGACCAGACCTGGGCCATCGTCGAACGGATGTCAATCGAAGACGCGCAAGTTCACTTGCTACGGCGCACTCGAAAGTTGGGGCTTGGGTCGGCGTACTTGGACGGATTTCGCTGGGGCTTGGAGCGTGGGTTTGACTGGTTTTTCGAGATGGACGCCGACTTTTCTCACGACCCGAAGCACCTCTCGGCTTTCTGCACTAAGCTTCGCGCCGGAGTCGACGTTGTGGTGGGTTCACGTGGCGTTGCGGGCGGGCGTGTTGAAGGCTGGGGCCTCGGGCGCCTGGTGCTTTCAAAGGGCGGCTCCTTGTACGCACGGCTCGTCCTCGGCGTGGGCACGAAGGATTTGACCACAGGCTACAAGGCCTTCACGCGTCACGCGTTGTCGGCGATTGAACTCGCGCGAGTATGCTCCAATGGTTACGGGTTCCAGGTTGAGATGACGTACCGTGCGCTCTGTCGTGGGCTGTCAGTGCTGGAAATTCCCATCGTATTCGTCGATCGACGTGTGGGTCAGTCGAAGATGGATCGTCGCATATTTGTCGAAGCGCTGCTGGTGGTTTGGCGATTGCGATTTGACGCGCTAACCGGCCGCTTGTAGGCCACTTCGTACCGGGGTGGAGCCCCGCGGCCTTTTAGTCGTCGAGTGGCGGTTAGGGCTTTTGGCGCCCGAGTTTTCGTTCGAGGCGCGCCCGCCTGTGTTCGGTCTGCGTGCTCGACTCACTCGTGCCCAGTTCGATGGCGCGCAGCGCTGCGCGGTGATCCTTGACGTGGTGTTCGTAGAGCTTCGTCAACTCGAGGCGCACAGTCGGATCGTCTACGTCGCGAGCGAGTTCTTCGAATTGCAGCAGCGCACGTGTTCGATCCCCCCGTGCCTTGTGTAGCCTGGCCGAGACCTGCATGGCAGAAGTACCGGCACCGCGCGTCAGCGCCAGCTCAGCCACGTCAAGCGCATGGCTCGTTTCACCTGCGCGCGCTAGCGTCTGAGCGAGTCCGATGAGGTCGGTAGGTACCAAGCGGTCGACAGGCTCGCCGTACAAGCCGACCAATGCGACCATACTGAGGACATCGGTCGCGTTGTGCTCAATTACGATCCCCAACGCGCGTTCGTCACCAGTTCTGAGGAAGTGCGCGTAGCGTGGACCAATCTCGGCCCCGTCAATGTCAGGTCCGCGCAGAAGTCCAAGGACGTCACTTTCGAGGCGCTTCAGTGAGACCGACCCGAGGCGTTGCTTGTGCAGTCGGCGCGCCACGTGCAAGAGGTCGAGGTGAGGCAAGGTCGCGGGTACCTGGTGGTGATTCATGACGTAGCGCCCCATGAGCAAGGGCCAGTCGAAACTCTTGCCGTTGAACGTCACGAGCATGCTGGCGGCTTTCAGTCGCTCATCCAGGCAATCGAGCATCGCTGATTCGTCGATCGGGCTGGTGAGCAATAGTTGCTCTAACCAGAGGCCTTCACCGTCGAACCAAGCCAGTCCGATAAGAAACGCAATCGTGCCCGCCCCGCCTCCGAGCCCGGTCGTTTCGGTGTCGAGGTAGAGCGCCGTTCGCGGATCACAGGGCAAAAGTCGTGGGTCGAGCGCCAGCAGGCTGAGAATGCCTGACTTGGCACAGCTGGCCGCATCGACCGGGATTCGGCCGATGGTCTTCGTGTGAGCCACTTTCTGCCGTCGGACTTGAAATCGTCCAGTGCCTGACTTGGCCCGCACGAATGGAAACGTGGGCTCACTCGGATCAGTATGCGTTGGTGGCAACTGAGTGGGCCTCGACAGAATTTCATCCATCCTGGATCGTAAGTCGTCAATGGTTGGAGTCTTGACCTCACCACCGCCGTCGCCCGACCTCGGCGCGACTACCGTAGCCGCCGGGAGTCGACTGAGTTTCGATTTCAGGCTCACGAACGCGATCTTGGGCCATGCTGGACCAGCTGCCAAGTCAACCGCTGGCCGATCAACGCGCCACTCGCTGCGCCCAACTTATGGCGAAAACCTCGCCCTCGACTGTGGATACCAGGGTGCGGCGCCGAGGCCCATCGCAGACGGGGGCAAGCAGGTCGCGGCCGAGTTCAAGCGTTCTGTCGCCGTCGCCGTGGGGCCCCAAGGCGGGCACCCACCCATCCACCATGAACCAGACCG
>Ga0302323_100000717_pt1 | contig 26796 bp, 20 predicted proteins | sample Fen_T0_3_FD_201950 | JGI IMG/M metagenome (GOLD analysis project Ga0302323, IMG submission 201950) | Peat permafrost microbial communities from Stordalen Mire near Abisko, Sweden - Fen_T0_3 | ecosystem: Environmental > Terrestrial > Soil > Wetlands > Permafrost | place: Sweden: Abisko...
GTTCGTCGGCGGCGGCATGGACAAGGTGTTCTATGGCGGCGACAAGGTCTTCGGCCAACCGGCCTTGATCTGGGCCGCGCTGACCATGGCCATTCTGACCCTACCCGTGGTCATCGTGGCCACCGAAGAAGCCCTGTCGAATGTCTCGCCCGACGTGCGCCTGGCCTCGGCGGCCCTGGGTGCCACCAAGTTCCAAACCGTCTCGCGCGTGGTCCTGCCGCAAGCCATCCCTGGCATCCTGACCGGCGCCATCCTGGCCATCAGCCGCGGCGCGGGCGAGGTGGCGCCCATCCTCTTCACCGGCGCCGCCTACTTCCTGCCCACCCTGCCCCATTCCTTGCACGATCAGTTCATGCAGCTCGGCTACCACGTCTACGTGTTGGCCACGCAGTCGTCCGACGTGGACGCCACCCGGCCCCTGCTCTATGCGACGGTGCTGGTGCTGCTGGTGCTGACCTTTGCGCTCAACGCTTCCGCCATTCTCGTTCGCTCACGCATGCGACGACACCTTTCCAGAGCTCACGGATGAACATGCAAATGGCAACCCTCCTCGACGACTCGCCCTCCGGAACCCTCGCCGTCCGGCAACTCTCGGTCTATTACGGTGACAAGAAGGCCATGGGGCCGGTGACCATGACCATTCCTGGCAAGCAAGTCACGGCACTCATCGGACCCTCGGGCTGTGGCAAATCGACCTTTCTGCGCTCGCTTAATCGCATGAACGAGATGATCCCCGGTTGCCGTGTCGAGGGCGTGGTCAAGCTGGACGATGAATCCGTCTATGGCCCGGGCGTCGATGCCGTGGCCGTACGCCGGCGCATCGGCATGGTATTTCAGCGATCGAATCCCTTTCCCAAGTCGATCTACGACAACGTGGCCTACGGCCTGCGCCTGGGCGGGATGAAAGATCGCAGCGAACTTGGCGGCCGCGTCGAGAGCGCGCTCAAGCACGCGGCCCTGTGGGACGAGGTCAAGGATCGCTTGCACGAGAGCGCACTCGGTCTATCGGGCGGCCAGCAGCAGCGCCTGTGCATCGCACGCGCCCTGGCGGTCGAGCCCAACGTGATCCTCATGGACGAGCCCGCGTCGGCCCTGGATCCTATCGCCACGGCGCACATCGAAGAGCTGATTCACGAGCTGGCGCGCGACTACACGGTCGTCATCGTGACCCACAACATGCAGCAAGCGGCGCGCGTCTCGCACAATACCGCCTTCTTCTACATGGGCGACCTTGTCGAATTCGATACCACGCAAACCATCTTCACCAAACCCACTCAATCCCGCACCGAAGACTACATCACCGGCCGCTTCGGATAGCGGCGAGGATAGCGATAAGGACAAATACTATGTTTGGACGCGAACACACCGACCGAGAATACGAGCACGAGCTGCGCCAACTGCGCGAACAATTGCTGGTCATGGGCAGCCACGTCGAGAGCATCATCGGCGACAGCATCCAGGCCCTGCTTGAACGCGACAGCAAGCTGGCCGAGCGGACCATCGTGGCGGACAAGGTCGTCAACCGGATGGAGGTCGAACTAGATGGCTTGTGCCTGCAGATCCTGGCCCGGCGGCAGCCCGTGGCCTCCGACCTGCGCTTCATCACGCTGGTGCTCAAGGTCGTGACCGATCTGGAACGCATCGCCGACCTGGGCGTCAACATCTGCGAGCGCGTGCTGGAACTGAACGCCGAGCCGCAGCTCAAACCCTACGTAGACATTCCCCACATGGGCAGGGAGGCGCAGTCCATGCTGCGCGAAGTTCTGGACGCGTTCGTGGCCAAGGACGCCGAGCGTGCACGCAAGGTCATCGATCGCGACGAAGTCGTCGATGCGCTCTACGCGCAGGTCTTCCGCGAGCTGCTGACCTTCATGATGGAAAGTGCGCACAACGTGTACCGGGCCACGCGCCTGCAGTCGATTGCCAAGTATCTTGAACGCATGGCCGACCACACCACCAACCTGGCCGAGATGGTTATCTTCATGGTCGATGGACAAGACGTCCGCCACCTGACCAGCCGGGAGGATCCAACCGCCCCCAACCCGCGCCGCGAGCACAATTAGCCAGCCAATGCGGCGGCGTAGCGCTCCTTGAGGATCCCAGCGTGGTGCCTCGCGTGTCCGGTCATGATGTACGCCAGGCCGCGCACCGAGATGGCGTTTTGGTTGACCGTGCCGGTGCGCTCCCAAGCGGCTTGGCCGAGATGCCCGAACAAGGCGATGTGACCACGCCGGACGTGCCCGAACTCTTCCAGAAGTTCGACCAGCGAACAGCCATCGTGACCGGCCTGCTCGGCGTAGTCGTTCTCGTCGAAGCTGGGCAGCGAGACGGTTTCCCCGCGCGCAATGCAAAGCGCGCGATAGCCGAACACGCGCTCGGCATCAATGACGTGACCCAGGACTTGGCGAATGCTCCACTTCCCAGGCGCATAGCGAAAGCCCGCCTGCTCGTGGGAAAGCCCGCCCAAGAGCGCGCCATACTCCGCGGGCTGACCAGCCAGCACTGCGACGAAATCGGTCTGCGCCACCAGGTCGATGTAGCGGTTGAAATAGGGTGCGTACTCGGTTTGCGTAGGTCGGGACGCGTGCATGCGCGAAGATTAGCGCAAGGATCGGGCTGTGCTACGGCTAGAAGATGGTCTGCAGGGCGAAGGTGACGGTCTGGTCGAAGCCCGAAGGCGAGAAGCCGTAGCCGGCGTAGATATCCAGCGCGAAGGTATCGAGTAGCAGAAAGTGCAGGCTGGGGCCGAAGGCATCAACAACCGTTGGGCGATGGATGGGCTGACTGCGATCCATGAACAGCGAGGTATCGTGGAAGACACCGAGCGCAAACCAATCGCGCCACAGGTGCACGCGGTACGCGGTTTCCACTTGCGCCGCCTGGCGGACCCAATAGTTGTTGCCGAAGAAAACGCGCTGGTAGTCGCCAGCCAGTTGCATCTCGTCCCAAAAGCGCACGTCCCCCGCCAGCAAGGCGCTTCGGCCGCGGACAATGAAGCGATGCCGTCCCACGCTCATCACCGCCTGACCGGTCAGCGTGGCCACCACCAGCCACTTCTGAATGTTCGACGTGGCGGTGTCGAGTTGCAGGTGCACCCAAGGCCGCTGGTCTCGTTGCACGACCCGGGCGTGCGGATCCAGGTTGGCCACCAGCCGGACCAGCGCCCGCACCGACTTCAGATCCCCCAATGCCTGGTTGTCCGTCCCACTCGTCGGCGCGCGCTGCACGTAAAAGATGCTCACCACATCGGCGCCCGCGCCCAGCGACACTTCCAAGAACGGTCGAATGAAGACCAGAGCGGGCACGGTCGTGGCGCGCAGGAAATCGTAGGTCTTGACGGCAAGGTCCGGGCGGTCGAACTCAGACAGGTAAAGCGACGTCTCGAGCCGCAGCGCCAGCTGTCCTTGCATCCGGCGTGGCAGACGGTAGGCGGCGTCGAACCCGCCATGAACCCAGCGCAGGCGTGGCTCCTCCTCCGTCAGGTAGCGCCGGTAGGGAAAGGCAAACGCGACCTTGGCATACAGCCGATCGTCGTCGAGCAACAGGTTGGCCCGGTGGTAGGACACGGCGGGCACCACGCCCCAGGCGGCGCTGACCGACACATCGAGCGACCAGCCCAGAAATTCGCGCGACACCACATAGATCTGCAGCAGCTGATCGGGGACCATGGGACCGAAGGGGGTAATCTGGGACTCGCCCAGATCACGCACCCGGTACGTGATGTTGACCAGCCCGTACTTTTCCTTCAATTGCTGGAGGGCGTGCTCCACGGTCGGCTTGTGGAAGATGTTGCTTGGTAAGTTGAGGCTGAGGCGAAAGAGCGCCGCACCCACGCCGCCGACCCCGACGAAGGAAACGTGCATGTGCCCCGGATCGACGTAAATCCAAATCAGCTTGCCTTCTTCCAGGCTGAACCACGCGCGCGCGTAGTCGTAGTCGGCCGCGTGGTAGGCCTGCACGATGCGCTCGCAGGCCGCCGCGGCCCACTCGGCCAAATGGGTACCGGTGTCGTCTGATGGTACAAGTCCCAACGCCTCGTGCACCACCTCGCTGGGCAGGACCGATCCGCTGACCTGGACATGAACAGCCGACGCCGCCCTCGCCGCATCAACCATCCCGCCGTCGGCCATCGCTCCGCCGTCCTCGGCACCAGCATCGGATTCGCCCCGGGCGGTGGCGGGAAAAAGCAGCACCAGCCCCACCAGCCAAAGTCCCATCCCCCAGTGCCGCCCCTCGCGCGCAAGATCGCCCTGAGAGCTGCCATCAGCGCCCGACTCGCCCGACCTACGCCCCCAAGGAACCGTCACCGGTCAAAGTGTACTCGATGGAACCACGAACACGCGGCGCGGGAGGTCAGGACACCAGCACCGGCGGTGGTGTCCGGACGGACGGGGACGGCGGACTGGATAGGGGCATCTGGCTGAGGGCTGGTGCCGACTCCTGCGGCTTGGTGGGAACCGGCTTGGCCGGTAGGAAGACGGTTCCGCCGGGTGGCGTGTTCTGCTGGGCGCGCGGCATCGCGATCTCTTGCGCGCGTTTGCGGGCCAGGGCGGTGAAGGTCTCTTGACTGCGCACACGGGGCGCGTCCTTGTCGGGGACCACGCGCTGGTAGGTGCCGTCGGACAGCAGCAGGCGGGCGCGAACGTTGTCGGCGAGTTGCGTTCCCAGGATTTCCTTCAGGATGCGCGCACGCAGGGTTTCGTCGTCAATGGGGAACATGACCTCGATCCGGCGCACGAAGTTGCGCGGCATCCAGTCCGCGGACGACAGGTAGACTTCGTGTTTGCCGCCAGCCTCGAAATAGAAGATGCGCGCGTGTTCAAGGAAGCGATCCACGGTGCTGAGCACGCGGATGTTGTCGCTTTGCCCGGGAATACCGGGTTGCAGGCAGCAGATACCGCGTACCAGCAGGTCGATGCGCACGTTGGCCTGCGAGGCGCGGTACAGGGCGCGGATGACGTCGGGATCGACCAGGGAATTCATCTTGGCGATGATGTGGCCCTTGCCGCCGAAGCTGCTTTCGCGGGCGATGAGCTCCAGGATGCGCTCTTTAAGCCCCAGCGGCGCCACCGCGAAACGCTTCCACGAGGGCGGCGCGGAATAGCCCGTGATCAGATTGAACAAGGCACCAGCGTCGTCGGCAAAATCCTCGCGCGCGGTGAGATAGGAGATGTCGCCGTACAGTCGCGCGGTCGCGGGATTGTAGTTACCCGTGGAAAGATGGACGTAGCGGCGGATGACGCCTTTCTCGCGGCGAACCACCAGGGCGACCTTGCAATGGGTCTTGAAGCCGACCGGGCCATAGACCACGTGCACGCCCGACTCTTCCAGCACGCGCGCCCAGGCAATGTTGCGGCCTTCATCGAAGCGCGCCTTGATTTCCACCACGGCGGTGACTTGCTTGCCATTCTCGGCCGCGTGGATAAGTGCGCTTATCACCGGTGAATCGGCGCTGGTTCGATACAGGGTCTGCTTGATGGCCAGGACGTCGGGATCGTCGGCGGCCTCGGTCACGAAATCCACCACGTGGTCGAAGGACTCGTATGGATGGTGCAGCAGGATGTCGCGCTCGGCGAGGGTCTTGAAGATCTCGCCCTCGCGCAATTGCGGGACCAGCACCGGCGCAAAGGGCTCGTCGTGAAAGTCGCGCAGATTCGGATGGTTGCCGAGGGGTATCAGATCGCCCAGTCGCAAGGGCCCATCCACCCGGTATACGTCCGAGGGCTCCAACCGCAACGAGCCGCGCAGAAGCGTCTCGATTTCGGCGGGCGCGTCGCTGGCGACTTCCAAGCGCACCGCCTGGCCGCGCTCGCGCTTGCGCAGTTCGCGCTGAATGGTCTTGAGCAGATCGTCGGCCTCGTCCTCGTCGATGGACAAATCGAAATTGCGCGTGACCCGGAAGGCGCTGCAACCGACCACGCGAAAGCCCGGAAACAAGCCGCCCACGTGCATGGCGATCAGATCTTCCAGTAGAATGAAGGCGGCCTTCCCGTCTATTACATGCTGCGCAGGCTGTGCAGGCTGGGCGGGCTCGACCTCGACCAATCGGGCCAGCACGCCCGGGACTTGCACCACGGCGAAAATGGTCTGCCGCCGGGCCACGCGCTGCCGCTCTTTGTGCAGAAGAATGGCCAGGTTCAGGCTGCGATTGCGCAGAGCCGGAAACGGATGCCCTTGATCCACGGCCAGCGGCGTAAGCACCGGCCAAACGTCGCGGGCAAAACGCAGTTGCAAGGCAGCTTTCTGCTCTGGCGTCAGGTCGCCCGGCCGCACCAATACGATGCCTGCCTTACCGGCCAATTTCGGCGCGATATCGCCGCGCCAGTTCTGGTACAGCGCCCGCACCATGTCGTGTGTGCGGGCGCCAATACGCGCCAGCTGCTCGGCCGGCGGCATGCCGTCGGCGTTGACGTCCACCACACCGCCCGCTACCAGTTGCTTGAGTCCGGCCACGCGGACCATGAAGAACTCGTCGAGATTGCTAGCGACAATACCCTGGAATTTCAACCGCTCGGCCAGCTGAACCGTGGCGTCGCAGGCCTCTTCCAGAACGCGCGCATTGAATTCCAACCACGACAGTTCGCGGTTAAAGAAAGTGCCTGCCTGGTTGTCGGTGGGCTGTGCAACCGCTGGTAACTTTTCTTTGGACGTGCGAGGAGTCAAAACCTGGGAAGTCTGGACCGTGTTCCCCAGGATGTCATGTGACAGTTCTGCGACGTTTCTGTGGGCTGGCCACTTTACCGTGCCTTGACACCACGGTCGTCACGACCAGCTTGGCCGCAAAAACCTTATGAAATAGCTGGGCTTCGCGCTCAACATCCCACACTTCCAGGTCTGCCGGGCCTTGCGTGAACAAGCGCAGGGCAACCTTTCCCCCGGTTGCGACAGCGCGCAGGTTGCTGACTGGCTGCGCGTGACTGCGATCCAAGGCGTCCGCCACCCGCAACAGGGTTGCCAGCTTGCGCACGGTGCGGGCCTCGCCCAGTGACAAGCCCTCCATGGCGGGATGGTGCAGATCGGGTGGACTGCGGCGATGGAAGCGGGCGATGCGCGCCACCAGGTCACGTTCGCGATCGGTGAGGCCGGGAATGTCACCGTTGCGCACCAGGTACTCGGTGTGGCGGTGGTGTTTCTGGTAACTGACCGCGTGGCCAATGTCGTGCAGAACCGCGGCGACCTCCAGGTAGGGACGGACGGCCATGGGCAAGCGATGAAGTCCCGCCAGCTGATCAAACATCGCCATGGCCAAGGTCATGACCTGCAGGGCGTGCGCCTCATCGAAAAAGAAACGCCGGCCCATGGTGCGCGCGGCGGTGATGAGCGACGACTCGTCTAGCGCCGAATCGTCCGCACTGCGAAAACGCCGGCGCACCAAATCCACCAGCACCCCGTGGCGCAAACCACGATCCACGGCGGTGACTGCGCGAAGGGAAAGCTGCTGCGCCAGGGCCTCCAGGATGACCGCGCCGGCCACGATGACATCGGCGCGCCGGGTGTCGAAGCGCTTGTGGCGTTCATCGGGATCCATGCGCGCCAGCTTCTCCACGGCCTGTGAAATCTGTTCGGCCGTGGCGTGCGCGGTTCCCTCGGCCGCCGCCATGGCAATGATGGCCCGAATAGAGCCAGAACTACCCAGCGCCACGCGCGGAAAACCACGGATGCCTGGTGGCAACGAGTCGGCCACCGCTTCGCGCGCGAATTCGCGCAACAGGCGCAGTTGCTTGGGCGACACTTCGCGGTGGCTCTTGAAGATCTCGGTCAGGCGGACCGAGCCAATGGCCACGCTCCACAATTGGGCGGGTTGGTCGCCCACGGCGCCCGCCACCTCCGTCGAGCCACCACCGATGTCGAGGCACAACGAACGCGCCTTGGGCGGCCGCCCGGACAGCACGCCCAGGCACATAAGGCGGGCTTCCTCCTTACCCGAGATGGCTTCCAATTCGAGCCCCGTCTCGCGCTTGACCCGCCGGATGATGTCTTCGCGGTTCTTGGCCTCGCGCAAGGCGCTGGTGCCCACGGCGCGCACGTGCGCGTGGTGCCGCTTGCAGATGATGGCGTAGCGGCGCAAGACACCGACCAGGCGATCCACGACGAGCGTGGGAATGATGCCGGTTTGAAACAGCCCCTCGCCAGGGCGGACTGGATCGCGCTCTTGGTGGACCGATTCGATGCTGCCGTCGGAGAAGCCGCGCACGATCTCCAGGCGCACGGCATTGGACCCGACGTCAATAGCCGCAATCAAAGTTTCGGTCGTCTTGGTTTTCATCCGCCCGCAAGCTTAGTGCGCAGCTTGCGCAATGCCACCTGGCGCTCCTTGGAAACCTCGGGATAGTTCACGTCCAGCTCGGCCATGCGCTGGGTGATGATTTCCGCAACGGCGACGCGTGTGTACCACTTGTTGTCGGCGGGCACGACGTACCACGGGGCCGGTTTGGTGCTGGTGTTTTGGAGCATGCTTTCGTAGGCACGCATGTAGTCGTTCCACAGCGCCCGTTCGGAGATGTCGGACTCGGCGAATTTCCAATTCTTGCCCGGCTTGTCCAGCCGTTTGAGCAAGCGTTTGAGCTGCGCCTCCTTGGAGACGTTGAGGAAGATCTTGATCGGCACCACGCCGTTGTTGACCAGATAGCGCTCCACCGCGTTGATGTCCTCGAAGCGGCGCTGCCACACGTCCTTCTTGCACGGATGCGGAAGGTTCTGTTTATCGAGCAGCTGGGGATGCACGCGCACCACCAGCACCTCTTCATAGTACGAACGATTGAAAATTCCGATGCGGCCGCGCTCGGGCAAGCTCTTCATGTAGCGCCACATGAAATCGTGGTCGAGTTCTTCGTGCGAGGGCTCCTTGAAGCTCATGACCTGGCAGCCCTGCGGATTCACCCCGGACATCACGAACTTGATGGTGCTGTCCTTGCCGGCCGCATCCATGGCCTGCAGCACGACCAGCACGGCCCATTGGTCCTGGGCGTACAGTTTGTCCTGCATCTCGGCCAAGTCGCTCCGGCACTTCTCCAGCATGGAAATCCCGGTTTCCTCGTCGCGCACGCCCGCTGTGCTGTCGGCGGAGAGCTTTCCAATCGAAAATTTCTTACCGTTGCTGGGGACAAGAAAGCGCTGAATGTTCATGGGACCTCCGGAATGGACCAAGGATACGTCATGCTCAAGGCAAAAGCGGCGGCTCGGCGTTCTTCGCAAGTTCAAGCGCATAGCCTGGAAACCACGTACCCGCCGCGGGATCAACCATGCCCCACAGGGGATCGAAGTGTTTTTGGCTGTCGCCAGCGATGCCCCAGGGATTGTACTTGTCGTAATCCCAGGCCCGCGCGCCGCCAGCGATATCGCAGGATCCGTCCGATTCACCCACGGTCTTGATCCACAGGTACGCATCCAACAACGCCACGCCCGTATCGGCGGTTGGCCGCACGCCCAGGCCCACGCCCGGCGGATTGCACCAGGATCCCGCGGCCAGACCGCGCACGACGGATTCCGGCTGGTCATAGGGCGCGTCCGCATAGTGGGCGGCGTTAAGGGGACCTGTGCCATTACGGCCGGTGTCGATCACGAAGTGGGCCAGCGCGGCCGCATTTGAATCCCCGGGTGCGTTCTGCGTGTACCACGCCTCCGTGCTGGCCCACGCGCCCTCGTCGACTGCACTATCGAACATGGGTTGGTTGGCGCAGCGGCGAAACGCGGCGGGCGTGCCCGCATCCTTGCCATGGGTCGCGTAGTGCAGGCATTTCGCGATCCAGGTGCCGTACTGGATGGAATGCGAGGTCCGCTGGTAGTTGGAGACATTGACGGCGAAGCCCTGGGTTCCTTGCACGCCGCTGCGATAGAGCCGGTAGGCGCTCTCACCCACCGGCAGCCAGGCGGCATGGGTGGCGTCAAGATACACGAGTGCATTGGGGGCGCGCTCGGCCAGGCTGGCCGCGGCGTAGCGGATCTGCGCGTAGCTTTCCTCCGCGCTGGCGCCCGGCGCGGCGACGGTCCGGCCGCTGCTGTCGGTGACGGTGGGCCGGCAACTGTCCACCGTGCCATCGAGGCTGGTGGCGTAAGGAATCATGCCGGTGCTATCGGGTTCCAGGATGACCACCGCACGCTCGTGGCCAATGCCACGCGCGAACCCATCGATCCACGCTTCGTAGGTGGCCGTGTTCTTGGCGCCGCCCGCGCTGAACCCGGCGCAGTCGCGATAGGGCCGGTTGCTGGCCGCGAGCACGCGCAGGCTGCGATCCTGGGCGGCTCTAACCATGGCGTTACTGACAGCGCTTTGCACCTCCTCGGGCGTGCCCTTGGAAAACCAGATGGCCTGCGGCACAGCTTCCATGGCCGTGATGGCCGCGGCCTCGCGTGCGGCGTTAGAATTCGCCAGGACCGCGATCTGATCCACGGCGCCGGGATTGGGCGGCGGCACAAAGAACCGGGTGCCGGTGGGCAACGACCGCCGGATGAATTCGGATGATTTTCGTCCTACCGGAACAAGTCCGATGACCAGTGCAACGCAAACAAGCCCTGCCGCCCCGGCCAGCGCGAGCGAAGGGCCGAGATAAGGGCGACGTGGGCGGCGTTTGAGCGAGACTTCGGCGCCCTGCTGCTTGGGCGTTGATTCCACCATGGGCCGCCCGGCAGCGTCGGGACTGCCGCTCGCCAAGGGCCACACCTCGCGCTTGGCCCATGGGGCGAGTTCCTGGGCCAGTGCCTCCGCCGATTCCTGACGCTCGCGCGGGTCAGAGGCCAGCGCCCGATGCACCACATCGACCAGCGCGGGCGGCAGGTCCAGTTGGCTGCCTTCGAGAGGCAGCACGGGTTGCGTGCAGATGTGGTGAAGAATGGCGTTGTGCGAATCCCCGGGGTGGGGCTTCTTGCCGGCCAGCAATTCGTACAGGACCGCGCCCAGGCCATAGATGTCGGTGCGGTGATCCACCGTCTTCTCGCCGCGCGCCTGTTCAGGCGATAGGTACGCGGGGGTGCCGAGGATGGTTCCGGTGCGCGTCTCGGCGCTTTCGATGGCCTCCAGCTTGGCCACGCCAAAGTCGAGCACCTTGACCACATCGGTCCCGTCTTCGCGGCGGCAGACGAAAAGATTCTGCGGGTTGAGATCGCGGTGAACGATGCCGGCCTTGTGCGCGGCCCCGACGCCGCGGCAAGCCTGCACCACCAGGTCGGCGGCGCGCGACAGGGGCAGGCGCCGCAGGCGATCGGCGAGGGTGCGTAAGCTGTCCCCCGCCAGGTATTCCATCACGATGTAGGGTGAGCCGTCCTCGGCGATGCCGAAGTCGAGCGCGGCGGCGACGTTCTCGCTTTCGAGCGCGCCCGCGGCCTGGGCTTCACGCTGGAAGCGGGTCAAGCTTTCCCGTTGCGCGGCCAGCTCGGCGTGCAGCAGCTTGATGGCGAAGCGGCGCTTGACCACCGTGTGCTGCGCCTCGTACACGTCCCCCATACCGCCCGAGGCAAGGTAGCGAACCAGTCGGTACTTGCCCCCGACGATCTGGCCCACCTTCTTGCCCTGGGGCGTGGCCATCATTTGTGTCCGCCTTCCTCCCCGCGGATGGCCTCCAAATCCACGGCGTGGCTTTCCATCAGGCGGTAGGCGCGCTGGCGGGTGATACCCAGCATGGCCGCGGCCCGCGCCACGTTGCCGCCGGCGGCGCGCAGGGCGGACAGCAGCGTGGGCAGTTCCACCGGCTCGGCGGACGCGCGCGCGGCTTCCGGGCGGGCGCTGGCTTTGCCGGCGGGCGCGGCACCCCCCGGCTCGGCGGCGGGCAACCCGATGCGCGCGGGAAGGTGGTCGGCGCGCAGCAGGGAATCAGCGGGATGAAGCACCACAAGCTGGCGCACCAACTGCACCAGTTCGCGCACATTGAAGGGCCAGTCGTGCACGCACAGGCGCTCCACCAGATCGCACTCGACGGCTGGCGCCCGCCCCTGGGTCCATTCGCGCAGCAGGTGCGAAAACAGATGGGGAACATCCTCTTTGCGCTGGCGCAGTGGCGGCAGGCGCACGGTGATGCCATCCAGACGCGCCAGCAGATCGGCCCGGAAACGCCCCTCGCGCACGGCATCCATCAGCGGCTGCTGGCTGGCCACCACGATACGAACGTCGATGGGAGTCGTGCGCGTCTCGCCCAGCGGCTGCACCTCGCCTTCCTGAAGCACGCGCAACAGCTTGGCCTGCAGCGGCAGCGGCAGATCCGAAACCTCGTCGAGCAACAAGGTGCCGCCCTGGGCGCTGCGGAAAAATCCCGGGCTGGCCCGGTCGGCGCCTGTGAAAGCGCCCCGCCGGTAGCCGAACAGCTCGCCCTCGGCCAGCCCCTCGGGCAGCGCCGCACAGTTGACCGCCACCAGGGGGCCAGGCCGGCCGCTCCAGGCGTGCACGCTGCGCGTGACGATCTCCTTGCCTGTGCCTGTTTCACCTTCAAGCACGATGGTCAGGCTGCTGGGGGCAACCTGGCGCAAGGGCGCGACCGCAGCCTGCAAGACGGCGCCGCCCAGCATGCCGGGCGCGATTTCGCCGAATATGCTCGACGAAGCGGCGATCACGCCAACCCAACCGCCCACGCGAACCACGTCGCCACAGCCCAGCTCGGCCGAGGCCACAACACTGCCGTTCACGCGAATACCGTTGCGGCTTCCCAGATCCACGATTGCGGGCGCAGGGTCCGCTGCCGTCCGCCGGATCTCCGCGTGCCGCCGCGAAACATCGTTTCCCTCCAGGCGAATCGCGCACGCCGGATCACGGCCGATGAGCCATTCGCCCGCGCCTTGCGTCTGCAAATTCACAGACGGGATGTCGGCGCGTGGAAACAACCACACCAAGGCTAGCGTCGCCGCTCCTTCGCCATGTTTGGGAGTACTGCTCTCCGTGATGGTGGTGGTCCCGGTATCTTGGGGCATGACGATGCTCGATCTCATAGCATAGCTCCGTGCCCTGCCGTTCCGCAGTTCACAGGTGTGCCGCCCGGCCGGAGCAGGAAAGCGCTTGGCCAGGTGAGCCGCCAGCCCGGGTCGGTGCCCGGCCGCTAATGTCGATCAGCCCGGATCCGCGGTCGTGTAATCGACCAACCGCCGTTCGTCGCGCGCGGCCATCACGATGGGCTTGACCGCCTCGTGCAAGGGGTGCACCTGGTAGGCGTCGAGGGCGGCGCGGCTTTCAAATTCCGAATAGAGCACGATGTCCGAGGAATCGGGCGTGCGGCTGAAATCGAAACCGACTTCAAGTTTCAGCATGCCTGGGATCTTGCCGTTGAGATCTTCCAAGCGGCGTTTGATTTCCGCCGCGTTTTCGGCCTTACCCCGGCCGTTCACCGATTCCTTGAGACGCCAAAGCACGATGTGACGAACCATGGTCGCTATCCCTCCTGTGCGCTGGCCTGTGCGCTGGCGCGCAACCGGCGCACTGCCTCGGCCACACCTTCGGGGGCCTTGAAAAGCGCGGCGCCAGCCACCAAGACGCTTGCACCGGCCTTGACCACGGCGCCAGCCACCGGCGGCGCGATGCCGCCGTCGATTTCGATGGCGCAGGTCAGTTTGCGCTCCTCGATTATCTGGCGCAACCGGGCCACCTTGCCCAGCGAGTTGGCAATGAACTTCTGTCCGCCAAAACCCGGATTCACCGACATGATCAGAACCTGATCCACGTCGCCCAGGATGTCCTCAAGGGTCGAAAGCGGTGTCGCCGGATTGATCACCACCGTGGCCTTCTTGCCCAGCTGGTGGATCTGCTGAACCACGCTGTGCAAATGACGGCAATCTTCCTGGTGAACTTGAATGTTGTCCGCGCCGGCCTTGGCGAAATCCGCGAGGTAGCGTTCGGGTTCGAGAATCATCAGGTGGGCCTCAATGGTCCTATTTGTGCATTGCCTGACTGCCTCGACCATCAGCGGACCAAACGTAATATTGGGCACAAACCGGCCGTCCATGACATCCACATGGATGCGCTCAACGCCGGCCAACTCGGCCTCCTTGATGTGCTCACCGAGGCGCGTGAAGTCCGCCGCTAAAATGGACGCAGAAATCTCTACCTTGCTCATGTGCCGGGGACTATGCCGCCTGCGCAGCCCGCCTTCAACTCGGTTCGTACTGGCTTTTCACCACAGAGAGCACAGAGCGCACAGCGGCCGAAAAGAAAGGGTTCTCCGGATCCTAAATCCGAACCCTTTTCTATTTCGTCCCCTCAGTGATCGCTGTGCTCTCTGTGGTGAAGCCTGGGAGCGGGCGGTGGTGGCAGTGCGACGGACGGGGCCACGGCTGGAGCTGGCGGCGCTGCCGGCGGTGGCGGTGGCGGCGGTGGTGGTGCATCGGCGATGAACGGGCCTGGCCGCTTGCGAAAGACCATCCAGGTCCCGGACTGGGCCAGAAGCTCAACCATGCCGTGGTAGCCCCTGAATAGGTCAAGGCCTGGCGGAAGACTGCGCACGAAGAAGTAGTCGAAGATGGGTAACATCTTCGCGGGCGAGAAATTCACCGACTCCCAGGGCGATAGAAAGTAGTTCGGCGCGACCTTCAGCCGGCACGGCATGTGGCGAAGCCCGCAGTAAGCGGGCGGCACCATGCTGCCCAAGGCCGGCCGCATGGCCGGATAGAAACCGGGCAGCCCGAGGATGGCCGATTCGACCTGCATGACGGTGGACTTCTTTTCGAACACCAAGCCCATGGCCTTGCCCCCGGGCGGCGTCTTCTTGACCACGTCCACGAAACCCGCCACCTCGGCGCCATAGGCACGGTAATGCAGGTAAAGCTGCCGGCCATAGAGCACGCCGAACACCAGGGATGGCAAAGGCAAGAGCAGAACGAACAGCCCACGCAAGCGCAACAGCCCGGCCGGCACCATGAGCAGGAGCATGAGCAGCACCATCACGGAGAAGCGCGGGAAGAAGGTCATCAACTCCAGCTCTTGCAGATGATGGGGCAACGCCAGGTAGGCCGTGAGCGCGCCGAGGAAACCAATCAAGCCGGCCAGACGCATGCGCCGCTTGCGCAAAGCGCGCACCTCCAGCGGTGCGTTCGTGGCTGGCCAGGCCAGGACGCCGACCAAGATGTAAGCGGCCATGATCAAGACCAGCCCCTTGCAGGCCGGCACATTGACTTCATCGACGAAGGCGCGCATGGCGTGCGAGGGAATCACGCGAATGCGATTCCACAGATCGACCGCCAATTTTTCGCGGCCTAGGTCGTCCAGCCGGTGACGCTTGAGAAAGGTCCAGGCCAGGGCGGGGGTCAACTTGGCTTGTCCAGCCACGGGTGGGGACAGGAAGTTCCAATAGGCCAGCCCGGCAAAGGCCGGCGCAAGTGCGGTCACGGCAACGAGCTTGCGGCGAATCGAGGCACCTGAAAGCACCGTGAAGGCCAGGGCCGCGCACACGCCGAAGAGGAAGTTCTGCAAGTGGCTAAGAAACAGCAGGCTCGCCACCGCGGCGGTGGCCAACCACCGCGCCACCAGGGTGCGCCGGCCTTCGCTGTGCGCCAGCTTGGTAATTTGGGCCAAAAGCCACAGCACCACGGGCAAGGACAGGGCGAAACTGACAAAGCCGTAGTGCAGGGTCAGGTTGTAGGCCAGCGGAAAGGCGAGCAAGGCCGGAATGCGGCTGCGCCGGCAAGCGGCCAAGAGCGAGGCCATGGCCAGTGGCAGGCCGGCCACATAGACGATGATGATGAGCTTGTGCGCGGCGAGCAGGCCCATCACCTTGCCAAGAGCGATCATGGCCACGAAGTGGGCGGCATAGGGTGCGATGCGCAGGCCGCCATCGTAGTAAGGCGCGTAGGGCGAGCCCGCCCGCCCGACCTTGGAAAGCATGTCGGCGGCGGCTAGGTGAAAGGGCAGGTCCAGCCCAGGCAAGAGCTGTGTGGCAAAGAGCGGCGCGAGAAAGAAAGGTAGCAGCAGCGCGTAGCAAACGCCGAAACACCAGGCATCAGAAACTTTTCCAGAGACCAGCCAGGACCCAATCAAGGCGCCGCGCCTGCGCCCCGGTAGGGATTGCCCGTCCAGCCCTTTCCCGCTCGGGTCCGGGCCTTGCGATTCCTTGATGCTTGTGTCCACGACGAAAACCGCGTGCCAGGGCGCGTCTGCCTCAGTCCCGACAGACGGGCCGCAGGGCGATTTTGCGCGGCGGCCCCTGTATACAACGATTCGCGCCCAAACATGGTATAGAGTCCGCCAACTCGCCATGGGCCTGCTCGATATCTTCTCCAAAGAGAAGCGCGAGACGCGCGCGCGTGCCGGAAATATCCAGCGCGCAACCAACAAGTATTCCCAATCCGGAGATCGCTACAAGGCCATGGAAGCGCTGGCCAGCGAAGGGTCGGACGAGGCCCTCTATGGCCTCATGCGACGCTTCGGCATGATGTACGACAAGTCCATCGAAGACGAGCAAGAGAAGGAATGGGTCTTCGACACCCTGGTCAGCAAGGGCGAGGCCGCCCTGCCCGCGGTCAAGCGCTACCTGGCCGCCGCAGATTCGGTATCGTGGCCGCTGCGTGTGCTCCAGAAGGTCGCCCCCACCAAGGACGCGGAGATTGACGCCATTGCCGAGGTGTTGGCGCGCCATGAACCCGGCTACGAGCGCGACCCCACCAAGAAGATTCAGCTTATTCGCCACCTCGGCCTGATGAAGCACAAGAAGTCCACCGAACTCGTGGCGGCCTACCTGGGCGACATGGACGAGGGCGTGCGCTTCACCACCGCCGAGGCGCTGCTGGGTCTGAAGGACGAAGAAGCGGCCCGCAACAAGCTGCTCGAACTTTTTGTTTCCGACAGTGAAGAAAGTCTGCGACTGCGCATCCGCATCGCCGATGGCTTCGCCGAATTGGGGTGGCTGGTGCAAGGCCACCGCGGCGGCGTCGAGAAAAAATTGCCCGACGGATTCCAGCTCGACCGGGAAGGTCACATCCTGAAATTGAAGAAGCCCGAGTAATGCCGAGACGAACAGACATCAAGACCGTCCTTCTTATTGGTTCCGGCCCCATCGTCATTGGCCAAGCCTGCGAGTTCGACTATTCGGGCACGCAAGGCGTGAAGGCCCTCCGCGAGGAGGGCTATCGCGTGGTGCTGGTCAATTCCAACCCGGCCACCATCATGACCGATCCCGAGCTGGCCGACCGCACCTACGTCGAGCCGCTGACGGTAGATATCATCACCAAGATTATCGAACGGGAACGGCCCGACGCGCTTCTGCCCACGCTGGGCGGGCAAACCGCGCTCAACCTGACCATCGAACTCGACAAGGCCGGGATTCTGGAAAAGTACGGCGTGAAATTGATCGGCGCGCAGGTGGCGGCCATCGAAAAGGCCGAGGATCGCGAGCTGTTCAAGCAGGCCATGCACAACATCGGCCTCAAGGTGCCGATGTCGGGCTACGCCCATTCGCTGGTCGAGGCGCGTGCCATTCAGGCCGACATGGCGGCCAAGCTTGGCGTGGGCTACCCGGTCATTCTGCGACCGTCCTTCACGCTGGGTGGGTCGGGCGCGGCCATCGCGTGGAACTCCGAGGAGTTCGACGCCAAGATGAACTGGGGCCTCCAGCAAAGCCCGCGTGGCGAGGTGCTGGTCGAGCAATCCGTCCTAGGCTGGAAGGAATACGAGCTGGAGGTGATGCGCGACGGGAAAGACAACGCCGTCATCATCTGCTCCATCGAAAACCTCGACCCCATGGGCGTCCACACCGGCGACTCCATCACCATCGCGCCGGCCATGACCCTGACCGACAAGGAATACCAGGTCATGCGCGACGCCTCGCTGGCCGTCATCCGCGAGATCGGCGTGGAGACCGGCGGGTCCAACATCCAGTTCGCGGTCAATCCCAAGACCGGCGACATGATCGTCATCGAGATGAACCCGCGCGTGTCGCGCAGCTCGGCCTTGGCGTCGAAGGCGACCGGGTTCCCCATCGCCAAGATCGCGACCAAGCTGGCCGTCGGCTACACCCTGGACGAGCTACCCAACGACATCACCCGCGAAACCAAGGCCTGCTTCGAACCCACCATCGACTACGTGGTGACCAAGGTTCCGCGCTTCGCCTTCGAAAAATTCCCAGGCGCGGATTCCACTCTGGGCCCGCAGATGAAGTCCGTGGGCGAGGTCATGGCCATCGGCCGCACCTTCCGGGAATCCCTGGGCAAGGCGCTGCGTTCGCTGGAAATTGGCCGCTGGGGCTTCGACCTCGATCGCGTGCCAGCGCTCGACGAACTCAAGCGGCTCATCAAGGATCCAGGGCCGGATCGCCTGTGGCAGCTGGCCGAGGCCTTGCGCGCGGGCCTCTCCATTGAGGAGGCGCACGCCATCACCGCTATCGATCCGTGGTTTCTCGACCACATCGATGCCCTGGTCAAAGAAGACGAATCGGCGCGCCAAGACGGCGCCAAGCTGCTCGACGATCCCGTATCACTGGCCCGCCGCAAGCGCATGGGCATGTCCGACCGGCGCCTGATGAAGCTAGCTGGCGCGAAAGAAGAAGACGTCCGCCAAGCGCGCATCCGTTTCGGGATCAGGCCCGTCTTCAAGCGGGTAGACACCTGCGCCGCCGAGTTCGAGGCGCACACGCCGTATATGTACAGTACGTATGAAACCGGCAGCGACGCTGAGCCCACCGCTGAGACCGAGACACGTCCGACCGGCAAAAAGAAGATCGTGATCCTGGGTGGCGGTCCCAACCGCATCGGCCAGGGCATCGAATTCGACTACTGCTGCGTGCACGCGGTGCAGGCCCTGCGCGAGGATGGCTTCGAGACCATCATGGTCAATTGCAATCCCGAGACTGTTTCAACGGATTACGACACCGCCGACCGCCTGTACTTCGAGCCGCTCACCCGCGAGGACGTGCTCGAGATCATCGACGCCGAAAAACCCGAGGGCGTCATCGTGCAATTCGGCGGGCAAACCCCGCTGCGCCTGGCCGTACCGTTGCAGAAGGCCGGCGTGAAACTTCTCGGCACCAGCGCCGACGCCATCGACCGCGCGGAAGATCGCCAGCGCTTCGGCGAACTGGTGACCAAGCTCGGCCTGCGCTCGCCGGCCTGGGGAACCGCCCACGGCCTGGAAGAGGCGCGGGTCATTGCCGACCGCATCGGCTATCCGGTCATGGTGCGTCCGTCCTACGTCCTCGGCGGCCGGGCCATGGAGATCGTCTACGACGCCTCGGGCTTGGAAACCTTCGTGGGCCGCGCCCTGGAAGCCGGCCGCAAGGAAAGCCTGGCCTCGGGCGGCGGCCGCGGCGACGAATCGGCACCCATTCTCGTCGATCAGTTTTTGCGCGACGCCATCGAGGTCGATGTCGATGTGGTGGCCGACGGCCAGGACGCCATCATCGGCGGCGTGATGGAGCACATTGAAGAGGCCGGCATACACTCGGGAGACTCGGCCTGTTCGCTGCCGCCCTTCTCGCTGCCCGCCGAAACGATTGAAGCCATCAAGGTGCAGTCGCGGGCCTTGGCGCGCGAGCTGGACGTCCGCGGCCTGATGAACGTGCAGTTCGCGGTGCCGCGCGACGGCCGCGGCATCTTCATCCTGGAAGTGAATCCGCGTGCCTCGCGCACGGTTCCTTTCGTCTCGAAGGTCATCGGCATTCCGCTGGCCAAGGTCGCGGCCAGAATCGCCGCGGGCAAAACCCTGCGCGAGATGGGCATCAAGGAAGTGGTGCCCACGCATATCGCCGTCAAAGAGGCAGTGTTCCCCTTCGTCAAATTCGGTGGCGTGGACGTTCTGCTGGGGCCCGAGATGCGCTCCACCGGCGAAGTCATGGGCATCGATCGCAGCTTCGAGGCGGCCTTCGCCAAGAGCCAGCTGGCGGCTGGGATGCGCCTGCCGGTTCCCGCCGGAAAGCCCATGACCGCCTTCATGTCGGTCAAGAACAGCGACAAGGATCTGGCCATCCCCGTGGCAACGACCTTGATCAACCTCGGCTTCCGCATCATGGCCACGGGTGGAACCCACGCCCGACTGTCCGCCGCTGGCGTGGCCTGCGAACGGGTCAACAAGGTCAGCGAGGGCCGGCCTAATTGCGTGGACCGCATGCTCGACGGCGACGTGCACCTGGTGGTCAACACCACCTCGGGCACGGCAACCGTCCAGGATTCCTTCTCCCTGCGACGGACCGCGCTCATGCGTGGCCTGCCCTACTACACCACCATGTCAGCCGCTCGTGCTGCCGCCGATGCCATTGCACGGCTCAAGTCCGGCAGCATTTCGGTCTGCTCGCTCCAGGAATATCAACATGGCTGATCGCTATCCCATGACCCCGGCGGGGCAGAAGAAACTGCGCGATGAGCTCAAGCGCCTGCGCGAAATCGAGCGGCCCAAGAACGTGCTCGACATCGAAACCGCACGCGCCCACGGCGACATCAAGGAAAACGCTGAGTATTCGGCGGCCAAAGAGCGCCAGGCCTTCATCGAGGGCCGCATGCGCGAGATCGAAGGGACCATCGCCCTTTCCGAGGTCATCGATCCCGGAAAAATGTCGGGAACCCGCGTGGTCTTCGGCGCCACGGTCCGGCTGGCCGACACGGAGTCCGGCGACGAAACCGTGTACAGCATCGTGGGCGACCACGAAGGCGACATCAAGGAAGGCCGCATCGCCATCTCGGCGCCGCTGGCGCGCGCGCTCATCGGCCGCGAGCAAGGCGACACGGTCACCCTGCGCACCAGCAAGGGGTCGCGCGAATACCAGATCCAAGAGATCAAGTTCATCCCGGTCGAGGATGTCTAAGAGCCATCCACAACCGTCCTGCAGCCGTCTAGCAGCCCGCCGTTGATGAATCCTATCCAAGCAGTCGTCCTCGATCTGGGCAACGTCCTGGTTTTTCACGACGACCCGATCTTGTTTCAGCGTATGTCCGCCTGGGGCGGCGCGGAGCCCGAACACATCCGCAAGCGCATGTTGGAACTGTGGGATGCCATCAACCGTGGCGACCTGGCCGACGACGACCTCCGCCGCGTGATTTGTGAGGTGGCTGGGTCGAAGGTGCCCATGGAAGCCGGGCCCTTCTTCGAGCTGTGGAATTCCCATTTTCGTGTCCACCACGCGATCCTGCCCATGGTCGAAGCCTTGCTCGGCCGGGTTAAACTGGTGCTTCTGACCAACGTGAACGAGCTGCACTGGCGCTTCGTTCGCCCGCTCATTCCCATGTTCGAGCGTTTCGACGACTTGGTGGTTTCTTGCGAGCTGCGCATGGCCAAGCCCGACCCCGAGATCTTCCAGGCGACCCTGGCCCGCTCTGGGCTGCGCGCCGAGGAAACCGCCTATTTCGACGACGTTGTTCGCTACATCGAGGTGGCACGGGGGCTCGGAATCAACGCCCGTGTGTTCACCGACGCGCCGACGTTTCGAACCCAGCTCGCCGAGCTGGGCTTGATGGTCTAGTCCAGCCCCTGCGCGTCTATGCTGTCAGAATCCACTGCGCTGGCGCTGGCATCGACGGAGACGGACTCGGTATCAAACGACTCGGCATCGATGCCGACCTCGGGGCCAGAAACGACCGACAGGTCCGGTGCGGCGTCATTGTTGGAAACAACCGTGATCGAGGGACCGCACGTGCCATTTCCGCTCGAACCGTTGGTGCATATAAGCCCGCTTGCGCAGTCCGAGTTGATCTGGCAGCGCCCCCCTTCACTTTGACCGCAAGCCGCGAACAGGAAGAAGGCGGCCGTCAGGCCAAGGAGGCAGGTGCGCAGACCCAAAATGCATCGCATGGTGGGCTGGCTTACCATCCTCGTTCGCTTTCGTAAAGCCCGGTCCGTGCTAGTTTCGGCCCATGTCACGCCGCTCGCCCATCGTTCTCGCCTCCATCGCGCTGACCGCCGCGCTGCTGGTTGCCCTGGTTCTTCACGCCGGCCCAAGCAGAAGAGCAACCCCGCAGGAGCGCGAGGCCCGCAACTTTCTCGAAACCGTGAGTGGCCTCGTACAGCCACTTCAAACCGTCGCGAATCAGGCCGCCTGGACCGCCGCCACCGACGTGACGCCCGACCATACGGCCGCCCGCACGGCCGCGGAAAAGGCGCTGGCCTCGGTGGTGGGTTCGAAGCTGGTGATTGAGAAGACTCGAGCGTTGCTCAAGCAGAAAGGCGATCTCGACCCACTCTCGACCCGCCAGCTAACCAAGCTGCTGCTGGCCGCTGCCGACAGCCCGGCCACCATTCCCGAGGTTGTCGCCAAACGCATCGAGGCCGAGTCGCGCCAGTCATCGATCCTAGACGGCTACACCTTCTGCCTGCAAACCAGTCCAAGCGGCGCTTGCGTCCGTCCGGTTTCTGCCAACGACATCGACGACATCCTTCGCAAATCGCGCAACCTGAAGGAGCGAGAGCAGGCTTGGGTTGCGTCGAAAGAGATCGGGCGCAAGCTCAAGCCTGGCCTGACTGAGCTGCAAACCTTGCGCAACCAGGTCGCTCGCGAGATGGGCTACTCGTCGTTCTTTGCCCTGCAAGTCGCGGACTACGGCATGACCGTGGCCGAGATGATGGACCTGGTCGATGGCATGCTGGCTGCGGTCGCGCCTGTTTACGATGGCTTGCACTGCTTTGCCAAGCACAGCTTGGCCGAACGCTACAAGCAACCCGTGCCGCGTCTGATGCCAGCTCACTGGCTTGGCAACCGCTGGGCGCAATCGTGGCCAGGCCTGGTTGAAAGCGCCAACCTGGATCCCTTCTTCAAGACCAAGAGCCGCGAGTTCATCGCGCGCACCGCCGAGGACTTCTATGTGTCCTTGGGCTTCCCGCGCCTGCCCGAAAGTTTCTGGCAGAAGTCCGATCTTTTCCCCGTGGACAAGGGCTCGCCACGCAAGAAGAACAGCCACGCCTCGGCCTGGCACATCGACCACGAAGGCGATGTGCGTTCGCTCATGAGTATCGAGCCCGACCCCAAGTGGTTCGGCACGGCCCACCACGAACTCGGCCACGTGTACTACTACATGTCCTATGCCCGACCCGAGGTGCCATTCCTTCTGCGCGCTGGCGCCAACCGCGCCTTTCATGAGGCCATCGGAGAACTGGCACGCCTGGCGAGTGAGCAAATGCCCTATCTGCGCAAGCTGGGCGTGGTCCGCCAAGGCCAAGAGCCAGACGCCTCGGGCTGGCTCTTGCAAACCGCGCTGGATTCGATCGTCTTCCTGCCCTTCGCGGCTGGCACCATGACCCACTTTGAACACGACCTCTACGAAAGCGAGCTACCGCCCTCGGAATGGCAAGCGCGTTGGTGGCAGTACGTTTCGCGCTACCAGGGCGTGCAGGCGCCCAAGGCCCGCAGTGAAGAGCTTTGCGATGCCTGCACCAAGACCCACATCAACGACGATCCGGCGCAGTACTACGACTACGCCATGGCCAGCCTCATCAAGTTCCAGCTGCACGACCATATCTGCGCCAAGATCCTCAACCAGAACGTGCGCGCCTGCGACTACTCAGGCAGTCAGGAGGTTGGAAAATTCCTGCAGAAGATCCTGGCCAAGGGCGCCACCCGCGACTGGCGCGAGGTCATGCGCGAGGCCACCGGCGAGGACATCAGCCCGCGCGCAATGCTCGCCTACTTCCAGCCGCTGGTCGCGGATCTGGAAAAGCGCAACCTCGGTCTCGACTGTTCGCGCTGAAGATTCGCTAGGGGCACGTACCGGCCGCTCGGCACGTCCCGGTCGCGCAGGTATTGTCGGCGCAGCAGGGCTGGCCCTTGCCGCCGCAAGCGGCACAACTGTAGGTGTAGCTGCCCACCGGCAAATCGCAGACGAGATCCGAGCCCGTGCAGGTATTGCCGGTGCAGCACGCCTGCCCGCTGCCGCCACAGGCCACGCAATTGTAGGTGTAGCTGCCGGTCGGCATCTGGCAGTTGTTGCCAGGTAGGCACGTCCCCGCGGACATGCCCGTGGCGGCACAGCAAGGCTGTCCGGCACCGCCACAGGCCACGCAGCTGGCCTGTCCGCCCGGTGTGGTCGCCGCCTGGCACAGAGTGCTGGGCGCCGTGCAGCGATTGCCCGAGCAGCACGGATTCCCCGCGCCGCCGCATGATCCACAGGCGCTTTGCGCGCAAGTGCCCAAGTTGCCCCCGCACGTTTTACCCGAGGCCACGCAGGTCGCCGCGGTCGCGCCGCTCGCCGAGGCCACGCAACAGCCACCTTCCGAGCACAGATTGCCCGGACAGCAGGCCTGGCCAGAGCCACCGCATGCGGTGCAAGTCGAGCCTCCGTAGGTGCCGGTCGTGCACGTCGTCTTGCTCGCGGTGCAAGTGCTATTGGTACAACAGGGGTCGCTGACGCCGCCGCAGACGCCACAGGCACCGCTGGAGCAAGTTCCTCCGCCGACCGAACTTGGACAGGCGGCCGCATTGGCGACACAAGCGCCGTTGGCACAGCAGCCGCCCCCCGTACAGGCGTTGCCAGTGCAGCAAACCTGGCCGGCTCCACCGCAGGTCGAGGCAATGGTTCCACCCGTGCCGAGTGCGCCACCAGTGCCGACCACGCCGCCGGTACCCACAACACCACCAGTTCGAGCCGACGAGCCGGCTGCCCCGCCCGTGATTGGAATCGTTCCGCCAGACCCACCCGTGCCAACCGCCAAGCCACCCGAACCATGCGCGCCGCCCGTCTGTGCGGTCGCGCCCCCTCCCCCGCCTGTGCCCGAGATCGAGCCGCCCGTGCTCGCAAAACTTCCGCCCGTGGTTGCCATGCCGCCACTGCCAGTTCCGCCAGCACCATTGGCATCAACGCCCCCGGCGCCAGCGCCACCCGAACTCGTCAAGGTGCCGCCTGAGCCGCCAGCTGGCGAGATCTCGCCCCCGGCGCCACTTCCACCCGTCATCACTCTTCCACCCGAGCCACTTGCGGCAATCGTCGATCCGCCACTGCCGATGGCAACCACAGTGTTTCCACCAAACCCCTTCGCGCCAGGAGCATCTTGGTTCGCGCTTCCACCACTCGCCCCGGTGGTCCCGCTGGGCAACCCGTGCTTATCAGTCGTGCATCCCGAACCGGCCAAGGTGATCGACAGCGCGATGGCCAGAACCACCTGGCTGTCCTGCCACGACCTCAGGAACCTACGCGTATGCATGGACGAACCTCCGGAATCGAAACAGCGCACCAGCCGCGAGGCATAGCCGCCCCCCGCGTTTCAACATTGTGACCCTTGGAATTGTAATTCAGGAAACACCAATAATCGAGCGAACGACTAGAGTGCACAAAAAAAACTCCACGACAGCGGACCGCGTTGCAGCGTCATTGTCGTGGAGTTCTATTGAAGGGACGCCGAACGCGCCCCCTTCATGGCGTCAGGTTACGGTTGTTCGCAGCGATAGCTGTTCGGGTTGCCGCCGCCGACTTCAGGTCGCGTGCAGGTGAGGCTGCCGGTGCAGGTCCGGGTTGCACCTGTGCCGCAGCAGGGTTCACCAGCGCCGCCACACGGATCGCAGGTTCCGGTACTACACACCAGCGTGGCCGAGGCGCAAGTGCCGGTATTGCCGCCACAGCAAGACTGGCCAGAAGCGCCGCAGGCCGCGCAGATGGCGTTCGCACCATTTCCGGTGCACTCGGTATTCGTGGCAGTGCACTCTCGGTTGGTTCCGCAGCACGGCTGATCCAATCCACCGCAGGCCACGCACATGCCTGGTGAGGCATCGCCGGTGCCGCAGGTCAGGTTGCCGGCCGTGCAAACACGGGTGCCGCCGCCGCCACCACCGGTGCGCGTGCAACAGTCATCGCCCGACTTGCCGCAAGACCCAGCATCGAGGCCAGTGCACGCGCCAGCCGCACAAGTGCCGCCGATGTTCGTGCAAGCGCTAGCAGCGGCAACGCACTTGAATGCACCATTACCATTGGCGGGCGGAACGCAGCAGCCGCCGCTTTCGCAGACCGAACCGGGACAGCAGTTTTCGCCAGCGCCACCGCAGGTCGCGCCGTCAACCCCAGGATTCGAGTCCAACTTGACGAATTGGTCCGCGGACACGTCGTATTTGATGGGCTGGTCAGTGTTCCCGTCCAGCTTGATAGGAACGTCCTCCGGGGCGTCGATGGCATTGCCACCCGTGCCGGGGCCGCCGTCCCTAGTACTGCCGCCTGTGCCGATGGGGCCACCGTCGAGCCGGGTGCTGCCGCCCGTGCCGATAGGGCCACCGTCGAGTCTGGGACTGCCGCCCGTGCCGGGAACGCCGCCCGTCTGCACCACGCCGCCAGCGCCGGTCGTTCCGCCGGTAGCAGCGCCAGCGCTCCCACCAGCGCCGGTGTTCACGCCACCGGTACCGCCAGAGCCGCCCACCGCGGTGCTACCGCCGGTGCTGGTTTTCGGGCCATCAGCCGCGCCATCGTTCTTCTTCGGGGCGCTATCATCTCCGCACCCTGCCACGGCCAACATCGCAATCGCGGCGCATGTCAGCCACGTTCGAGGTGTGGGCAAAGTGGAACCGAGCTTACTTGAGTTCATATATATCCTCCAAAACTGTTCAGAACCGAGACAACCAACCGATTAGAGTCAGACCGGTAACTACATCATCACCTCTGTACCCATTGCAATGTGATTCACCCCGATCCCGTGAGCCGCCACACGCATGTACGACAACACCCACATGTGAGATGACGCGATGTCGGGGTCGAAGTACGGCGGTGTAATCGCTGGGACGAAGGCACTGCGCCTGCGTCACTCGCGGCGAGCGGTTTCTTCGGTGAAATAGGCGCTGCGATGGCGGGCGTCTGGAAGGTGGGAATCCCAACACGCGGGCGAACAGAACACGAGCTTGATCTTGCCCGAGTTGCAGGTTGAAACCGAGCATCGGATCACCTTGCCACCCACCGGAATGGGCTTGCGGCACATGGAGCACATAAACGCGGCACTGCCAG
>Ga0302323_100000718_pt1 | contig 26739 bp, 22 predicted proteins | sample Fen_T0_3_FD_201950 | JGI IMG/M metagenome (GOLD analysis project Ga0302323, IMG submission 201950) | Peat permafrost microbial communities from Stordalen Mire near Abisko, Sweden - Fen_T0_3 | ecosystem: Environmental > Terrestrial > Soil > Wetlands > Permafrost | place: Sweden: Abisko...
GCCGCGACGCCGCCTCGGCGAACGGATAGAGATTGACCACGACCAGGTCGAACGGCTCGATGGCCGCCGCGGCAAGCTGCTCGCGGTGCGAGGCGAGCCGGCGATCGGCAAGCAGTCCCCCGTGGACGCGCGGGTGGAGTGTCTTCACGCGGCCGTCGAGCATCTCGGGGAAACCGGTCACCGCGGCAACGTCCGTAACCGGAAGGCCGGCGCTCCGGAGCGCCCTGGCAGTACCGCCTGTGGAGACGAGTTCGAACCCGAGGCGCACCAGGCCGGCGCCGAATTCGGCGAGGCCGGTCTTGTCGGAGACCGACAGGAGCGCGCGTCGTGCAACGGGCATCGCCTCCGCGGCCCGGGCCGCGTCGATCCGCACGGCGGCACCGTCGCGTTCGATCGCCAGTGCGCCTGCCAGTCCGAGCCCGACGGCGCGCGGAAGCAGCCTGTGCTCCACCGCGTGAATCCGCTCGAATAGCGTTTGCTCGGTGTCGCCGTCGAGAACGGCAACCGAGTCCTGGGCGATGATCGGGCCACCGTCCAGCGAGTCGGTCACGAAATGGACTGTCACGCCGGTCACTTTGACGCCGGCCGCCAGCGCGTCGCGAACGGCATGCGCGCCGGGGAAAGACGGCAGCAACGCGGGATGCAGGTTGATCATCCGGCCGGCGAATGCCTTCAGCATGGCCGGCCCGACGATCCGCATATAGCCGGCCAGAACAACGAATTCGGGATCCACCGCGGCGATCGTCTCGGCGAGAACTCGATCCTCCGCGGCGCGGGCCACGCCGTCGCCCCGAGCCGCCGCGGGCACGAGCAACGTCTCGATTCCCTCGTTGACGGCCCAATCCAGCGCCGCGCACTCGCGATCGGCAAAGACGAGCACTATCTCCGCGTCCAGCGAGCCACGCGACGACGCGGCGTGCAGGGCCTTGAGATTGCTGCCGTTTCCGGAAACGCCGACCGCGATCCGATGTGCCACGCCGCTCCTCCTCGATGACTCCGGGGGTGTCTAGGACTCCGAGTACCGCGCCTCCGGCGCGTCGACCGCCAGGACCTCGCCGATATGCCAGGCCGTCAGGCCGTCCGACGTCAGGCTCGCGATCGCGGTGTCGACCGCACCGGCCGGCACTACGCAAACCATGCCGAGCCCGCCGTTGAACGTGGAGCGCAACTCGGCCTCCGACATTGACCCGAGCGCGCCGAGCAACTTCATCACGGACGGCATCGGCCATTCGCGCGGATGGACCACGGCGCCGAGTCCGTCGGGCAATACCCGCGGCACGTTGCCGGGCAGACCTCCGCCCGTGATGTGCGAGACACCGCGCAACGAGTAACCCGCGGCGTCCAACCGCGTCCGCAGGGCGAGGATCGCCTTTGCGTAGATGCGCGTCGGGGTCAGCAGCACTTCGCCTATCGTCCGCCCGGCCAGCTCGGGCTCCGGGGGCGTCTCCGGTCCCAGGATCCGCATCAGGAGGTTGGCGTAGCCTTCGCCGTAGTCGATGCCCTCGGTGGCGACGATGCGCCGCACCAGCGAGAAGCCGTTGGAGTGAAGCCCCGACGATGCGATGCCGATGAGCGCGTCGCCGGCCGCTGCCGCCGTACCGTCCAGCAGGCGGTCTCGCTCAACGATGCCGACGCAGAACCCGGCGAGGTCGAACTCGTCGTTCTCCATGAGTCCCGGATGCTCGGCCGTCTCGCCGCCGATCAGCGAGCAGCCGGCCAGGCGGCAACCTTCCGCGACCGAACCCACGATCTTCGCGACGGTTTCCGGATAAAGGCGGCCGACCGCGACGTAGTCGAGGAAGAAGAGCGGCTCCGCGCCGGCGCAGACGAGATCATCCGCACACATCGCCACGAGGTCGTGGCCGATGGTGTCGTATCGTCCGAGCGCGATCGCGATCGCCGTCTTGGTGCCGACGCCGTCGGTCGAGCTGACGAGGATCGGGTCGCGCATTCCCGACGGCAGCGACATCGCCGAGGCGAAGCCGCCGAGCCCGCCGATAACTTCGGGCCGGCGCGTGGACGCCACGGCCGCGCGCATCAACTCGACGGCCTTCTCGCCCGCATCTATGTCGACGCCGGCCTCGCGGTAGGCGTCCCACGTCCCGCCCTGCTTCGCGCCGCGAGAGAAGGCTCCACCCTCAGGCATGAGGCACCTCCGTCGGGGCCGCGGCCCGAAGTTCGCCGCGCGAGACCGGCTCCCCGTCGGGATCCTCCAGCACGAACTTGTGCCGGGCCGTGTCGTACGGGACGGGAACCGGGTAGTTGCCGTCGAAACAGGCGAAGCAGAACTTGTCGTACGGCAGATCGAGCGCCTGGAGCACGCCCGCGATCGAGAGGAAGGACAGCGAGTCGGCGCCAACGAAGTCGCGGATCTCGTCAACCGAGTGTGTCGACGCGATCAGTTCCGTCTCGATCTGGGTATCGATGCCGTAGAAGCACGGGTGATGGATGGGCGGCGACGATATGCGCAGGTGCACCTCGGTGGCGCCTGCCTTGCGCAGCAAGGCGACGATCTGCCGGGTGGTCGTCCCGCGGACGATGGAGTCGTCAACCACGACGAGGCGCTTGCCGGCGACGACTTCCCGAAGCGGGCTCAGCTTGACGGTCACTCCGCGCTGCCGCATGTGCTGGCTCGGCTGGATGAAGGTCCGTCCGCTATAGCGGTTGCGAACCATGCCCTCGCGGTAGTGCAGGCCGGAGCCCTCGGCGTACCCGGCCGCGGCCGGTGCACCCGTGTCGGGAACCGGCATCACCATGTCCGCGGCCACGGGCGATTCGGCGGCAAGTGCCACGCCCATCCGTCGACGCGATTCGTAGAGGTTCCGGCCGAGCATGTACGAGTCCGGCCGCCCGAAGTAGATCAGCTCGAAGACGCAGAGCTTCTCGTTGCCGGGCGCGAACTGGATCGAGACCGGCTCCTTGCCCTCTTCGAGGATCACGATTTCGCCCGGGGCGATGTCGCGGACGACGGTACCGCCCGCAACGTCGATCGCCGCGGATTCGGAACTGATCATCCATGCGCCGGAGCGCTTGCCCTCCGGGTCGTCGTCATGCGGCTCGATCCGACCGAGCACGAGCGGCCGAAACCCGAAAGGATCGCGCACGCCGATAACGCGCTTGTCGTCGAGGATCGCCAGCGAGTAGGCGCCCTTGACGTGCGGCAGGACGTTCAGAAGCGCCTGCACGGTATCGCCGGACGGATCGTCGGCGAGTAACGCCGTCAGCAGTTCCGTATCCGTGGTGGCCGGCAGGCGGGTCTTGCCGCCCTCGAGCCGCGCGAGCAGCTCGCGAGTATTCACCAGGTTGCCGTTGTGCCCGACTGCGAGAGCCTTGCCGCGGCTCATGCGGAAGGTCGGCTGCGCGTTCTCCCAGATCGTCGAGCCGGTCGTCGAGTATCGGCAGTGGGCGATCGCCAGAGGCCCGCGCAGGCTCGGCAGCTTACGCTCGTCGAGGACCTGCGCTATCAGGCCCAGGTCCTTGTACAGCATCAGCTGGTCGCCGTCGCTGACGGCGATTCCGGCCGACTCCTGCCCGCGGTGCTGCAGCGAAAAGACGCCGAGTGCAGCGATCCCCGCGGCATCCGTGCCCGGGGTCACCGCGCCGAAGATGCCGCACATCGCTAGGCTCCTTCGCCCGGAGTCGCGGCCACAACCGGACCCGGACCGTGACCGTGTCCGGTTTCCACGCCGAGGGCGCGGGCCAGGCCGTGATCCCACGTGTGGCGAAGGTCGGCGATCGAGACATCCAGTGCGTCGGCAACGCGAGAACCGCGCTCCTCGGCCGCGCCAGTAGCCCCCTGGCCGGTGAGGTCGATGCGCAGCCTGTCGCCGCCCACGACCCCGAGCGTCTCGGCATGAAGCCCGAACTGTCGGGCGAGAAGCTCCAGCGCGGGTGCATGGCGCTGGCGTGATGAGAGCACCAGCCGCGTGGGGCTCTCACCGAACAGTTCGATCGCGGGCGATCCCGAAACGCCCAGACGAAGCGTCGCGCCGAGACCGCCCCACATGCAGCACTCCGCGATGGCGACCGCGAGGCCGCCGCCGGAAACGTCCTGGGCCGATGCGACGAGACCGCGCCCGATCGCCTCGCGGATGAACGACTGCAACGCCGCCTCTCGTTCGAGGTCGAGCGTAGGCGGCGAATCCTCAGCCGAGAGGCCGGCGAGGGCCGCGTAGGCGGAACCGGCCATGCCCGGAGTGGACTCGCCGATAAGAAGAACCGCGTCGCCTTCGGTGGTGAACGGCGGACGGACGAGCATCGAGATGTCGTCGATCAGCCCCACGACGCCGATCTCCGGCGTCGGCGCAATGGCGCCGCCCGGGTATTCGTTGTACAGCGACACATTCCCGCCCGTGACCGGAACGCCCAGGGCACGGCACGCGTCGCCCATTCCTCGTACGGCCTCCTGAAGTTGCCAGAACGCTTCGGGCCTCTCGGGATTGCCGTAGTTGAGGCAGTTCGTTATACCGAGCGGCCGCGCGCCGGTGATGCTCACGTTCCGTGTGGCCTCGGCTACCGAGAGCTGCGCGCCGAGATGTGGATCGAGGGCGCTGACAGTCTGGTTTCCGTCCGTCGTGGCAACGAGACCCTTGCGCGTGCCCTTCACCCGCAGGACGGCCGCGCCGTGGCCGGGCCATTCGACGGTGTTGCTCTGGACGCACGCGTCGTACTGCTCGTACACCCAGCGGCGGCTCGAAAGGTTGGGGCTACCGAGCAGCGCTACCAGCACCGCGGCAGGATCCATTCCTCGTTCGGGAAGCCCGTCCTGGGCCGTGAGCGGGATGCCGGGCGCGGGCGCCGAGCGGCGTCGCGTGGGCGGCGTGGCCAGGCGGTAGTGGACAACCGCCTCGCTGGTGAGCGCCTTCGCGGGGATGCGGGCGATTTCCCTGGCCCCGGGATTTGGCGTGCCGTCGGCCCCGAGTCCGCCCTCGATGAGTGTGATGTCGCCGTCCTCGGCCACTCGACCCACAAGCGCGATCTGGATGCCCCAGCGCTCGCAGACTTCGCGCACGTCGGGGAACTGCTCCGGCAGGCATGTAGCGAGCATTCGTTCCTGGGACTCGGAGATCATCACTTCCCAGGGCTCCATGCCGGGCTCGCGCCGCGGGATGGCGTCAAGGTCGAGAAGGATGCCGGTGCCGGCCTTGTCCGCCGATTCGGAGGTCGCGCAGCTGATGCCGGCCGCGCCGAGATCCTGGATGCCAAGGACGAGACGCCGGTCGATGAGTTCCAGGCTCGCCTCGATCAGGAGCTTCTCGGCGAACGGGTCGCCGACCTGCACGGTGGGGCGCTTGTTCGGGTCATCGTCCGCGAAAGTCGCCGACGCGAGAACACTCGCGCCGCCGATGCCGTCGCGGCCGGTCCGCGAGCCGAACAGGACGACGTAGTTGCCCACGCCGGGCGCTTCGGCAAGGATGAGGTTCTTCTCCTCGAGCAGGCCGATGGCCATCACGTTGACGAGCGGGTTGCCCTGATAGCTGGGGTCGAAGACGAGCTCGCCGCCCACGGTTGGAACGCCGACACAGTTGCCGTAGCCGCCGACGCCGCGGACGATGCCGTCTACGAGGTGGCGCGTCCGCGGGTCCGCCGGGTCGCCGAAACGGAGAGCGTCGAGGACGGCGATCGGCCGGGCACCCATTGTGAAGATGTCGCGCAGAATTCCGCCGACGCCGGTCGCGGCGCCCTGATACGGCTCGACCGCGGACGGGTGATTGTGACTCTCGATCTTGAACGCCACCGCGAGACCGTCGCCGATGCGGACGACGCCCGCGTTGTCGCCGGGACCCGCCATGACGCCGTTGCCGCGGGTCGGGAGCGTCTTGAGAAGCGGCTTTGAGCTCTTGTACGCGCAGTGCTCGCTCCACATGACGCTGAACATCGCCAGCTCCGTGTGGTTTGGTTCGCGCCCGAGCTTGACCTTGATCAGCTCGAGTTCTTCGTCCGTGACGCCGAGCCTGCGGTGAAGAGGGGCGACTGGCGCCTCTGGCGCCGTGGCGACTGGCGCCTCTGGCGCCATCGCCCTGGCATCTTCGGCGGACGCCGAAGATGCGGGTGCCATTTGCTCGGCGGCGCCGTCTGATCGCAGATGCTCGGCGGCGCCGTCTGATCGCAGATGCTCGGTGGCGCCGTCGGGTCGCAGATGATCGGTCACTTTACGGCCTCCGCCTTGGTGGGGACGGGCCGGCCGGCCGCTTCCCATGACTTCGCGCTTTCGACCAGAGAGCGGATCAGTTGCATCCCCTCGTCCGTACCCAGGATGCCTTCCGACATTCGCTCCGGATGCGGCATCAGCCCTGCCACGTTCCCCGCGGCATTGGACACGCCGGCGATCGCGCGCAGCGAGCCGTTCGGATTCGACGGATCGTCCGGATCCAGGGCCGGCGTGCCGTCCTCGTGGACGTAGCGCCAGAGGATCTGGCCGTTGCGCTCGATCTCGTTCAGCGTGGCCTCGTCCGCGTAGTAGCAGCCCTCGCCGTGGGCGATCGGAATGTGGATCGGGTTTCCGTCCATCGCGTGCGTGAAGGGGGAGTCGAGCCGCTGCGGCTTGATCGCCACGATCTTGCTGGCGAAGCGGAGCGACCTGTTGCGGAGCAGAGCCCCTGGCACCAGCCGCGATTCCGCAAGGACCTGGAACCCGTTGCAGATACCAAGTACGAGTCCGCCCTTGGCCGCGAAGTCGGAGATACCTCGCATCACCGGCGAGAACCTTGCGATCACGCCGGCCCGGATGTAGTCGCCGTAGGCAAATCCGCCGGGCAGGACCACGGCGGAGACACCGGCCAGATCCGGCGATTCGTGCCACAGCATGACCGGTTCCACGCCCGCAACGGAGAGCGCGTTCTGCGCATCCACGTCCGAGTTGGAGCCGGGAAAGGTGACGACGCCGATTCTCACAGCGCCGACACCAGCAGCTCGATCGTGTAAGCCTCGATCAGCGGGTTGCTGAGCATCTCCTTCGCGAGACCGTCCACGACGCCGAGCGCCAGCGCCTCCGTGTCCGCGGCCACGGTAAGCTCCACCCGCCGCCCGACACGAACCCGCGAGACGGTGGTGATGTTGAGGTGCGGGAGGCTCAGCTCGACGGCCCGGCCCTGCGGGTCGAGGATGCCGGGCTTGGGGACGACGTTGACGGCATACCGGAACTCACTCATCGGGCGATCTGATCCTCCTGCAGGTAGCGCTCGAAGCTCGCTCCGGTGATCCGCTCGAAGGCGGTTACGTAGCGGCGGCGCGTATCGGCGACGATTTCGGCCGGTAGTTCCGGCCCGGGGTAGGTCTTGTTCCACGGTTGGGTTTCGAGCCAATCACGGACCGGCTGCTTGTCGAAGGAGTCTTGCGGGCGACCCGGCTCGTACAGCGAGGCGTCCCAGAAACGGCTGGAGTCGGGCGTCATGACCTCGTCTATCAAGATCACCTCGTCGGCCGCTCCGTCCGCGCCAGGAACCACGCCCAGCTCGAACTTCGTGTCCGCCAGCATGATGCCGGCCTTTTCGGCTATCTCCGAACCTCGGCGGTAGAGCCGCAGAGCGATGTCGCGGACCTTCTCCGCCATCTCCGCGCCGACGAGTTCGACTGCGGCGTCGAAGCCGATGTTCTCGTCGTGCCCCACTTCGGCCTTGGTGGAGGGCGTGAAGATGGGCTCGGGCAGTCGGTCTGACTCCCGCAGGCCGTCGGGCAGCTTGATGCCGCAGATCTGCCCGGTGCGCTTGTAGTCCTTCCAGCCCGAGCCGGCGACGAAGCCGCGGACGATGACTTCGATCGGGAGGACCCTGGCACGGCGGCACAGCATCATCCGGCCACGGAGTTCGCGTCGGGCCGCCTCGTCCGCGAGGCGCCCCTCCGCACGTGCTGGGTCGACGTCAGGTCGGGCGCCATTGGTGGCGCCTTCGGCGCCACTCGTCCCGTCCAAGTACCAAGCCGGCAGGTCGTCCGGGCTCGTCCCCAGCAGGTGATTCGGGATGATGTCCGTCGTCTGGTCGAACCAGAAGCGCGAGATACCGGTCAGCACGCGGCCTTTGTCCGGGATCAGAGTTGGTAGCACCACGTCGAACGCCGAGAGTCGGTCGCTGGCAACCAGCAGCAGGCGATCTCCGATCTCGAAGAGGTCGCGGACCTTCCCCGAACGCACGAAGCCCGCGGCGTGCGTGCCGCCGGCCGCGCGCGGGTCTCGCGGATCGATGGTCTCAGTGGACATCGGCGGCCTCCTTTCGAGCGGGAACCAGTTGGTCGAGGCGAGCGATCGCGGTGGCGACGTTGCGCAGGAAGTAGCGTTCGTCGAAGCATGCGTCCAACGCCCCGTCCGACAGGCGCGCGGCCACGTCCGGATCCGCGATGAGCAACTCCCGGAGCTGGCGGCGTTCGTCGGCCGCCCGAAGCGCGTTGCGCTGAACCACGGCATAGGCGTCCTCGCGCGACATGCCCGCTTCCTCGACGAGCGCGAGGAGGACGCGGCTGCTGCAGTGAAGACCCAGGCCTCGCTCGATGTTCTCGCGCATGCGCTCCGGCCGCACGACCAGCCGCTCCACGAGCCCTCGCGTCTTCACCAGCATGTAGTCGAGCAGGATCGTGGCGTCGGGAAGCAGCACCCGCTCCGCCGACGAGTGGCTGATATCGCGCTCGTGCCAGAGCGGCTGGTTCTCGAAAGCCGTGGCGGCATAGCCGCGCAGGAGCCGCGCCATGCCCGCGATGCGCTCGGAGAGGATGGGGTTGCGCTTGTGCGGCATCGCCGAACTCCCCTTCTGCCCGGCGCGGAACGGCTCCATCAGCTCGCCGATCTCGGTGTGCTGGAGGTTGCGCACTTCGGTCGCGATGCGCTCGAGCGAACCGCCCGTGATGGCGATGGCGGCGATCAACGCCGCGTGGCGGTCCCGCTGGACGATCTGCGTAGAGATTGGGTCGCGGCGCAGGCCGAGCGCAGCCAGCACCTCTTCCTCGAGGTCCGGCTCGAGATGGCTGTACGTACCCACCGGCCCCGATATCTTGCCGGTGGCGGCTTCGTCCACGGCAGCGGCCAGGCGGACGCGGTCCCGGGCAATCTCGAATGCCCAACCGGCGATCTTCATTCCCATCGTCATGGGTTCGGCGTGGACCGAATGTGTCCGGCCCATCATCACCGTGCCGACCTCGGCTCGGGCACGGGCAACAAGCGTCTCGACGAGGCCATCGCAGTCCTCGACCAATCGCCGTCCGGCCGCCTGGAGCTGGAGGGCGAGCCCGGTGTCCACGACGTCGCTGCTGGTCAGGCCGAGATGCAGGTAGCGGCCTTCGTCCCCCACTGTCTCGGCCACCTGGCTCACGAACGCGATGACGTCGTGATCGGTGGTCTTCTCGATCTCGGCGATGCGGACGACATCCACCCGAGCCCGAGATTCGATCGCGCGAACCGCCTCTGCCGGCACCATGCCGCGCGAAACCTCGGCGCGTGCCACCGCGATCTCGACGCGGAGCATCTGTTCGAATCGCGCCTGGTCCGTCCAGACGGCGCCCATTTCGGGAAGCGTATATCGAGGGATCATGATCCGGCCACCTCGCTCGGTCCGCTCGGAGTCCTGCCGGCCGGATCCTCCCAGTCCGCGGCCGACACGGGCGCTCGGGACGCCCCCGCGGAACCGCGCCCTGCTACTCCGGGCAGCCGCTGGGCGATGTCGTGGCGGCGCTGCATCCCGTCCCAGCGGAGGCAATCCGCGGCGCGTTCGGCCGTAGCGCGAGCCGAAGCGATCGACGAGCCGAGGCCCACGACCGCAAGCACGCGGCCGCCGTTGGTGCGGAACTGACCGTCGGCACCGCGGATCGTTCCCGCATGGAAGACGCGGGCGCCGGTAGCGGCCGCCTCGTCGAGGCCCGTGATCGCATCGCCCTTGCGCGGAGTTTCGGGGTAGTTGCCGGCGGCCAGGACCACGGCAACGGCCGCGTCGCCGGTAGTAGGCAGGACCCGGCCGGGGAGACCGAGTTCGGCGACGGCGGCAGCCAGGTTGCCCTGTGCGGCGCCCAGGAGAAGTGGCCCCAGCGGAACGGCGAGGCGAGGAAGGAGCGCCTGTACTTCGGGATCGCCGAAGCGGGCATTGAATTCGATTAGAACCGGGCCTTCGGGCGTCAGCATCAAGCCCGCATACAGCGCACCCCGGAAAGGCGTTCCGCGTCGCGCCAGTTCGGCCAGGACGGGGAGATGGACCACGTCGATGAGAGTCGCACAGAGGCTCTCAGGCAGATCCGGTACGGGGCTGTACGCACCCATGCCGCCGGTGTTCGGCCCTGCGTCGCCGTCCCGCAGTCGCTTGTGGTCACGTGCCGGCGGAAGCGCCAGCGCGGCGCGGCCGTCGCAGATGGCGATGAGACTGGCTTCCTCGCCCGAAAGACGCTCCTCCAGAACAACAACCGGCTGAGAAGGTTCCGGGGCCGTCGGCGCGGCACCGTCCGTGACGCCGGCGAACAGCGCTCGAAGCGCGGCCTCGGCCGAGGCGAAGTCGTCGCAGACCGTCACGCCCTTGCCGGCTGCGAGGCCGTCGGCCTTTACCACCAGCCCGTTTGATCGCGGCGCACCGGCGAGCTCGCGGGCAAACTCGAGTGCCGGCTCGAGTTCGGCGAACTGGGCGCCGAGCGCCATGCGGACGCCGGCGGCGGCAGCCACCTCGCGGCAGAATGACTTGCTCCATTCGATGCGAGCCGCGGCGCGGGTGGGACCGAAGACCGGCACTCCGGCGGCGAACAGCGCATCGGCGACACCAACCGAGAGCGGCGCCTCCGGACCAACGATCACGAGGTCCACTCTCTCGGCCACGGCCAGCTCGGTGATCGCGGCCGGATCCATTGCGGACACATCCGGGAAACAGTGCACCTTGGGCTCCGCACCGATGGCGTCGCTCCCGGGCGCCACGAGAACCGCCTCGACGGCGGCCTCGCGTGCCAGGCTCCAGACGAGAGCATGCTCGCGCCCACCGCTGCCGACCACGAGCAGGCGGGCAGGACCGGAGCCTTGAGCCTCGCTGGACGGCGCCTGATGGATCATCGCTCGGCCGTAGCCTCAGATCCGGCCCGCGTCGCGGCCGAGCCCAGGGCCGAGGCAGTCGTGGGCCGCTGCAGCCGCGGGAGACGTTCGATCGTCTGATTCCGCTCCGGGCCCACCGAAACGAGGCAGATCTGGGCGCCGGAGAGGCGTTCCACCGCATCCACGTAACGCCGGGCGTTCTCGGGCAGGTCGCTCATGGAGCGGCAGCCGTGGATCGGCTCCTTCCAGCCCGGGAATCGCTCGTAGATCGGCTTCGCCCGGGCCAGCACGTCGGCGTCCGACGGCCACCAGTCGATGCGCTTGCCGTCGACTTCGTATGCCATGCAGATCAACACCTCGTCGAGGCCCGAGAGGATGTCGATCTTGTTGAGCATTATCGAGCTGACACTATTGACGGCCACGGCATAGCGAAGCGGCACGGCATCGAACCAGCCCACGCGGCGGCGGCGCCCGGTGGTGGTACCGAACTCGCGTCCCCGGTCGATGATGCCCTCGCCGATCTCGTCTGTGAGTTCCGTGGGGAACGGACCCGCCCCTACGCGCGTGGCGTAGGCCTTCATGACGCCCAGGACCTCGGTGACCTGCAGCGGGCCGATGCCGCCGCCCGTGCACGCGCCGCCGGCGATTGGATTGGAGGAGGTAACGAACGGATAGCTGCCGTGATCCAGATCGAGCAGGGTCCCCTGCGCGCCTTCGAAGAGCAGGTGCTCGCCGCGGGCCATCCGCTCCTGGACCAGCTGAGTCGTGTCGGCCAGGTGATTCTCCAGGCGGCGGCCCCACCCGACCGCGAGAGCAACCAGCTCGTCGAGATCGAAGCCGTCCACCCTGTGCTGGCGCTGGAGAGTCGCATTCTTCTCCGGCAGGATCCGGGCGAGCTTTCCACGAAGCGCGGCGCCGTCCAGCAGATCCTCCATCCGGATGCCGATGCGCCAGGCCCTGTCCGCGTAGGCGGGGCCGATGCCGCGCCGAGTGGTCCCCACGGCCGCGCTGGCCAGCCGCGCCTCCATCGCCCCGTCCAGCGCAATGTGGTACGGCATGATCACGTGGGCGTGCTTGCTTACGCGGATCCTGTCGGTCGCGATGCCACGCGCGGAAAGCATCTCGATCTCGGATATCAGAGTGGCCGGGTTGACCACAACGCCGTTGCCGATGATCGGAGTGATGTGCGGGTAGAGAACGCCGGACGGAACGAGGTGGAGCTTGAAGACCTCCTCGCCGAGCATGATCGTATGTCCGGCGTTGTCTCCGCCCTGATATCGCACGACCGCCGTGACGTCCTCGGCGAGGAAGTCCGTGGTCTTGCCCTTGCCTTCATCGCCCCACTGGAGGCCGACGATCACGGTGGCAGGCATCTACTTCTCCCCTCGCAGCTGAACCCGGCACGCCCCGGACGTTGCGCGGGAAATGAAAAAGCCCTCGGCCTTCGGGCCGGGGACCTGGGTAGACTGCCCCTCCATTGGAGCTGCGGCTCCTCCAGGAGCGAAGGTGGTGGTCCGTCTCACGGGGCGTACCAAGCGCCTTCAACAGGCAACATAGACTCCTCGAAATGGTCTGGTGGACCCGCGGCCGCCCGGCAGCAGGCACGCGGAGTATAGCAGGACCGGGAGCTCCTTCGAGGGCTCGCGGCCGGCGTGGCGGAGCTCGCCCTGCCGGCCTCGCGATGACGCTGCCGGCCGTGCCGGCCCCTTACTGCCGCCCCGCGGTTGCCGCTCCTCTACTCTTCCTCGCTGGCCGCGGGGCCCGTCGCGGTCTTCGCTGCGGGACGTGCCGCGATGGCCGCCGCAACCGCTTCCGGGCCTCGTGTCCGCCACTCGGCCGCGATCGCTGCCGTGGCCGTGGCGCCGCAACGGCATGCGCCCGCTGCCAGGACCGCGAGCAGCGCATCGAGCGTCCGAACTCCGCCGGCCGCCTTGACGCCAAAGGAATTGCCGACGACCCGGCGCATCAGCGCGATCTCACCGGGCTCCGCGCCACGCGGCGAGTATCCGGTACCGTTCTTGACGAACGCGGCGCGAGCCTCGACAACGATCCGACAGCCGGCCTCGACCTGCTCCGGGGTCAGGTACGCGGTCTCGAGGATCACCTTCACCGGTGTGGGAGCCACGGCGTAGCAGATGCTCGCAAGCTCGTCTCGTGCGTAACCGAGGTCACCACCGCGCAGCGCGCCGATGTTCACCACCACGTCAATCTCAACGGCGCCCTGGTCCACCGCGAGAACGGCCTCGCGCTCCTTGATCTGCGTCGTATGCGCCCCGTGCGGGAACCCGATCACCGTGGTGGGCCCCACTTCGGTGCCGCGGAGCCGCTTGACTACGAGCTCCAGGTCCGCCGGGCGGCAGCAGATCGTGGCCGTATTCCATTCGATGGCCACGTCGATGGCCGCCTCGACTTCCGCTCTGGTGACTTCGGGCCGCAAGATCGAGTGGTCTATGACGCCCATCAGGGCGGCCTCGTCCAGCCCGGCCAGGTCCAGCGGCGCCCTATTGGCGAGTCGATCCTTCATGGTCATCCGTGCCGCTCCTTCAGGTTCTGATGACTAGGGCTGGCCCACGATAGCCAGTGCATGGTCGCCGCCAACAGCGATACCTATCACGTTCATCACGCCCGATGGAATGGCCGTCGTGCCGTCGCCAAGGCGACCCCACGCAGCCACCGTCCCATCGGTCTTGAGCACGAGGCTGAAGCTGCCGCCGGCCGCGACAGACCGGACATTCGCCAGCCCTGCCGGGACCGTGGTCTGACCATCCGCGTTCTGGCCCCAGGCGAGGACGGTGCCGTCGCTCTTGAGGACCAGATTGTGGAAGTAGCCGGCGTCCACAGCCGACACACCCGACAGTCCCGCGGGCACCTTGGCCACATGGATCGAGGTGTCCGTTGGGTATTTGTCGCCCCAGCCAACGACGGTGCCGTCCTTCAGCAGCGCCAGGCTGTAGTCGTAGCCTGCGGAAACCTGGACGACATTCTTCAAGCCGGCAGGCACCTCGGTCTCGCCGTTGGCATCGCTGCCCCACGCAACCACCGTGCCGTCCGATTTCAGCGCAAGGTCGTGGTCACCGCCGGCGGAGATCTGAACAACGCCGGACAGCCCGGCGGCCGATTGCGCCTGCCCGTACGTGTTGGCGCCCCAGCCGATCACGGTACCGTTGGCCTTGAGCGCGATCGCATGCGAGCTGCCCGCGGCAATGGCCGTGATTCCGGTGGCGCTCGCCGGGACCTTGGTCTGACCGGAGTCGGAGGCGCCCCAGGCGACCACGGTACCGTCCGACTTGAGCGCCACACTGAAGGTGTCGCCCGCGGCGACGGCCACGACTCCTGCTAGACCGGCAGGAACGTTGGTCTGGCCCTCATCGTCACGACCCCACGCGACCACGATGCCGGAGGTGGACGCAACGGGCGTCGCCGATACCGGAGCGGGCGTGACAGTGGGGCCGGCAGTCGGCAGTACCGATGACAAGGGCGAGGAGGACAGGGGCGAAGAAGACACGGGCGTGCCCGTCGCCGGCGGAACGATCGAAGCCGCCTGGCTTCCCGGGGAACCAGCGGGGGACGGCGTCGAATTCCCGGACCCGCACGCAGCGGCGGCCAACATCGTCAGGCTCAGAAGCGCCACCAGGGTGTTCCGAGAGCGAACGGTGCTTCTCGCGATCATTCCGTGCATCCTCCCCGTTCTAGCCCACCGCTCCGCTGGGCGGGTCGCGCGACACCAGCAGCTTAGTCCCATCTGCCGGTTCTGCCATCGGCAGGGGCACGCTGTGTGCGGGGCGGACCTCAGAAGGACGGGTAGTCCGGGTCGTCGTAGCGATCCGGATCGACTCGCGGGCGCGCGGATCGATGCGTTCGGCGGTTGTTCGGCTTCACGAACGCCTGGTACGAAGCGAAGAGCCCCAGGGATATGCACAGGACAAGGAGGAGCACGAGGAATGCGAGCAGCGGGCCGTCGGAGTTGCCGCCGGTGGCCCCGGCGGAAGGCCGGGCTGGCGACGAGAGAAGGCTCGCGGTCGCGCTCGCCATCGCAGAAGGAGAGAGGACCGGCGTCGCCGAGGGCTTACCGGTGCTCGGTGCCGGAGTTGGAGTGGGCGGCGCAGGCGACGGCGTAGGGCCCACCGGCGTGACCGCGGTCGAAGCCGCCGACGGCGTGCTCGCGCCACCGCCATTCTTCGCGACCACTGTGAACGTGTAGGCAGTCCCGTTGGTCAGGCCTGTGACGGTGCACGCCCGAACGCCGGTCGTGTCGCAGGTCTTGCCGTCGGGCTTGGAGGTAACCGTATATCCCGTGATCGCGTTGCCGCCGTCGCTCGCCGGGGCCGTCCAGATGACCGTTGCGGCACCGTCGTAGGCCGTCGCCGTCACCGCCGTGGGCGCACCGGGGAGGTTGGGGGCGGCGATCGCAAGGCTGTGAAGCATTCCGCCGGCGATAGCGATGTAGTGGCTGCCGGCAGGTACGGCCGGAACCGCCGCCTGGCCCTCATCGTTGCGACCCCAGCCCACGATCGAGCCGTCGGACTTGAGCGCCAGGTTGTGGAATCCGCCGGCAGCGACGGCAGTGACACCGGCGAGGCCGGCCGGCACGGCACTCTGGTTGTACTCGTTCTGGCCCCAGGTTATGACCGTCCCGTTCGACCGCAGGGCAATTGCGTGCTCACGCCCCACGTCCACTGCGGTTGCGTTGGCCACGCCTGCCGGTGCTACGAGAAGACTCGGGGGCGAGCCGCCGTCGGGTGCCAGAGTCCCATCGGTGAGAAGGAGGACCCAGGCGTACTGGCCGACCTCGACGTCCTTGACCCCGTATGTGTACGTGTTCGTGGTGGCGGGTGCGCTGTCACCCCAGTTGTAGACCGAGGTTTGCTTGGTGGACTTGTTGTAGGCGAGCGCCACACTGAAACGCTCCCCGGCTCCGGCCGCATACCAGGCGAAGCCCGACGCCAGGGTCGGCAGGCTGATCTGCCCGTATGTGTTGTCACCCCAGGCGACCAGCGCGCCAGTGGATTTCAGAGCCAGGTTGTAGTTGCAGCCCGCCGATATCGTCACGACGCCGGACTTGGCTGCCGCCGGGACTTCAGTCTGATGGTAGGTGTCGTCTCCCCAGGCGACGACCTCACCCGTCGATTTCAGCGCCAGGCTGTGGTTGCAGCCGGCTGAGACCGCGACCACGCCTGATTGAGCGGCCGCCGGAATGTCGATCTGATGTGCGTTGTTGGCACCCCAGCCTACGACCTTGCCCGAAACCGCGGCCGCCGATACCGGTGCGGCAAGCGGCCCCGCCCAGGCCACGACGATCCCCGAAGACGCGAGGGCGAGCATGGCAACAGTGGCGATCCGGGCAAGTCCGGCACCCGGTGCCCGGCGCCCGGCCGGCATATCCACATGTCGCGACATCGGCAATCGCCTCACTTCTCCGGCACCCGACAACTCCGCGGCTGGGCAACACCGGCATTCCAAGTATGGACGGCTTCGACCACCGGTCGCGTGACGCATGTCGTGCGGCCCAATTTGCGCCCCGGCCGCAAGCCGCATAAGCCGCCGATAAGTCCGCGGTGAGCGGCGCCCGCTAGGGTCTTGATCACCGCCGTCAAAGATAGGGCGTTGCCGCAGGGCGGCGCCGGTAGAGGAGATTGGGACCGTGAACAAGGTCCTGCTTACGGGTCGTCTGACCCGAGATCCGGAGCTTCGGGCTCTGGCAAACGGCTCGTCCGTCGCCACGTTCAGCGTCGCCACGAACGAATTCCGGGGCAACGGCAAGGAGCACGCGGAGTATCACAACGTCGTCGTTTGGGACCGTCTCGCCACCGTGTGCGGCCAGTACCTCGGCAAGGGCCAGCAGGTCGCCGTCGAGGGACGGCTGCAGACGAGGCAATGGGAAGACGACCGCGGCGTGCGCCACTGGAAGACGGAGGTAGTGGCCACGACGGTCGAGATGCTCTCCGGGCGCCGCAAGCGCGACTACGAGGCGGAGTCGCTTGCGAGCCAGGCCGCGTCGACATCCGGAGAGGACGATGCCGCGGGCAAGTCCGGCGACGGATCCTCCGCCGAGGAACCCGCCGACGACGCCGAGCGCGTACTCACCACCGAGGACGAGCAGACCCTCGTTCTGGCCCAGAAACCTTCCCGGGGCGTCGTCGGTCCTCCCCACAAAGGCGGCGCCCCGTCTCCTTCTACGAAGCCTCGAAACCGGCCACGAACCTTGCTACAACGCGGGCGAGTCTCGGACCGGCCTCTGCCGCGGCGGCAAGAACCTCGGTGTGGCTGAGCTGCGCCGCGGTCAGGCCGGCCCCCGGATTGGTCACGAGCGACACTCCGCATACTCGGAGGCCTGCCCAGTGCGCGGCCACAGCCTCGAGCGCGGTGGACATGCCCACTGCGTCGCCGCCCAGTGTCCGAAGCATTCGCACCTCGGCCGGGGTTTCGTAGCTGGGCCCGGTGAGGCAGGCGTAGACGCCCTCAACCATCGGGACACCTTCGGCTGCAGCCGCGGCAAGTAGCCGCTCGCGCAGGGCCTCGTCCCAGACCGTGGTCATGTCCGGGAAACGGGGTCCTATCGCGTCCGCGTTCGGGCCTATCAGTGGATGACGGCCCGTCAGGTTGATGTGGTCCGTGATAGCCATGAGCGTGCCGGCGGCGAAGTCGCGGTTCAGGCCCCCGGCGGCATTCGTGATGATCGCGATCTCCGCGCCGAGCCGGCGCATGAGAAGCACCGGCTGCACGACGAACCCGGCGGAGTGGCCCTCGTAGAGGTGAAATCGGCCCTGCTGGACTACAACGGGCACTCCACGAAGCCGGCCGAAGAGGAGCCGCCCCGCGTGACCGGGCGCAGTTGCGGCCGGCCAGCCCGGCAGATCGCCGAACGGAACCGCGACCTCGACACTTACGGCATCCGCGAGTCCGCCGAGACCGGAGCCCAGCACGAGCCCGATCTTCGGTCGAAGGGTCGTGTGGGCGCGCACCGCCGCTTCCAGGGCCGCCAGTCTGGCCGGCTGCTCTGCAGGGAGAATCTCCCGGCCCAGGACGAACGGCTCCCCTGCCCCATTCATCGGACCGCCTCGTCAAGCTTCGCGGCGTAGAAACCGAGCGGCAGGAGATCGCCGAGCGTTGTCGCAAATACGGCGTCCGAGACGCTCGAAGCCGCGAAAACGAGAACCTCCGCGCCGAACTCGGCGAGCAACTGGCGGCAGATCCCGCACGGGCTCGACGGCTCGGGAGTTGGAGTGACTACCACCACGGCCCTCAACACCGATTCGCCGGCACTCACAGCCCCAACGACGGCGCTTCTCTCCGCGCAGATCGTGGCCCCGTACGAAGCGGATTCGACGTTGCAGCCCCCATGAAGCGCGCCGCTGCCGGTGAGCACGGCCGCCCCGACGTGGAACCCGGAGTACGGGGCTCGAGCGTGCGCCTGAGCGCGGAGCGCCAGGTCGAGCATCGCCGGAAACTCGGCCAGACGGTGCGCGGCGGATGCCCTGTTGATGAGCTCGATCCCCGCGTTCACGGCGCTTCCTCCATGCGAATTCGGCACGTATTGGTGGTAGTGATAGCGTCTGTGGCTGCGACCCCGCAAGCGACGGATCAAGTGGAGGACCGATGGCGACTGGCGAACGGAACGAATCCCAGGCCGGCCCGGAACCGCGTCGCGCCGACGCCCCCACCAACGAGGCGGGAGCACAGTACCACCTGCATCTTTCGGCCGGACAGATGCCCGCGACCGTCCTGATGCCCGGCGATCCGGACCGCGTGCTCCGCATGGCCGCCACCTGGGAGGAATCCGAAGAGCTGGCATTCCACCGCGGATACCGCTCGGCCCGCGGAACCTACAAGGGAGTGCCCATCGGCGCGATCTCGAGCGGGATCGGCGCCCCGAGCCTGGAGATCGCGACGCAGGAATTCGCCACGATCGGGGGCGAGACGATCATCCGCGTGGGGACCTGCGGGGCGCTGCGTGCCGATATCGCGCCCGGCGACCTCATCGTTCCGGTCGCCGCGGTACGACGCGACGGCACCTCCGAGCGCTACGTGCCGTTGGACCATCCGGCCTTCGCCGATCCCGAGGTCTACATGGCGCTCGTCGAGGCGTGCGAGCGGCTTGGGTACCGCTACCACACCGGAATCGCGTGCAGTGTCGGCTCCTTCTACATGGGCCAGGAACGCCCGGTCAAGAGCGGATTCTGGCAGTCGTCGGCCGACGGACTCATAGACGACCTCGCCAGGGCCGGCGTCGTTTGCCTGGAGATGGAGTGCTCCGCGCTCTTCGTGCTTGCCCGGCTCTTTGGGATGCGGAGCGGCGCGGTTCTGGGCGCGGTGGCCAACCGCGTGACGAATGCGTTCGGCGACAACGGGGCCGAGTCGCGCGCGATCAACGCGGCAAACGAAGCCGTGGCAATCCTCGCCGACTGGCGGCAACTCAAGGCAGCGGCCGGAAAATCGATCTTCTTCCCGTCCTTGGTCGCAGATCGCTAGCCGGCCAAGCACCTTCCTGCCCGATCCAGACCGGGCGTCCGTCTAGCTCGCCGACTCGCGCTCGTACGGCACGCCGTCGGCGGCGGGAGCGATGCTCCGTCCGATGAAGCCCGCCAGCACCACGATCGTGATGATGTATGGCAGCGCTTCCCAGAACTCGCCCGGGACAAGGTTGATGAGATCGCCCAGGTTGCCGGTTGGATGGGAGATCGTCAACGATTGGCTGAATCCGCCGACGGACGCGAAGAGCAACGCGGCGCCGAAAGCACCGAGCGGGGTCCAGCGGCCCACGATCATCGCGGCGAGCCCGATGAACCCGCGTCCCTGCGTCATGCCGGCGTTGAAGTTACCCGTCTGCTCCATGCTCAGCCACACCCCGCCGAGTGCCGCCAGGGCGCCGGAGGCCACGACGTTTCTGTAGCGCAGCCAGATGACGTCGATCCCTACCGTCTCGGCAGCGCGCGGATGCTCGCCGGAGGCGCGGGTCCGAAGCCCCCAGCGCGACCTGAACAGCATCACCTGGAGGAAGATCACGATCGCGATCGTGAGCAGCCCTACCGGTCCCTGACTCAGCACTGCGTTGATGAGCCAGCCGACGATCGGGAGGTCCACGACGCCCTGTGGCACGACGTACTTTTCGAACTGACCGGCACCAACCAGCGACTGCGCCGAGATCAGGCTGTACATGTAGCCCGTGATGCCGGCGGCACCGATGTTGATGATCGTGCCGCTGATGATCTGGTCCACGCGGAGCGAGATGGAGAGCCAGGCGTGCAGCAGCGACACCAGCATCCCCGCGACGACCGCAGCCGCGACTCCGATGATCAGCGGTAGCGTGGCTCCGAAGAAGGGCGACGGCGTGCCGGTTCCGATTGCCCCGGCCGCCGCGGCAGCGGCGAACCAGCCGACGAAGGCCGCCGTCAGCATGATCCCTTCGAGGCCGATGTTGACCACGCCGGATCGCTCGCATAGGACGCCGCACAGCGCGGCGAGCGTGATCGGAACGGCGATCGCCACCGTGGTGTTGGAGATCGAGTCGAGGTTGGCCAACAGGTAGCCGACGAGCTGGAAGACGATACCCAGGACCGGGATCGCGTTGAGCGCATCCGGAATGCCGCTCACTTCGACACCTCCGCCGCCAATGGCGCCACTTCGGCCCCCGTCGTCAGTGCCGAGCCTCCCGTGGGTCGCTTGGCCATCCATCGCCGCAGGATGTTGATCACCAGGAACAGCAGGATGAACATCTGCAGCGCGTCGACGAGTTCTCCCGGCACGCCCGGACTTATCTGCATCGTCTGAGCGCCCGCCCGCATGCCGCCAAAGAGCAGCGCCGCGAGTCCGATACCCACCGGGTTGGACCGGCCCACCAGAGCGACGGTGATCGCGTCGAAGCCGATGGTCGTGTCGTACCCCGGCGCCATCTGATGAACGACGCCGAGCAGGGTGGTTGCGCCGGCAAGGCCGCAGAGGCCGCCGGCCATCGACATCGTCAGCACAACGAGCTGCTTTGTCTTCATGCCCGCGTAGCGGGCCGCGTCCGAGTTGGCGCCGGCGGCGCGGATCTCGAACCCGAGCGTCGTTCGGAACAGGAGGAACCAGATCACGGGCAGGGCCAAGACTGCGAGCAGGATCCCGTAGTGGGCGTCGCGTCCCAGGACGTCTGCTCCGAAGAGGTGGAGTCCCAGGATGTCGACTTCAGGGATGTGGATCGTGGGCAGCGCCGCGCCCCAGGCACTGGCGTCCGCGGTGATCGCTTGCGGCGAATTGGGCAAGCGCAGCGGCCCGCTGATCGCCCAGTACGTGGCGAAGACGAAGATGTAGTTGAGCATGATCGTCGTGACCACTTCATGGGCTCCCGACGTCGCCTTCAGGGCTCCGGGAATGAAGCCGGCGAACGCGCCGAATAGACCGCCGACGATCAGAGCAAGCGGAACCGTGATCAGCCCGTTCTGGCTGGGGCCCATCACCGTCACCACGGCCATTGCGCCCACGGATCCCATAAGGAACTGCCCGCGCCCGCCGATGTTGAACAGACCGGCCTTGAACCCAAGGCCAACGCCCAGACCCGCGAGGGCAAGCGGCGTCGCGTACGAGAGCGTGGAGCCGATTCCGTTGATCGAGCCTACCGCCCCGGACCAGAGCGCTCCGTAGGCGGCAAAGGGCAGGCCCACATCGAACGCCGGGTGGTTGTTCGGCAGGAATCCACTGAACAGGGTGATACCGATTCCGCCGACCACGACCGCCAGCAGGATCGCAGTGACGGATTCCGCGAGTGTCCAGAAGAGACTCGAGCCCCAGTCTCGGAGCGAGAAACCCGATCCTGCCGTGCCTGCCGGCGCGCTCATGCGGTCGCCTCCTCTGCCGGGTTTGCCTCTCCGCCCGTGGCCATAAGCAGACCAACCGCGCTCTTGTCGGCCGTCCGTCCGTCCAGTTCGGCGACGATCCGGCCGCGATAGATCACGGCGATGCGATCGGAGATCTCCATCACTTCGTCGAGTTCGGCCGACACGAGCAGCACGGCCGTGCCGGCATCACGCTTGGCGATGATCTGCTTGTGGATGAACTCGATACTGCCCACGTCCAGGCCGCGCGTCGGTTGGTCGAGTATCAGCAGCTTGAGCGGGCGTTCGAACTCGCGCGCGACGATGACCTTCTGTTGATTGCCGCCCGACAGCGTGGAGGTAGCCACGTTGGATGAGGGCACCCGGATGTCGAACCGCGCCACCTGCGCATCCGCAGACTCGGCGACCGCGGCGCCATCGCGTAGCGGACCATGGGAATAGGGCTCACGGTAGTAGCTGGTGAGTATCAGGTTGTCGTAGACGGGGAAGCTCAGGATCAACCCGAATCTGTGACGGTCTCCAGGCACGTAGCCCACCCCGGCCCTGTTCATGTCGCGCGGCGAACAGCCGGTGATGTCTCGGCCGTCCAGGCTGACCTTGCCGCCGCTGGGTTTGCGCAGGCCTATCAGCGCCTCGATCAGCTCGTCCTGACCGTTTCCGGCCACGCCCGCGATGCCGAGAATCTCGCCGGCGCGGATGTCGAGGCTCACACCTGGGACGATCTCGTGCTTGCGCTCGTCCGTGACGCGCAGCCCTTCCACGTGGAGCATGGGGCCTCCAACGTGCGACGCCCCCCGATCGACTGTGAGTTCCACCTCGCGTCCGACCATCAACTCGGCCAGTTCGGCCTCGGTTGTCTCGCCGGGCTTGCGGTCTCCGATGACCCGGCCGCGCCTGATCACCGTTATCCGGTCGGCGATCGCCAGCACTTCGTAGAGCTTGTGGCTGATGAAGATGATCGACCGGCCGTCGTCGGCGAGCCGGCGCAGCAGCACGAAGATCTCGTCGGTCTCCTGGGGCGTGAGTACGGCGGTAGGTTCGTCGAGCACGAGTATCTGGGCGTCGCGATAGAGCGCCTTGAGGATCTCGACTCGCTGCTGCTGTCCCACGGACAGTGAGCCCACTCTGGCGTCCGGGTCCAGCTCGAAACCGAATTGAGCGGCCAGGGCGGCAATACGCTTGCTCGCTTCACGCCGGTCGAGGAACGGTCCGCGGGCCATCGTCTCCGCGCCGAGGACCACGTTCTCGGCCACCGACAGAACGGGCACCAGCATGAAGTGCTGATGGACCATGCTGATGCCGCGACTGATCGCGTCGGACGGGTCCGCTATCTGGACCGTCTTGCCGTCGAGAAGGATTTCGCCTTCATTCGGGCGCGCCAGCCCGTAAAGGATGTTCATCAAGGTCGTCTTGCCGGCGCCGTTCTCGCCCAGCAGGGCGTGGATCTCTCCACGTCGCACATCGAGATCGATGTGATCGTTGGCCACGACACCGGGATAGCGCTTGGTGATGCCGCGCATTTCGAGCGCGGGGACGGACGCCAACTCTCCAGTCACGACTTCCTCACTGGCGCGGGAGCCTGATGCAACGAGCGGGCCGGCCCGAAGGCGCGACCCGCTCGAAAGACTACGAGATGGCGGTTACTTCCAGGTGCCGCAGGTGTCGGGGCACGTCTTGAGCGTGCCGGCCTTCATGGCGGCGAGGGCCGTGTCCAGCTTGCCCTGGACGTCGGCGGGGATGGTGATCGCGGTGTTGTGGAACGGCGAGATGCCGATGCCATCGTTGGCCGCGTTGAACTTGGAGACGCCGCCGGCGGCGGTGCCCTTGGAGATGGCCGTGATCGTCTGATTCACAGCGCTGGACAGGTGCTTCTCGGCCGAGGTGACGATGCACTTATCGGCCGTGGGGTAGCTGAGGTACTCGTCGACGTCCACGCCGATGGCGAGGATGTTGGCTGCGCATGCCGCGTCGAGGGCGCCGTTGCCGGTGCCGCCTGCGACCTGGAAGAGGACGTCAACGCCCTTCTGCTTGATGAACTGGGTGCTGAAGGTCTTGCCGAAGACCGGGTCGCCGTAGGCCTTGCCCAGGTCGCCGGTCGAGAAGAAGTCGGTCTGGACCTTGGTGCTCGCCTTGTAGGAGGCGGCGCCGAGCTGGTAGCCCTGCAGGTACCGGACGACGGCCGGGTTGTTGTTGATCCCGCCGAGCTGTCCGATGTTGCCGGTCTTGCTGACGGAGGCGGCGACGATACCTGCGAGGTAGCCGGCCTGGTCTTCCTGGAACGTGACGCCGATCAGGTGCGGAAGCAGCTTGGAGGCATCGCCCGCGCACTTGAAGGTGCTGTCCGGGGCGCCGGTCGCGTCGACGCACGGAGCCACGTCGACGGCGATGAACCACACGTTCGGGTTGGCCTTGGCGGCCTTGATCGTCGCGTCGCCGAGGTTGAAGCCAACGGTCACGATGACGTTGTACTTCTGATCGATGAAGCTCTGGATGTCCTTCGTGTAGTCAGAGGCATCCTTCGGAACGACGTACTCAGCGGTGGTGCCGAGTGCCGTGGCGGCTGCCTTGGCGCCTTCGTACGAATACTGGTTGAAGTTCTTGTCGTCGACGCGTCCCACGTCGGTGACGACGCCGATCTTCAGAGCCAGCGGGGTGGCCGTGGCGCTCGGGGCCGAGGGGGCCGCGGTGGCCGAAGCCGCCTCGGTGACCACGGGGCTCGGAGTGACCACAGGGCTGGCCGTTGCGGCCGAGCTCGAGCAGGCCGACGCCACGAGGGCTGTGGCCGCTAGCAGCGCGAGCACGTTACGGTGCTTGAACGTCATCTAGTTTCTCCCTACCGTCCATCGTCGAGGTCTTCTAGGGCGGACCTCGGTGTTCAGATTGTATCCCCGCCCCAGATAAGCACACGAAAACGGAACGGGACGGGCGTGCTCTCGTTCGGAAGGCGAGGACTCGGCGGGACCGCCGGACGCCCCAGAATCAGGAGGTTCGGTAGAGATCCCTGCGGTTGAGCCCGGTGGCCGCCGCAACCTGGCGCACGGCCTCGGAGTGCCGTGTACCCGCGGCGACCAGGCGCGCGATCTCCGCGCGAGCTGTCTCCACGGTTGGCGTCTCGGGCGCGCCGGGGACGGTCGCGGAGCGCCCGTCGACGAGGGCCTCGAGGACGAGCGCGAACTCCCCGCGCAGAGTGATGTCGCCGGCCGAGCCTCGCGCCGCCAGCTCGCCCAGTGTGCCGCGCACCACTTCTTCGTGGAGCTTGGTCAGCTCCCGGCACACGGCGGCGCGGCGGTCCGATCCGGCGGCTTCCGCCAGATCCGCGAGGGTATGCGGAACACGCGACGGTGCCTCGTAGACGACGCATGCCCGCTCGTCCGACGCGATTCGCGCCAGCCGCTCTCGCCGCTCCTTGCCGCTGCGCGGCAGGAAACCCTCGAACGTCCAGCGCGCCACGGACAGGCCGCTCGCAACCAGTGCCGCGAGCACGGCGGAGGCTCCGGGTATCGGCACGACCACGCCGCCCTCGGCCGCCCACGCCCTTGTGAGCTCCGCACCGGGGTCGCTCACCAGAGGAGTGCCCGCATCGGTGACCAGGGCCAGGTCCCGCCCGGATCGCAGATGCGCGAGCAGCTCATCCTCGCGGGCCTGCCCGCTCTGCGCGTGGTAGCTCACGAGATGAGTCGTGACCTCGTAGCGCGCGAACAGGCGCCGGGTGAGACGCGTGTCCTCCGCGGCGGCAAGCGGCACGGCCTTCAGGACTTCGATGGCCCGGAACGTGACGTCGCCGAGATTGCCGATGGGTGTTGCCACGATGAACAGCCGGCCCGGTGCGCCGGAGTCGGCCGCCGCACTGGCGGCGCTGCCGCCGCTCATCGCTTTGCCGAGCCGGGACGGCGCCTCGGATACAGGTAGTCGACGCCGGTGGTCCTCGGACCGAGCTTTGCCACCGGCGGCACCTGTCGCTTGAACTCCGAAACGGCAACCAGCCGCTTGACGCGCGCTACCGCCGCCTCGGCGAAGCCCATCGCCAGCAACTCCTCGTCCGATCGTCGCTTGTCGATCATCCAGAAGAGCATTCGATCGAGTTGCGGGTAGGTGAAGCCGCCTTCGAGTTCGTCGGTCTGGCCGGGCCACAGGTCCGCGGAGGGCGCCTTGCGAATGATCTCCTCGGGCACGCCCACGGCGACCGCGACCTGGCGCACCTGGCTCTTGTACAGGTCGCCGATGGGGTTGAATGCGCAGGCCGAATCGCCGAAGAGAGTCGTGTAGCCGATCAGCGACTCGGTCTTGTTGCCGGTCCCAACGACGAGCCCGCCCCAGACCACGGATCGGTCGTAGAGCGTGCACATCCGGGCGCGGGCCATGAAGTTGCCACGCCGCAGAGAACCAGCTTCGAGCGCGCCCTCTCCGCCGGAACCGGCTTGCCCGTCGTGTCCGAAGTACCCGTCCACGATCGGGCTGATGTCCACCAGATCGCTGCGGCAACCGAGCCGATCGACGACCAGGCGCGCGTGATCCTCCGATTCCGGCGACGACGTCCGGTACGGCATCATCACGCACAGAAGGTTCTCGGGGCCAACCGCCTCGGCCGCAAGGTACGCGACCAGCGCCGAATCGATGCCGCCGGACAGGCCGAGCAGACCCTTCGTAAAACCCGCCTGCCGGAGCTGGTTACGGATGAAGTCCACCGTTACCCGGCGGGCGACATCGGTGTCGATCGCGAGTTCGGGGGGGAGTTCGAACAGGGGCGCGCCGTGCTCACCGTCTGGACGGGGCTCACCGGGCGGCATCAGTCGCGCTCCGCCCTGCCGTGATCCGGTCTCTGCGGGGATGTCTCGCCGGCGTCGCCGAGATCGGTCTCCGTGCGCTCCGCGAGCACGCGCCGGAGTTCGCGCAGATGAAGTTCCGGCCGTTCGTCCCGCAGGAGCGGCAGGCCGATGCGCTCGC
>Ga0302323_100000719_pt1 | contig 26696 bp, 16 predicted proteins | sample Fen_T0_3_FD_201950 | JGI IMG/M metagenome (GOLD analysis project Ga0302323, IMG submission 201950) | Peat permafrost microbial communities from Stordalen Mire near Abisko, Sweden - Fen_T0_3 | ecosystem: Environmental > Terrestrial > Soil > Wetlands > Permafrost | place: Sweden: Abisko...
GCAAATCGCTTGCCTTTGCCGAAGGGAAGTTGATAGGTGTAACTCAGAATCACGCGCTGCGGAATGTCGTACTGACTCAGTCCCTTTTCTACCTTGAGATTGTAGGTGTTCAAAGCTCCAGAGTTACCATTTCCGTTCCAATTGGACTGGGAAGGATATTCCGAGTCGGCGTTGGTCAGTGTCTTCGACCAAGTGTAATTCGCGAGCACGGTGAAACCCGCGGAGATGCGCTTTTGCATCTGAACCTGCAAGGCGTTGTAGGTGTAGACGCCGAAGGGATCGGACATGGTGACTGAATCCACCTGTGCATTGCCATACTGCGGGAATGGCCTCAAGGCCTGAGAGACGGTACCGCTAAACCCAGCATAGGGCGCCGCGACTGGAGTTTGGCCCGCGCAGTCCGAGTTGCTAGCCTGCGCGTTGATGTCGGCATACAAGCACGCACCGCGCGCCTGATTGACTGGATATCCCTGGTTCGGATCGTGCATGAAGGCTTGCAGGTGATCGCCGTGGTCTCCTATGTAAGCAACATCCACAATGATATTTCCGGGAAGTTGCTGCTCTACATCGAGAGTCCATGTTTGAGTGGTGCCTGGACGCGCTGTTTTCGACATTATGAATGTCGGGCCTTGCCCATTCATCACCGTGGGATCGATGAACGGCGGGGTCGGTCCGGGATAAGCCGTGATCTGTGAGAGAACGGTAACTGGAGCCTGAGGGCTGGCGGAGCCGGGATAGTTATAGCTTCCGAAGAAGCCCTGAGAGTCGTTTTCTCCAAAGCCGCCAATCTTGAGGTTTTGATAGTAGATTCCGTACCCAGCTCGAATCACTGTGCTCGGCATGACTTGATAAGCGATTCCGACGCGTGGTCCATAGGAACTGTGGAATGTGTCCTGCGAGCCATTGGAACCCGTTCTGCCGGTTCCTTTACCCAGAAACTCATAGGCTCCGGGAAGTCCACCCGCGCCGGGATTGGGAAGAGTAGGGTTGATGAACGACTGTTGACCGTGGGCCTCGGTGACGGGCGTTGGTATCTCGTACCGGAAGCCTAAATTGGCAGTTAGCTTGGGAGTTACCTTCCAGCCGTCCTGTACAAAGCCGGCGTAGTACTTCACTCGCCACCCAAGTCTCTCGGGTAACGCTATGTATGCTCCTGAAGCAGCCCCTAGATAGAAACTCGCAAATCCGAATCCGGACTGGGAATCGGTTGCATTGCTGGTTGGCCCGGAGCCGAAGTGAAACTGCCCCGATGTTCCGGTGAGGATGTCGATGTTGAATTGCTGCAAGCGTGCTTCGACGCCAAAGTTGAAGCTGTTTCGGCCGTGCTGCCAGGAAACAGTGTCGTTGTATTGGTAGGTGTTGTCATAGAACTGATTGGCTCCATCGCTCGGGAGAGCAGCCCGGTTGTCATAGTCATAATTGAAAACTGGGAAGGTTGTATTCATGACACCCTTTAATCCGAGCTTGCTGGGCCAGTTTCCTCCGTAGCTCCCGATCCCGCTGAACTCCTGGCGATACCGGCGGCTGAATCCTGCATTGAAGTGGTTCAGGAGATTGGGGCGAAGTATGTAGTCGTAGCCGAGACGCACATAGTGTGTTCTTTGATTCGTTGAGCTGGCATCGAGCGGTGCGCCGCTGATGACATACCCGGTCGGACGCCAGTCATAGTCATAACTGCCGCTGAGTTTCTGTTTCGCGCCGATGTTCTGGTCAATGCGGATTTCGTACATGTTGGCATTGGTTACGTTGAGCGACGACTGATAGAGATTCTGATAGGGCGAGGTCGCGGTTGCTGGCGCCACAGGCAGATACGCCGCCGCGGCCTTGAAGATCGGGTCGGGCGCTTTGGTGATGATGTTGCCGGGAAACGCCACGCATGCATGCCCCTGATTCGCGCCTGTGCATGTGGAGTAGTCGTAAAGGATATGCGCCGGATAGGTTGTACCGAAGACAGTGACCGGCGTGAGCAGAGCCGAAAAGTCGCCGTTTACCATGGCTTGCGTTGGCGCGGAATTCAGGCCGTTTCCTCCCGTGTTAAACCGGAAACCTTCATAGTTGAACATGAAGAAGGTCTTGTCTCGGCCATTGTAGAGCTTGGGAATGTAGACCGGGCCGGAGATAAATGCGCCGAAGTCGTTCTGCGTGTCGATGATTTTCGGCGAGTGCTGCAAATTATTCATCCAGCTATTGGCATCCAAGACTTTGTTTTTGAGAATGTCGTAGAAGTTTCCATGCAGAGTATTCGTCCCAAATTTCGTGACCAGATTGACAAGGCCGCCGCTCATTCTTCCGTACCCGGCATCGAAGGTGTTGGTCATGACCTTGAACTCCTGCACGGCCTCAACACTAATTCCGTAGTTCATCTGGAGGTTGGCGGAAGCTAGTTCGATCGTTGCGCCGTCCACCAGAATATCCGTGCCTGATTGCTGGCCGCCATTCAGCTTAAAGCCGCCCTGTTCCGTTGGGGAGTTCGTGTTGACGCCTGAAAAGCCTGGAGCCAGGACCACGAACGCAAGGGGATTGCGCGGAGAGCCGGCATACTGGAGCGGAAGATCTTCAATCAGCTCGCTGGGCACAGTTGTGCCAACGTCGGAAGACTCGGTCTGCAGATGCGATGCATCGCCGCTGACGGTGACGGACGAGATGGCCGAGCCAACCTGCAAGGCAACGTCGACTGTTGCTGTGCTGCCCACGTTCACTGTGATTCCATCTTGCTTATGCGATTGAAACCCAGCAAAACCCACCGTCAGGGAATACGTCCCAGGCGGGAGTTGGGGAAAGGTATACAAGCCCTGGCCACTCGATACGGCTGAATAGCCGCTGCCTGTGTTTGTCTCCTTCAGATCAAGGGAGGCTCCGGAGATAATTGCGCCGGTCGAGTCCGTGATCGAGCCCGTCAACGTGCCTCTTCCCGATTGGGCAAGACCGGAGATGCCGGCAAGCAAGCCGAACACCGCCAAGAGCCAGACCGCCATACGCCACGGTCTTTGCGCCGTTAGTTTTCTTTGGATCATGGTGAGTCTCCTGTGGATCATTTTCTTCATGCCTCCGAAGTGTGTCCGGTGAAGCTTACGGCGGGGGAGGTGGTACCCGCCGCGTCCAAACCCCGCGAGATCTGGCCGGCTACCCGGATGGATAACAACTGCAACAGCGCGATCACAGGCAAGGCATACTTGAGCGCTGCATTTCCAGACCATCCGTAAGCGATGGCCAGAAATAATCCGCAGCCCAGGCAACGCCCCGCAAACAGTCCGAATTCGTGGTTGAAGATATAGGCGTATTCGTTGCGTCCTTCGATACGGGAGACTGTGTCGACCACCTGCAACTGGATCGGATAATATGCAACATCCAGCAGCGGCTTAGCCAGCAGAAGACACCCGATGAAGATCAGCACGCCCACGGCGTTGAAGAGCAATGTGTTGATGACCGCGCCGAGAAAGAACAGCAGAAGTCCGGCGGAAAAGACGATGATGCGATGCTTGGGCGCTGCTACGCGGCCAACTGTATACATGAGGAACGCCGTGAAGACGCCACCGACGGCCTGCGTGGCGCCCAGCGTGCCCTCCTGGCCAACCAGCAGCATGATCAGCATGGCCGGCGCGGTGACGATATAGCCTTGAGCCAATCCTTTGAGCAGAGCCAGCTCGAGCATCCTCCACCATAGAGGATGAAAGCTGAAATAGACGAAGCGGGTGTGCTGTGGATTGCGGAAGGTGCCGCGCTCGAGGATGGCTGCAGCAAGAACCGTCAGACCAAAAACAACGATCGCAATGATGCGGTAGGCGCGGTTGGGAATTCCGCCCAGCCAGCCATATAAAGTAGTGCCGCTGATAAACCATCCAATCAAGGCTGGAACGATGACGGCGGCCAACACAGCAACGAAATTCTCAAGGCCGTAGTAGTAGTTCCTATTGCCGTCGTTGGTCGCGGTCAATGCCAGAAACCCACGGTTGGCCCAGAAGATCCCCGTCGCAAGTCCCATGGTGAATCCCGATGTCGCAACGCCGATGGGCGTCAGGATGCTCAACTGCATCATCAGCATCATCGCCAGTCCAGAGAGGACCATCCCCGCAGCGTAGAGATGCTTGGCGCCAACGCGTCCCAGCAGCTTGCCATTTAGATAAAAAGCCAGAGGTGTGGCGGTATAAATCGATAACTGATAAGTAACGACCTTGGCGACGGCGTGCGAGTTCCGCATGACATAGGCAGCCACGAAGACCTCGATCACAGGAAGCACAAGGGCATAGATCATGTTCGAGACCATCAATACCTGCATGGAGTGAGGACAACGGAGGAAGACCTCGAACTCTTTGCGCAGTCGGCTCATGGCTTTACTCCGGAGGATGGAGCCAGGCTGGCGAGAATGCTGGATATTGACATGTGTGCAGCGCAGATCACGCTGTCTGCCGCGCCATAGTAGAGGGTGATGCAATCTCCATCGACGAGGTGGCCGTTGGTGAAGATGACCTGGCCGAAGAACCCTTCCTTCTCGTAAGAAGCGAGCGGTTCCATGATGGGTGTTTCAGAGCGTGCCAGCACCTTCCAGGGTTCGTTCAGGTCCAGCAGTAGCGCGCCCAGGCAGTAGCGGTTTTCTTTCGTCGCGCCGTGATAGATCTCCAGCCATCCTTCAGAGGTCCTGATCGGAGCTGCGCCTGCGCCAACTCGCGCGCTGTCCCAGTATCCTTCTCGGCTATGAGCCAGGCAGCGATGGCGGCCCCAATGAACGAGATCAGGCGACTCGGCGATCCAAATGTAGTTGCCGCCCAACTCCGGGCTGCTGGGCCGATGCAATGCAAAAAACTTGCCGCCAATCTGCTCTTCAAAGAGAGCGCAATCCTTGTTATGCGGCGGAAATATCATCCCTTCCTGCACGAAGTCTTTCCAATCGCGTGTGGTCCTCAGACCTACGCCCACGCCGTTGTTGGAAACCTGCGTGTAGGTGAGGCAGTAGGTTTCGCCGATCTTCGTGACACGGCAGTCTTCGATGCCGTAGGTTTCTAGTTCGCCGGTTCCCATCAAGGGTTGCGATCCTTCCGGCTCGACGAAGTGGACGCCGTCGTCGCTCTTCAGCAGGCGTAGATGTGAGAGGGTGGTGAGATAGTCGCGTCCGTCAAAATGAATAACCCGCGGGTCGCTCAGATCGAGTCTTGGATCACTCGAATCGAATTCGAGAATCTTCATCTGGCCATCGGGGCTCAGGATAGGAAACGAGGTCTTGCCTGGGATCTGCGCTGGCCGTTCCGCCACACGCACAACCAACCAAGTCTTTCCCTCGTAGCGGAAGACGCCAGGATTCAGCAGGCATGTCACCTCCATGCCCTCCACGCTCGGGCGCAGATCCTGCGGCTTGAGAATGGGATTCTCAGTGAAGCGCTGCGCCAAATCTTTCATCTTGTCCCCCAGCGTGTTACTGGAACGGGTCTTCGGGCCGGTCTTTCGAAATGGCGCCGGCCGGAGTTCTCAGATCACGAATAACTTTCGCGGAAAGTTCCTGCATCCGAAAAGGGATTCACCGCAAGAATCTTCAAAAATCAATGCGAATCACATGTGAATCGCTCAAAAAAACTGCGAAAGACGGCACAAATGCTGGGTGCGAACCGTTGCGGCCAGGAACAAGCAAGGTGATGTATCCTGGAACAACTTCGTACCGGCAGTCTCCGGGATTATCCGCCGTATCTAAATAACTTGCAGCTTCGGATGGACCTTCTTGCCTCCAATGCTTTGTGCTAGAATCCATCGAGTTAGTGACGCCTCTGAATTGTGTATAAGACTGCACACATTTTGAGTTAGTCGAACGAAGACAGGATCAAGCGCAGATGACGGAAGTGGATTCGGTTCTACGGGCAGACCCACGCTGGCAGTTGATCGAGAGGATCACAGCCAGCGCATCCTTTCAGAAGTCTGCGCGGCTTAGAGATCTTCTGTGCTTCCTTGCTGAACGAACTCTGCATGGCCAGACACAGGACCTGAGTGAGCACCGCATCGGAAGTGCCGTCTTTGGCAAGGCCGACGGCTACAGCGTGCTCGAAGACAGTTCGGTCCGCGTGCATGTCAGGCAGTTGCGTCTCAAGCTGCATGAGTACTTCGACGGCGATGGCCGCAATGAACCAACAGTTATCGAGATCCCAAAGGGCGCCTACACGACGCTCTTTCGTGCCGTCGAGCAAAGACCTGCGGCAACGCCCGTAATCGCTCGGGCGCGCTTTGGATTCAGATCGCAGTTTCGGGCACTCCCCTGGGCTCTGGCCGTGCTCTGTCTCGTCGCCGCTCTGGCTGCATGGCTTCCCCGTCCGTCTGCCCCGCTGCCACCTCCACCGCCCTGGCCACTTAATGCTCTTTTCGAGCCCGGCAACCACTCTGTTCAGGTGGTTGTTGCCGACGTCAACTACGGCATGACGCGGCTGGTAGACGAAGAACCAGTGACCCTGGAGCAGTATCTTAGTCCTTCTTACCGAAGCGGAGAGAGGCTCGCAAACGCTCATTCCACACCGCGCGAAGCGCGAGTGATTAAATACCTGTCCGGATCGCTGCTCACTTCGTATGCCGATCTCGTCGTGGTCAGCACGCTGATGCGTGTCAGCGGCAGCTCGCGCGATCTGATTGCCATCCGTTCGGCCCGTGAATTGCGCCCACGCGACCTGGAAGAAGGCAACTTTGTCTTTGTCGGCAGTCCAAGCTCAAACCCCTGGGTCTCCTATTTTCAAGGCAAGCTCAACTTTCAGGAACGTGAGGGAGTAGTCGGCGAAAGCCTGAAATACTTCCAGAACCTGCATCCCAAATCGGGCGAACAGCAGACCTATCAGGGACTCACTTTCACGGGCAGCTCCGGCGAGGACTATGCAACCATCTCCCTGCTGCCGGTTTCCAACGGACACGGAAGCGTTCTGATCCTGCAGGGATTGCAGCAGGAAGGCACCGAAGCTGCCGGGCTCTTTCTGGCCGATGCGAGCAACCGGAAGAAACTGCAAGAGGCCTTGGGTATCTCCGGAACGGCTGGTCAGCCGGTCTACTTCGAGGCCCTCATTCGCACCCAGGCAGTCGCAGGCGCGCCAAACGCAACGTCGATTGTTGCCACTCGACTCATTCATCCCTGAGCTGCGTTTGACCCAACGCATCGACACGTCTCACAGCGAACTCACTCTGGATTACCGGCGAATCTCGATCACCCGAGCCTCGCGTGCGCCGAGCGTCAACTCAAAGCTGCCCCCATGTGGATGCAATGGGCGGTTGCGCGACAAGTCATAGACTCTACCATCACTCTCTGCGGCTTGAATGACAACGCGCTTTTCTCCCGGCCCAGGGTTGTAGTAGAGAAATGCCGGAGGCAGATCGCGGTCCAGAAAGTTCGTCTTGGTGAGATCCCAACGAAGCAGCCACGGATCGCTCTGCGGCTGAACCATCTTGTCCAGCCATAGCACGTAGGCACCACCATAAATCGAACGGTGACCGGCAAAGTCTCCCGTTGCATACGGGCTGTGACCCTTCTCTTCGCGGCTTAGCCGTTCATACGGGACCATCGGTGCAAGATCCGGCCGGCTCTGGCTTTCGCGCGGCAGATACTCGGGATAAAACCAGCGCAGGTTTGCCGCCACATTCAATGCGTGGCGCGCCACCTCCTCGGCAAGTTCCGGATGAAAGCGTACCGCCGGCAGCAGATAAGGCAGCACGACCATCGACTCCATGCTGTATGCCTGATAGGCGGGCTCGGTCCGGAAGCCGGCCATCAGGCCATTCACTTCGCGTCCACCCCATCGTCCGGTCGCCATGAGTCCGGCCTTGGAGTCAAGCACAAAGCCCAGCGCTTTTCTTGCATTGACCGGATACCCCATTGCCTCCAGTCGCGCCGCCGCCATCGCCGCCATAGCGCCGCTTGGAACCTCGTACCACGGGTTCGCAGCGAAGCCCAGATAGCGATCTATCCCGATCTTGGCCTCCGCCAGGCAGAACTCCTTCCCGGTCAGTTTCCACGCCATCAGCATTACGTAACTGTAGCCGCCCACCGCATCGGGTTGCCGGTAGATATCCTTATTGGTAAAAGCCGCGCCTTTCTCGAAGTCGTAGCCTTGGCTGTTGAAGTCGTATTTGATCTGTTGCGCCATCGTTTTCAAACGCGCCGCGCTCTTTTCCACTCGCTCCAGCCACTCCTTGTCATGGGTAAAACGCATCTGAATCAATCCGTATGCCAGCGCGGTGATGTTCATCAGATACCAGTACTCGCACAGTGTTGCGCCGGCGCCGTCCAGAAAAAGCCCGTATGGCTCGCTGAAATAACCCTTGAGCGAAGCCGACAAGTCGGCCAACCCTTCGCCGCGCAACTCCATGCCCATCGCCATCGGCCCATAAGTTGTCAGCCCTCCATCTTCCGCGCCTTCGAGAGCGGACGGAAAGACCTGTCGGCCATCCTTCGCGCGCAGATTCACTCCATGCGCAGGATCCATGACGTATGAGCTGAATGCATTGGCCAGGGTGTGAAAATCAAGGGGCCGCTCTTCTGGCCGATCCGGCAGCCCACTCCAGCCGGAATGCCGTATGGCAGCTCCGATCGCGTGCTCTGACCAGCCAGCCACTCCCAGCGCTGCTAATCCTGCAAGGAACTCACGGCGATTTGGCATCAAGCCACCGGGAGCTGTCTTTCGCTCCTCGCCCTCAGTCTCTTCTATCTTCATCCGTTCCCCCTCATCCCCGAAGTCATGCTAGCCACCTGTGAAAAAAGCGCACCTCTACGCCGGAGTTGCCGGCACAATACCCCAGTCATATCTTGGATGCAGAAATCTGCCAAGGGATTAACAAGGAAAACAATCCTATATCAATCAACTCACATGTGATTCTCTTTGTGTGAATGACCAGTTCCAGCACGTTTGATCTGGTGAGTCCAGTCAACAGAGCGAAGGCTGAATTGCAAATGCAAGCCACGTACGTTGCCGCTACGGTACACTGCAAGCCATGGAGGCTTCTCCTTGCTGCGTCTTCGCGCACTCTCTTCCGGAATCCTGATCACCGTGCTCTCACTCCTTTTCGATAGCGGGGCACAGCAGCAACAGTCAAAGGTACCGCAGGAGCAATCTCCACAGTCGCAGAAGCCGCCCGAAGCGCGGCAAGGCATGGGCGGCATCGCCGGAGGGATCGGAGCCGCGTCAGTCTACGACGAACTCAAGCGGCCCATCACAGCGGGAGGATTTGTTGACTCTGGCCCGGTGATCTTCGAGGACATCACCAAAGCCGCAGGGCTTTCCGGCTGGGTCCACAAGATGGGCGTGCCAGAGAAAAAGTTCATTGTCGAGACCAACGGGTCGGGTGTCGGCCTGATCGACTATGACAACGACGGCTGGCTCGATATCTATCTGGTCAACGGCTCGACCTTCAATGCTCTCGACGGCAAGGAAGAGCCGCCTCACGCCGCACTCTTCCACAACAATCATGACGGAACCTTCACCGACGTGGCCGCCAAGGCCGGAGTGACCAATGACCGCTGGGGTTACGGCGTGAGCGTTGCCGACTACGACAACGACGGCTGGCCTGACATCTTTGTGAATAACTACGGCAAGAACCGGCTCTACCACAACAACCACGACGGAACTTTCACTGATGCGGCTGAGAAGGCCGGCGTGACGCTGGGCAACTGGTCTCCCGGCTCAGCCTGGGGCGACTATGACGGCGACGGACTGCTGGACCTCTATGTCACCGGCTATGTGCACTTCGACCGCGACAACCTGCCGATTGGCGGCACCAAGGCGGTCGGGTATGCCTTCTGCCAGTACCGCGGCGCGGCGGTGAACTGCGGCCCGCGCGGCCTTCAAGGCGAACCCGATCACCTCTTCCACAACAACGGCGACGGAACCTTCACTGATGTGACTGTAAAAGCCGGCGTCGAAGACAAGGAGCGCTACTACGGCTTCACCGCAATCTTCGTTAGCCTCAAAGGAAACGGCAGACCGGACCTTGTAGTGGGCAACGACTCTGAGCCCAGCTTTCTTTACATCAATAAAGGAGATGGAACCTTCGACGACCAGAGCTATGTCTCGGGATTCGCGTTGAACAAGGACGGACGCGAAATCGCTTCAATGGGCATCGCCGCGGGCGACTATGAGAACAATGGCCTGGTGGACCTTTTGGTCACCGACTTTGGCGACGACTACAAAGTACTCTTCCATAACGACGGGGATGCGAGTTTCAGCGACGTGAGCTATAAGGCAGGCATCGCGCAGACCACGATTCCCTTTGTCGGCTGGGGAGATGGTTTTCTGGACTACGACAACGATGGATGGCTCGACATCTTCATGGTCAACGGCCACGTCTATCCCGAGGTGGACCAGCACGATTGGGGCACGACCTGGGCCGAGCGCCCACTGCTTTTTCATAACCTTCCGGACCGCAAGGGACGGCGTTTCGAGTACATTCCGCCGGTGAAGGGTTCAGGGCTGGCAGTGGTCGTTCCGGCTCGCGGAGCGGCCTTTGGCGATATCTTTAACGACGGCAAGATCGATGTGATCATCAATCCTATCGACGGGCCGCCTGTGTTGCTCAGGAATATAAATCCGGATCATCATCACTGGGTAGAGATGAAGCTCGAGGGCGGACCGAAGAGCCCGCGCGACGCCACCTGCGCCACGGTTTATCTGAAGGCCAACGGCATGCGCATGCGCCAGGATGTGCTGGCTAGCGGCAGCTATATCTCATCGAACGACCGGCGGCCGCACTTCGGGCTTGGCGATGCAACCGACGCCGGGATTGCTGAGATCCATTGGCCTTCAGGAGCGATTGAGTTCGTGAAGCTGCCAGCGGTGGATCGCATCTACACGATCACCGAGGGCCATGGAATACAAAGCGCGCTATGCAGTGGCAATCCATGCCCCAAAGACGCTGCGCCTAAGGCAGAAGGCTCCGCGGAGACTGGCAAGCCGTAAAGGGCTTATCAGTGGCCTCAGACGCACGGCTTCGCCAATGAAAACCAGATAAGCCGGTAAGAACTTACAGCGAAACACGAGACATGCTTGATCCCTGCTCGAAAGATTCTTGCTTGCCGGTTTGAACAATACTGTGTAACGGCGGACGCGTACTTATGGATGTTAGAGGAACTCGGAGTATCTATAAAAAATCGCCCATACGCACATCTCAAAAAGTTGGCGGCAAGAGAGTTGTGAACATCTGAGTCGCGGTGCTTTTGCCGGTTTCCTTAAGTGCTGAGTAATCCAAATACCTCGTCGGCATTGGCTGTAAGTGCCAAAGAGTCTGACGCTATGAACACGTCGAAACGGTTGATAAGATTTCAATTCTAATAATCGAACGAGTGGCCTTTGAATCCTATGCGGCTGGCTGGTGTGCGAGTAGATCAATATTGCACACTTTGTAAGCCAGCCGCATTTTGATTGAGCGTCACAATGCGAATCGGAGATTCACTGCTTGCACCGACTGGTTTACCGAACTCTTTCACTAGGGTCTGCGCAATTGCAGTAATGTTTACGCTTCATCATCCAACTGATCGCCGCGCCTGCTGCGATGCCGGCTGCGAATGTTGCGACAACTGCTTCTATAGGGTTTCGCTGCACGCGTCTCCTCGCGTCGCCATAGAGTTCGGCAGCCGCGTAACTGCCTTGCTTCACAGCGCGGCGTGCCGCTCCTACGCCATCCTCAATTGCTTCCGCGGCAGAAGATGCCGCCCGCGAAGCCTTGTGCATAGTGTCGCCAATTTGCTCGCTTGTCTGTTCATATACCGATTGCGTCATAGTCTGTTAGCCTCTCTCGTTTCCGGATTCCAGGTTGACTGGGTTATTGGCCTAATGCCTTTTCGACCTTGCCGACAATATTCTGAACCTTGCCAGCGTTTTTTTCAGCTCTTCCGTCGGCTTCCAGGTTGGGGTCGTTGGTTAGCACGCCCGCGGCCTGCTTGATTGTCCCTTTGATTTCGCGGACCTTTCCCGTCGTCTTATCTTCTGTGCTCGGCTTCATTGCTATTCTCCCTTCCTTCAACTATCTGACGATCGGGCGACCAAAAGATGGTCGCAATTGCTCGCCATGAGGTAACGGAGGAATTTCAGATTGGATTCCTGCCTGGATCGAAGAAAGCCTTGCGAACTTCACTGCCTGCGCAACAGTGGCTTGCCTATGTTCATGCTCCATTCCGTTGTCGAATCTGGTAACCATCGCAAATGAGCGCCTGAAATTTGAAAGCTAGCTTGATGATGGACTTGATGACGGCAAGCCTTGATTAATCTGAATAGCAATGATGTGGCTTATATGTTCAATTTAGCTCGCAATTATTAATTTGATTGTCCGGTATCCAATAAAGATGTGAGCGATCTTGCACAGTCAGGACTTCGGCAATTGACTAAGTTTGACGGAGCATAGATGCTTCGCATTCTCGCTCTAAGCAGAGAGTGACGAGCATCCGCTTTGTGCCCCAAGGGCGGGCAAGAGGTTACAAATGCAAAAGTTCAGATTTGGCATTCGGTGTTGGCTGGCGATTCTATCGGTTGTCTTTGTTGCCGGCTGCGGCCAGGAGATGGTTACGGCTCCATCAGTAGTATCCACGATCCCCGCCAATGGAGCCATAAATGTCGCCGTTAACACTCCAATCAGCGCGACATTCAGCACGGCGATGAAGGCATCCACAATTACCGCCTCGACGTTTACGGTAACTGGGCCTAATGGAGCTGTCGCTGGGGCCGTAACATACAGCGGACTAACCGCGACGTTCACGCCAACTGCCGCTCTTGCATACTCAACAACCTACACAGGCGCCATTACAGTAGGGGCAGAAGGTGCGGGCGGCACGCCACTGATCGTCGGCTATATGTGGACCTTTACGACAGTTGCTCCTCCTCCCACAGTGATTGCCACAACTCCGGTAAATGCAGCCGCAAGTGTTCCCATCGGACAGGTTCTCACCGCTACCTTCAGCATGGCGATGAACGCGGCCACCATCAGCGGATCAACCTTTACGCTGACGGGGCCAGGCGGAGCCGTAGCTGGAGTAGCCACATACAGCGGCGTGACCGCGGCATTTACTTCAGCAGCAGCGCTGGCGTATGGCACCCTCTATACAGCCACAATCACTACTGGCGCAACGAACCTGGCGGGCACTCCGCTGGCTGCCAGCTACGTTTGGACATTCACAACGATCACGCCGCCGCCTCTGGTGGTATCCACGACCCCAGTGAATGGAGCTACAGGCGTACCGACGAATCAGGTCTTGAGCGCGACATTCAATGAAGCGATGAGCTGCGCGACGCTCGCAGCCCCGGCGGCAACCTTTACAGTTACTGGCCCCGGCTTGACAGCAGTTGCCGGCATAGTTGGTTGCTCAGGCGCTGTCGCGACCTTCACGCCATCCAGCGACCTTGCGGTTAATACCGTTTATACAGCAACGATCAACACTGGAGCGAAAAGCCTGGCGGGCACTCCACTGGCCGCCAATTTTGTGTGGACATTCAGAACGCTTCCAGCACCAACGCCGCCAACAGTGATCTCCACTGTTCCCTTGAATGGAGCTGTTGGCGTACCGATCAATCAAGCCCTCAGCGCAACGTTCAGTGTGGCAATGAGACCTGCCTCAGTTAGTGCGACGACCTTTACCCTGACAGGCCCAGGCGCGGTCAGCGTAACAGGAGCCGTCACCTATGTAGCTGCAGGATCGGTGGCGACGCTTACACCGGCGGCCAGCCTGGCGCCGAATACCACTTACACGGCCACGATCACTACCGGAACAGTAGATTTGGATGGTACGGCACTGGTCCAGAATTACGTCTGGACTTTTACCACTGCTGCCGCTCCAGTTCTCACACCGCCGACGGTGATCTCAACGATTCCTCTGAACGCCGCCACGGGAGTGGCGCGTAATCAGATCGTGAGTGCCACTTTCAGCACTGCGATGAACCCAGCCACGATCAACTCGAGCACGTTTACGCTGACAGGGCCGGGCTTGACTGCGGTATCGGGCCTGCTTGCTTATGCGGCGGTTGGAAACACGCTGGTATTCACGCCGACTGCTAACCTTGCGCCCAGCACCTTGTTTACGGCAACGGTCACCACAGGGGCGCAAAATCTGGCGGGAACAGCGCTGGCTAGCAAGTATGTCTGGACCTTCACAACAGGCGCTACTGTAGTGGTTACACCGCCGGAGTTGGATTCGACCGTCCCGGAAGATGGAGAAACAGAAGTACCTCTCAATCAGGCGGTCAGTGCGACATTTACCGAAGCGATGAATCCGCTGACGATCACGACGGGAACCTTCCAACTGACAGGACCGGGCGGAACAGCGATTGCCGGCACGGTATCCTACGATGCGATCAACTTCATTGCCACTTTCACGCCGACTGTCCCGCTGATCGCCAGCAGCAACTACATCGCGACAGTTACAGACGGAGTTACTGATCTCGATGGTAATCCCCTGGGGACTACCGGCGAGCCGAATCCGTGGCACTTTACCACTGGCACGGCATTAGTCCCGCCTCCAATCGTTCTTGGGCCTACCATTGTGCTCTTTGGCGGCTTCGGAGGTGGAGCTGGGATGACCAACCAGGGAATCCACACAGTGATCAATGGAAGCATCGGCACTACGGGCGCCTCTTCACTGATGACCGGGTTCCACGATACCAGCCTTCCGATCGTTGGGGCTGTATGGCCATGCTCGTATACAGAGTCGCCACTCAATGTTGGGCAAGTGAATGGAGTCATCGACACTGCTGCTCCGCCTCCCACTGTGAATTGCTCCGCTGAGGGAACCGCTCTAACGATGGCGCTTGCAACCCAGGCAGCCTTGGAAGCCCAAACCGCTTATACCACTCTTCAAGGGCTTCCATCAGACGGCGTTCTGGCAGCGGAGTTGGGCGGCACAACCATCTACCCAGGCGTTTACACAAACGCAAGTTCAGTTGCCATAACGATTGGGGATCTTACTCTAGACGCGCAAGGCGATCCCAATGCGTACTGGATCTTCCAGATTGGTTCATCGCTTACCGTGGGCGATCCTGTCGGCCCTCAAACTCGCAGCATCATCCTGGCCGGTGGCGCCAAGGCCAGCAACATCTTCTGGGCGGTTGGGGGCCTACCTGGCGCGATTATCAACTATGGGGGAGGCGGAACGATGGTTGGGACCATTATCTCTCAACCGGGAATCACGATCTCAAGTCCGGGCCAGTCAACGTCATCGACTATAACGACAATCAACGGCAGGGTGCTGGCTTTGAATGCGTCGGTCACCATGGTGAACACAGTGATCAATGTTCCCGCTCAATAAGGGCGTGCTGAGACCGCCTCATGGGGCGGTCTCAGCCAATGGACGATTGAAAGCTCGCATTCTTTTTAGTTAACCCGCCGTAGCGTTCCGCTGATGGCGACGCGCAATGCAGGAGACGAAAATGAAATTGAATGTAAAGATGTTTGCCGCGGTGGCATTTGCCATCTTCCTATTGCCATCGAGCCGTGTTCGGGCGCAGGAACCGATTGCCTCGCCTTATTCGAACCACCCGAACTTCAGTACTCCAAGGGCTGAGTGGTTTATGGGCTATTCGTATCTGCGCGCGGTCCCGGCGCCGTCCGATGGGAACCGGTTAGTGTGGCTCCACGGCGGCAGCACGTCGATCGCCTTCAACTTCAACAGGCACCTTGGGATTGTTGGGGACTTTGGAGGATTCAATGACTCGGAGATCCGGTTTGCACAAACTGGCGCGAATTCCTCGATCATTCGGGATTCCAATGGAACTGTCTTCACCTATCTCGGTGGTCCGCGCCTCTCCTTCCGAAGCCACGAAAGGATTACTCCTTTCGTACAGGCTCTGTTTGGTGGAATTCATGCCAGTGAAGTGACACTCGACTCCGGTTGCACAGGCCAAGGTTGTACTGTACTCCCAGCCGAGAACAAATTTGCCATGACGGCTGGCGGAGGCCTGGACATCAATATCCACCGCCACTTCGCCATTCGCCTCTTTCAAGCTGAATACCTGCGGACCAGTTTTAACAACTCTTCAACCGGAGAAGATGCATCGCAGAACGACATGCGCCTTTCTTCAGGAGTGGTCTTCCGCTTCGGCGGAAACGACGCCTCTCCATTGGTACTGAGCCTGACCTGCTCCGCCAATCCTTCTGCGGTCTTTCCTGGCGACCCGGTCACGGTGAGTGCGACGGCTGAGAATATGAGACCCAGGATGAGTGTGATCTATAGCCTGACAGGTCCTGGTTTGTCCTCTACTGAATCGACCGCGACGGTGGCCACCGCAACGCTTGCACCAGGAACTTATACGGTTAATTGCGGTGTGAAGGAAGGCAAGCCCGGCAAGGAAGGCTTGAAGCCGTGGGAGTCTGCTACCGCAACGGCGACCTTCACGGTGAAGGCGTTTGATCCGCCGACGATCGGCTGCTCAGCCAGCCCCAGCGAGATTAGGCCGGGAGAGACCAGCACGATCTCAGCCAGTGGCATAAGCCCGCAAAACCGCCCGCTGACTTATAACTACTCGGCTGCCTCCGGCACGGTAAATGGTACCGGTTCAACAGCAACCTACAATTCGGCAGGTGCTCCTGCTGGCCCAACTGCAATCACCTGCAACGTGGCCGACGACAAGGGACAGACAGCAGCGGCCAACACCAGTGTGACCATCCTGGCACCGCCTCCACCTCCGGCTCCCCCTGCGGAGCAAGTGCGGCTCGAGGCGCGCCTAGCACTGCACAGCGTCTTCTTCCCGACCGCTCAGCCAAGGGCAGAGCATCCCGAAGGCGGCTTGCTGGCCAGCCAGCAGGGAACTCTGACAGCCCTTGCGACGGATTTCAAGAGTTATCTCACATTCAAACCGGATGCTCATCTGACGCTGAGCGGGCATGCCGATGTGCGCGGATCGCTCGAGTACAACCAGGCGCTCTCAGAACGCCGTGTCGCCCGCACGAAGCAATTCCTGGTCGAGCAGGGTGTTCCTGAAACCAGCATTGAAACACGCGGCTTGGGCGAAGATCAGCAACTTAGCGCCGACCAGGTGAAAGTGCTGGTCGACCAGAATCCGGACCTGAGCACAACAGAGCGGGAAAAAGTCCTCCGCAACCTGAACGTCATTGTGCTAGCTCAGAACCGCCGTGTAGACGTAACTCTGAGCACTACTGGCCAGCAATCGGTACGGCTGTATCCGTTCAACGCTGCTGATGCGGTCACGCTACTCAACGAAAAGGCAATGGCACCCCACAAGAAGGCTGCGGCCACAAAGAAGTAATGAGATGAGCCACTGGGACGGGCTGATCGGCCTGTCCCAGTGGTTAAACCAGGTATCGATATTCTTAACTGCTATTATCCCTTTTGCCGAAGAGAGTTCGATGAACGCCTTGTTGGTCTACCCTGAATTTCCCGATACTTATTGGAATTTCAAGCATGCGCTCAAGTTCCTGGGCAAGCGGTCTGCTCAGCCTCCTCTTGGACTGATGACGGTGGCTGCCTTGCTGCCGGCTGACTGGAAGAAGCGCCTTGTAGATACCAACGTCGAGCGCCTCCTCGAGCGCGATCTGGCCTGGGCTGACGTGGTGCTGGTGAGCGCGATGCACATTCAGCGCGATTCGCTGGCGGCGATTGTCGATCGCTGCCGTGCGCGCGGGCTGCGGACTGTCGTCGGCGGCCCCATCGCCAGCAGTCTTTCCGCTTCCGACCTGAAGGCTGATCATGTGGTCATCGGCGAAGCCGAAAGCCTGATTGCCGAACTGGCGCGCGGACTGGAGCAGGGAACGGCTAAGCCCATTTATCAGGCTGCGGAAAGGCCGGAGATGGCGATCAGTCCGCTGCCCGACCTGAGCCTGATCAAGATGCGCCGTTACTCGACCATGCCCGTGCAATACTCACGCGGCTGTCCCTTCAACTGCGAGTTCTGCGACATCATTGAGATTTACGGTCGCCGGCCGCGCACCAAGGCTGTCGCGCAGGTTCTGGCTGAGCTAGATCAATTGCGCGAGGCCGGCTGGCGCGAGACGGTATTTATCGTAGATGATAACTTTATCGGAAATAAGGCTCGAGCCAAGGAGTTATGCCAGGCGCTGGCAGAATGGCGCAGCCAATACAAAACCAGCTTCGACTTCAATACTGAGGCATCGCTGAACCTGGCCGACGATCCAGAGCTGATGCAACTGATGAAAGACGCTGGTTTCGTTTCGGTCTTTCTGGGCATCGAGACGCCGGATGAATCGGGCCTCATCGCCAGCAACAAGCTGCAGAACACGCACCGCAGCCTGCTGGACAGTGTGGCTACGATCCAGAGTTATGGAATGCAGGTGATGGGCGGATTCATCCTGGGCTTTGACACCGATCGCGAAGACATCTTCGACCGCATGGTGGAGTTCATTCAGAAGAGCGGCATCCCGGTGGCTATGGTTGGATTGCTTCAGGCCATGCCCGGAACCCAATTGTTCCGGAGACTGCGGACGGAGGGAAGAATTCTCGACGCAGGCCGCGGCGACAACACATGCGACAGGCTGAACTTTATTCCTCATATGGATGCCACCCGGCTGATTGAAGGATATCGATCGGTCCTCACGCGGATTTACTCCTGCGAAGCGTATTATGAACGCGTCAAGCTTTATCTGAGCCGCACGCAGCCGCGCCACGGAGAACGCAGAACCAAGCAGCAGTGGTTGACTGCAGGCAATGCGCGTGCCTTCGTAACATCGATCGTCCGTCAAGGAGTCTTCGGCAGCCAGCGCTGGAGTTACTGGAAGTTCCTTATGGTCGTAGCAACGCGTTATCGCCATTGCGTCGGTGCGGCCATGACCTTGGCTGTAATGGGCTATCACTTTCAGGTGATGCTTCGGAGCTCATCATGGAATGACAATTCGCCGACCGGCCTACCCGTATTGGATAAGGTCCATCCATCCGAATAAGAAGGACAGGCCGCACCGACCGCGAACTCAATCAGGCAACCGGACGCCTGGAGCGAGATACTGCCGATTCCGAAAAAGACTCAAAAAGAGCCACAGTGACTCGCCAAGGAGTCACCAGAGAACCTGAGTAATTCGATAATCTTCCGTTGTTTTATTGATTTTATTCGGCGCCCCCGATGAGATTTGAACACGTGCTATCGCCGTGAAAGCCTCGCCCTAAACCGCAACCCCAACGAGCGATTGAAGTCGATGGCGCCTAGGGGGGGCAGCACGATGTCGAATATCTCCGGCAGAGCGCCGCAATTGCCTTCAATAATCTGGAATGAACGCCGGGAATGTCGATCTGGCGTGGTTGCGTGGTTGCTACGGTGCTTGATCAGCAGGACGGCGGCAGGCGCCTGCCGTCGTCCTGCTGATCAAACAGAGCAGAGATTATCGATTGTCTAAGCCGGTGACGTTCATCCTCGATGAACGCATATCCTCCCATGGCTCATGCTCGCTGCTGCAAACTGTCGGATGTGCCGACCTGCGCAGCCCAATCAAGCGGCTTGTGCCGTCCAAGCGTCAGATGCAGTTGAACTGCCTCGCCCTTGCGCAGACGCAACTGGCATGAGACCGCATCCGGCTGCAGGGACTTTGCCAAGACTCCGGCAGGCGCCGAAATCTTATCGATGCCGTAGCGGGCGATCAGCGTAACGGTCTGGTCCTTGAGTGAAGTGACGGTCAGATCAGCAGTCCTGGCCTGCATATCCCACTCCAGCTTGTCGACCCGTGCAAAGGTGCGCGCCAGCATCCCATTGATGGAGCCTTTGACGAGCGTCTCCGGCAGAGCGGGCAGCACTTCAATAACTCCGGGACGCGAGTAAAGCAGCATCTCCATCATGATGGTGGGGATACCGCCCTGTGCATCGGGCATGGGCCATGCATAGGGGTCGTGCGAGCAGCGAAGCGTCGCGGCAACGTAGCCCTGCTCGATCAATTGGCGTAGTTCGGTGTCGACCATGTAGCAGTCCTTGAGCCGCGCTCCCACCAAGGCGCGATGGCAGCGTCCGTGCGCGGCCAGTCGCTCAGGAACGCGTCTCCGGTCGGCCATCATTGCTGACTTGGCCAGATTTGGCGTGCGGTCCGGATCGATCTCGTCGCCCGGCCAGACTCCATAGAGATGCGAGATATGACGATGGCTATAGCGCTCTTCGAGCGTCGGCCAGGACCACTCCTTCAGTGTGCCATCCGGCTCCAGCAGGTACGGCGGCAACTTGTCCAACATGGCATTCCACTTGGGAATGCTGCCGGCGTCAGTGCCCAGCAGTTCGCAAGCCTCGACCAGGTTGGCCAGCACTTCACGGCAAACAGTAATGTCCATGGTGGCATTGATCGACATCATGGCTCCTGCGCTCAAGTTGCCGGGATTATTCTCCGGCGAGAAGGATGGAGCAAAGACGTAATTCCCGTCCTTGTCGGTGGACGTGAGGAAATCCTCGTAAAAGAGCGCCAGATCTTTATAGGCCGGGACGATGCGGTTGCGCAGAAACTCCGTGTCGCCTGTGACCAGGTAGTGATCCCAGAAGGGGCGGACGCACCAGCCTCCAGCGGAGAGCCAGAAGGGATGAGGCCAAATCTCGCCGGTCGATTCAGCGTAGGAGTAATGGAAGGAGACGCCAACGTTTTGCTGCGGACAGAGGGAGTAATGCGTGCCGCGCATTCCGAAAATATTCTTTGCATTCACGCGGAAGTCGGGAGCCAGACTCTCCATCCAGTTGAAATAGGCATCCATGCCTTCGCGCAGATCAGCCTGCACGCCGTGAGCAATCTGCAGGTTGATATTGGCGTTGGTCTCGGCCAACATCGTGGGATATTTACCGCTGGTATACATGAACCAGTAGCTCCCCATCTCGAATACCTTTTCGAGCAGCGCGGGCGAGTAATCCCGCCGCGAATGCTGATCGGCCAAAAGCTCTTCCGTAGACATTCCGTATTGTTCCGCGCCGCCAAAATCAACCGTAACCCTGCGCATCGCCTCAGTCTGAACCTTGCGATGGCGTTCGAGAAGCGCGGCGTAGTCCGGGGTCAGCCCTTCGACTGTCTTCCGCAGCGCTTCGATCTGCTGTTCGCTGTAATCGGCGAACCATTCGATGCGAGTGAGCAGCAGCACGGACGACGCATTTTCGACAACCAGCGTATCTCCATCCATCCGTGCAGAGCCGCCATTGCGCACCACGCGGACTACCCCGGCGTAGCCGCTGTTGTCGGCCGTGGGATCCAGAACGCACTTGTAAATCAGACGCTCTTCATTCAAGTCCGTGTGGACTTCGCTCTCTCCCATATTGCCGCCAAACAATCCTCCCAAGCGCATTCCCCGCGAGTATTTCTGCACATGGATGCGGGCATTCACCGGCTGCCCTTTCGGGGCGGTCAAGTACTGCACCACAACGTCGTCGGGCCGGGAGGCGAAGGTTTGACGCACCCAGTCGCCGCGCTCATCGCTCCAATGCACCTTCACCTCGCCGCTCTCGAAATCGACAGTGCGCAGATAATCCTTGGCCGATGCGGTCTTTGGAAGGTCGAGATGCATTAGGAATGCCGCGAGGACGGGATGTGGTCCGGTGTTCTGCTTGATGGGACCTTTGTTCATCTCCTTGAAGGCGAGTTCAATCGCTTCCTGGTACTTGCCGTCCAAAACTAGCTGCCGTACCTGCGGAAATACGTCAGCAGATTTGGGAGCCTCGAAGGGCCTCTTCCACGGCACCAGAAGGCTTTCGTGATGAAAAAGTACCTGCTCCGCGTAGGGATCGCACATCACTTCGACATATACAGGTCCATTGCCCGTGGTAAGGCCTTCATTGAGCGTCTTGCCAGCCAGCGTGCTGCAGAAGCCCCGCTTGGGGACGACGCCGCGCCGCAACCGCTCTTTCAAAGGCATGGGCGCAATCTTCACCTCGGGCGAAAGGCGCGATGCCGCATAGACTGCAGGCTTGGGCGGGAAGTGGCCCACCGGAGTTCCGCCGACCGGAGAAACCGGAAGGGTCTTTGTTCCTGCATTTGCTGCGGGTGCGCCGGAGAGTTCCGATGCGCCGTCAGGGATGCCTTTGCCCGTGGTGGAGGCCTGGAGTACCTGCTGAGTACCGGCCAAGGCAATCGCCGCCGCTGTACTCGTCTTCAAGAAATCTCGCCGTTTCATGCCGTTCCCTTTCTATTAATCAGATCATCTTTCCGATTCTTCTAATGCAATCATCCCACCCTGAAGCACTTTCATTGTCCCAGTAGGGTTCATTTCCCTGTGCAGCTTTTTGTGCAAATCTCTCTGATCACGGCTGTTGGTCATTCAATGCCCGAGTTGCCGCCGCGAGCCTGACGATTGAATATCGCAAGTCGTACTCGCGATCGGCTTGCGCCACTTGACAGTGAATGGTCGAGGGTTCTACTGTGCGGCACGTGATTACGTTCTCTTAACCGGCAGTACCAGCTCGTCTGAATGAGAAGACGCCCTGGCTGTCCTACAAGTTGCAAACGTTGTGTATTCAGGCTTCATCAACAGAAAGAGGAGTTGAAATTTCTATGCCGCAATCAGGAAATCGTCGTCTCATGAATCGTCGTGAGGCATTGCTCTTTGGGGCAACGGCAGGTATAAGCGTCACTCTAGGTCCGGCGGCTCTTGCCATGGACAACACCAAGACTGCGGCCCATCAGCAGGAGCCCGGCAACTGCGCCACGCCTAAATCGACCGTGGCCAACACCAAATACGGCAAGGTGCGCGGCTTCGTCGATGGCGGAGTACTCACCTTCAAGGGTGTGCCTTACGGCCAGGACACCAGCGGCGAGAATCGGTGGCTGCCGGCCAAGGAACCCAAGCCCTGGGAGGGCGAGTATCCCGCACTGATCTATGGCGCCAACTGCCCCCAGCATCTGCATGACTTCACCGCCGTTGAGCAGTCCTTCCTGCAGGATTGGGACGACGGCTACATGAGCGAGGATATGCTCAAGCTGAATATCTGGACGCCCTCGCTCAGTGGCAAGCGCCCGGTGATGGTTTACTACCACGGCGGCGGCTTCAGCTTCGGCTCATCGTATGAGCTGCCCTCGCATGAGGGCGCGCAGATGGCCCGCCATCATGACGTGGTGCAGGTCTCGGTCAATCATCGGTTGAACATTCTAGGCTTCCTCGATCTCTCGGAGATCGGCGGCCCAGCGTATGCCGATTCGGTCAACGTGGGCATGACCGATCTGGTGGCGTCCTTGCGCTGGGTGCGCGATAACATCGCCAACTTTGGGGGCGACCCAGACTGCGTGATGATCTACGGGCAATCCGGCGGCGGGTCCAAAGTCACTACGCTGATGGGTATGCCCTCAGCCGCTGGGCTCTTCCATCGCGCCGCGGTGCAGTCGGGTGGAGGAGGCAATCCGCCCAGCGCCGAGCAATCCAAGGCGCTGGCTAAGCAAGTGATGATCGAGCTTGGCCTCCAGCCCAACGACATCTCCAGCCTGCAAAAAATGGATTGGGTAAAACTGAATGAGGCCGGCAACGCCGCCGTCGCCAAGATCAACCCGCCGATGAAGCCGGGGATGGGGCCATTCTCCGCGCCCGGCCAGCCGCCGCGGGCTGGCTTCGGACCCACCGTCGATGGCCGCACCATCACCGTGCGCTCCTTCAATGAAGCCGCGCCGGAGATCTCGAAGAATATCCCCATGCTGATGGGCTCGGTCAGCGAAGAGGGCAATAGTATGCGTTCCAAACCCACCGAGGCCGAGTGGATGGCCGCGCTCACCCGCCTCTACGGCGAGACCAAGGCTGCTGCCATAGCCGCCGCGTTGAAGAAGGCCCACCCGGAGAAGAGCATTCGCACTCTCTCGTATATGTGCGGCGGCTCGATGCTGAACAGCATCTCCATTCGCAACAACGTCGTGAGAATGGCCAATCTGAAGATCGCGCAAAAGGCGGCGCCTGTCTTCACCTACTACTTCACCTGGCAATCGCCCATGCTGGAGGATGCCGGTGCTTGGCACACCGCCGAACTGGCCTTCTGCTTCGACAACACCAAGCGTTGCGAACAAGGCACCGGCAACACGCCTGAGGCGCAGGCACTGGCCAAGAAAATGGCCACAGCGTGGGCGAACTTTGCCCGCACCGGCAATCCCAGCCAGCCCGGCCTGACCTGGGAGGCAACCAGCCCGGAGCGCTGCCAGTCGATGGTGTGGGACAATGCTTGCCGCATGGTCGACGACCCGGAGGGAGATGTTCGCAAAATACTGCTGAGCTAAAGGGTGAGGAGATCCTCCGCCTCCGGCGAGTGGCAGTAGGAGCTTGGCATTTTCGGGAGTCCATCCGAGAAACTCCTAGCGTGAGCCGACCAAAGCACATGCGAAGAAGAATCCGGATGGGTCAACTGGAGAGTCTGGGCCACTCCGTATAGAGGTGCAAATACCACGTAATAAATCATGCCCAAATGTTGGCGGCGGTTGCTGTATGAACGGCCGCAGCCGCATTTGGGCGAGGTCTTCAGCCGTCTAGCTAAGCAGAAAAAGAGCAAGGTGCAGGAAGGCGACCTGATGCCGGACCATGTGCATATGCTGCTTTCGATTCCGTCCAGGCTCGCGGTGTCGGAGTTGGTGGGTTTCATCAAGGGCAAGAGCGCGATTTACCTTGCGCGAACGTACGGCGAGCACAATGCACGGATCCGTTTACCGAGAAGTCCGGCAGCGCCTGTCATGCGCTTGAAGGATCTCGGCAATTCTGCTTCCTCTACCGCAATAACGGCGCGAGAGTAGATATGTCATCGGCCTCATTCGTAGTTACTGAGAACAAAACTGGACAGCCTGTCTTTGGTTCTTCCGCCTCATTGCCATTCTAAGGAACCTCTGAAAAACTCTTTGATCCTTATGGCTTCAGTGTGAAGCTGTAAGGATCAAAGAGTTTTTCAGAGGTTCCCTAGCGCTCCTGTTGCGCCTGTAGAGGCTCCCGTGTGGCGAGGACGGGCTTAGATGCGACAAATGGCATTCGGCCCGCCTCACCGGATGCCCTATCGCGTTCGCCTTAATCTTTCATTGCTTCCCATTCGGATTGAGCCGGTTTAGCTCCAGACTCCCGGCTGGTTCATGCGAATCTGTGGAGGATTTTCGGGCGTTTCCATACGCTTAAATCCACAAACTCTGCAAGTGCGTCTAATCCCGCCATTGACCGTCTGCGTTGGACCGAGATAAACGGCATTCGATGGAACGGTCTGATAGCACTTCGGGCAAAGCGGTTTTTCAGGCTTGTTCTTGTAACAAAAATATCCATTCACTTCGTCAGGCCCGATGATCTCTTCCCTCTGCGCAAGTTGCGCTTTTAGACTGCGATTTTCTTCGTCAAGATCAAGCACGCGGGCTTTTACATCAAGAACGGAATCGTAAAGCTCACTCAACGCGCCTTTCAATTCGTTGTTCGATGTTGACTTCGCTAAATCAACAGCGTTCTTTGCGGACGCAGCAAGACCGCTCACGATCTGCATGGTTGTTAGTGCTGCCTGTGGAATGATCGACATTCGAACGTCCTTTCATTTCAAGGTTCAAGCCCCATTGATTTTGCAATCACTTTCGCGGCAATCTCAGTTCCAACATCCTTCGCAACTTCAAGCGCACCTTTGCCAACTTTGGAAAGAACTTCCATCACTTTACCACCGTCATGTTTCTTTGCATGTTCTTCGGCTTCGGTCAACAGCGCAAGTTTCTGGAAGTCAGAACTCGATGAAGCGTTTTGCTGAAGATGCTTTATTAACTGCTCAAGTTCACTGGTTAAAGCATTCAGGTCAACTTCGTTCTGAATTGCTGTCCACTGTTGATGGAAATTGACCGTGCCAGTTGAATGTGGTCCGATTGCTCCCGCGATTCCGTTGTTAATGTATTGATCGCCTTGAATGATTGTGGAATGGGTCGATTGCGGGTTTGCCTTCATCTTCATTTTTAGTTCCCGAAGCCGATTCGCGCCTTCTCGCACCAAATGATTCGCAAGCCTTTGACGCTCCATAGCGAATGAGCGATTAACCGCTTGGGCATGACTGCTGCCATTGATTGCGGGAGGGAACTGCAGTTGACTCGGACCCGCCGTAAGGTGCCAGAACTCATTAACCATATCCCTCTCCAGCGTGTCATCAATCGTTAATCCCCAAATGGATACCGCTTCAATGTACTTCGCTATCGTTTGCCCTATGCGATTCTCAAGAGCATGGAGATTCGCGTCTCTTATCGCAATCGGCATTGCCGATGAGTTGGCATGGACGGCTCTCCCCACGAGCTGATTCTTGAACATCACTTCTTCATCGCGTGTTTTATCCGCGACTTCAACCATCAATTCATACAGATGTTTTTTGAAATCCGCGTCAAGTGCCATTAGCTTCCCATTCGGTTTACTGAGCATCTTTCGTCGGTTCGACCGGCTCCAGGTCGGATTCAGTGAACCATTGTCGCGTTGCGGAATCCCGATTGAACTCGACCAAATATTGATTTGTGGCTTGGGTCCATTGCTCGATTCTGCCAATCGCACCTGTCGCGACTACCTTCACATATTGCGTCAAATTGAGCATCTGTTTCCTCTGCACCACATGTTAGCGCCTTAATGCTTCGTTTGAATGGGCTGAGCAAGAAATGAAGTAGATTGCCACGATATTGGGGTATACCCCAACTTCCTTGTCTGACCCGAACTGACTGAGCGGTATCCCCGCCCTTCGCCGGATAACCGTCAGGGGGTGTGTGGAGTGTACCCGTCTGGCCAAGCACACGGTTGACGGGAGCTTGGGCGAGTGGGTAGGTTATTTCAGCTTGCTGGCGGCATATGTTGCCGGGGTCAGTTGCTCCAGGCTTTGAATGGACCTGTTGGCGAGTCC
>Ga0302323_100000720_pt1 | contig 26695 bp, 17 predicted proteins | sample Fen_T0_3_FD_201950 | JGI IMG/M metagenome (GOLD analysis project Ga0302323, IMG submission 201950) | Peat permafrost microbial communities from Stordalen Mire near Abisko, Sweden - Fen_T0_3 | ecosystem: Environmental > Terrestrial > Soil > Wetlands > Permafrost | place: Sweden: Abisko...
CTCGGATGGTAAAGCGCCAACTCCATGAACTGGTCGAAGCGGAGGCTGTTTGCCGGAGATGAATGCGCGCAAAAAACGTCGAGAAACGCCTGGGACGGCTGGCTGGTGCGGAGAGTCTGGTTGGGCATTCGAAGGGCGTACCGTGGAACGTAAGCTGAGGGGCGCGACGACAAAAGGGTCCACGGCCGGGTTTTGCGAAAAAAATCTCAGTTTGCGGAAGCCTTTGACGAACCCATTTACAAACGCGTTCATTTGCACAAAGTGCGGGCATGGTAAAAAGGATACTTTCCATCTCCCTTGGCATAGTGCTGGGCAGCTGCGTCGCTCTCGGCGTCGCGCGCCTCGCATTTTTATGGGGGCTTTTTGCCGACAAGGATCTGGATCGCTCCTCGGAGTACGTGCGCGAAGTTCTCCAGTTGGTGAACGAAAACTATGTCGAGGCCAAGAGTGCGAAGTATCCCGACCTGGCCCACGCGGCGATTCACGGCATTGCCGAGTCGCTCGATCCGCATTCCGAGTTCATGGAGGCCAAGGATTACGAACAGCTCCAGGAGGATATGAGCAGTGAATTCGGTGGCGTTGGCATCCAAGTCGAACTGCGTAAATCGCGCATTGTCATCGTCGCACCGATCGCGGGCGGGCCGAGTGAACGCGCAGGAATTCAACGCGGGGATGAAATCGTGAGTATCGACGGACAGCGCCTCGAAAAGGCGAGTATGGAAGGCGTTGTCGATAAACTCCGCGGCAAACCGAAAACCCGGGTCAAACTCGGCCTGTACCGCACGAGCACAAAACGCGATTTTGAAGTCACGATCGTGCGCGAGATGATCAAGACCGACAGCGTGCGCGACGTGCAGCTATTGGCCGACAAAATCGGCTACCTTCAGATTACCCAGTTCACCGAGCGAACCGGCGAGGAATTCGTCAAAGCACTCAACAAGCTTTCCGAGCTAAAGGCCACCGGGCTTATCATCGACCTGCGCAACAACCCCGGCGGCCTGCTTGACGCCGCGGTCGCAGTGGCTGAACCGTTTTTCAAGAAGGGTGAAATCATCGTCTACACGCAGGGGCGCAAACCGAGCGACCGGGAAGATTACAAAGCTGAATCCGACGATGACCCGCTGGACGTACCGACCGCGGTGCTCATCAATGCCGGCAGCGCCAGCGCCGCGGAAATCGTGGCAGGAGCGCTCAAGGATACCGGTCGGGCGGTGATTGTTGGTGAGCGATCGTTCGGCAAGGGCTCCGTTCAGTCGATCTTCAAGCTGAAGAACGGCGAAGGCATGCGGCTGACGACCGCGCGCTATTACACACCCAGCGGCGTCACACTGCATGAAAAAGGCGTGTTGCCCAACGTTGAGGTGATCATGACGCCCGAGGACGATCAAAATGTGCGGCTGCAACGCGCCCGCCACGACGTCAATGATCCGGCTGAATTCAAGGAGCGGTTTGGTTTTGCCCCGATCGAGGACCGCCAGTTGCAGGCGGCATTGGATGTGTTGCGCGGTATCATGATTTTGGATGCGCAAAGACCCGCGCCCGCACCCGCCACGCCGGTCCCGGCCAAAAAATGATTCTCGCGCTGGAAACATCCTGCGACGAGACGGCGGTGGCGGTCTTCAATCCTGCCCGCGGCTTGATGGGGGAGTGGATTCACAGCCAGATCGCGTTGCACGGTCGTTATGGCGGTGTCGTGCCCGACCTCGCCACGCGTGAACACCTGCGTACGGTGGGACCGCTTCTTGAGCGCACGAAAGCAATCACCGATAATTTTCGCGCGGTCACAGGTTTGGCGGTAACGAATGGTCCAGGACTGGCCGGCTGTCTCGCCATTGGCACGGCGGCAGCCAAGGCGCTGGCCCTTGCGCTCAAGCGTCCGCTGATTGGAGTGAATCATCTGCGTGGGCATGCGTTTTCACCCTTTATCGCGCTGCACGCGGAAGCTCCCGCGGAGTTCGGTGCGAAGTTTAGTGCGTTGCTGCCGCACCTGGGCCTGATCGTTTCGGGTGGGAATACGCTGCTCTTTCGGCTCGAACTCGACCGTCGCATCACCGTTATTTCGTCGACCCGTGATGACGCGGCCGGAGAAGCGCTGGATAAAGGCGCAAAGCTGCTAGGGCTTGGTTATCCGGGCGGTCCATTGGTCGAGCAAACGGCAACCCAGGGCCGGCCCGATGCGTACGATTTTCCACGCGGAATTGGCCCGCGCAGCGAGTTGGATTTCAGTTTTTCGGGTCTGAAAACGAGTCTGCGCTATCTGCTGGAAAAAATGGCGCCGGAAGAAATCGCAGTATGCCTGCCCGATCTGTGCGCGAGCTACCAGCAGGCGGTTGTCGATGCTTTGGTTCGAAAGACCACCGGTGCGCTTGAGCAGAGGAGTTATGCGAGTCTCGGATTATCCGGTGGCGTATCCAACAACCGGACGCTGCGGGCCGCGCTTGAACGAGTGGCGGCCAGACAGCGGCTGCCCGTGTTGCTAGCACAACCAAAGCATACCGGTGATAACGCCGGGATGATTGCCTTTGCCGCCTGGGCGGATCCATTGGCCGCCAGCAGTCCCAATCCCAGCGCCTTGCAGATCGAGCCAAGTCTGGCTCTGGCCTGAACGATTGTTCGCGCGGGAAGCTTACAGTAATGTCATACCCGTTTTAAGGGAGGGTCTGACGCGCTGGGCGCGCGGCGTACCCAACGCGGCGGGCCCAGTGTTTCGCTGTGCCACGCAACCGTTCGTCCCTGAGTTCCCTTGTTCCAGATTCAATCCGTCTTTTTCAGCTTGTCCCTGGCTGGCGGTTTCTGAGTGCTTCACTGACTGCTTGGGCGAAGGAAACCGAAGTGAAGGGTTTGAGTAGAAGCTTCGAGATACCGTGAGCGCGGAGTGCGGCTTCAGAAAGATCCGAGGCAAATCCCGTCGTGAGCATGATCGGGAGTTTGGGGTGAAGCTGATGTGCCGCCATCGCGAGACGCAGGCCGGTTGAGCCTGGCATCGTCAGGTCGGTCACGAGCAAATCGTAAGTGATGCCTGGCTCCTGCAGATGATCGAGCGCCAGAATTGGGCTCTTGAAGGTGGTTATATGGTAACCAAGGCTCTCGCCGGTTCGCTGGGCGGACGTGCAGATTGCGGGTTCGTCATCGACGAAGAGAATGCGTTCGCCGTTACCGACGGGTAGCTCGCGATTTACTGGGGCCTTCGAGGTTCCAGCGATGGAAAGGGCCGGAAGGTAGATGTGAAAAATCGTCCCTTCGCCCGGGCGGCTGTAAACGTAAATGCCGCCATTATGGGCCTTGACGATGCCGTGTACGACCGAAAGTCCGAGTCCGGTTCCCTCCCCCTGGTTCTTGGTGGTGAAAAATGGTTCGAAGATATGCTTCAGCGTCTTTTCGTCCATGCCATGGCCGGTGTCGCTCACGCTTAGGCGGACATACTCGCCGTCACGCAAGCCGTCGTGCAGGCGGGCGAACTCGGCGTCAGCGAGCATGGCTTCAAGCCTTACCTCAAGACGGCCGTTTGGTGCATTCTTCATCGCGTGCGTGGCATTGGCGCAGAGGTTCATGATGACCTGGTGAAGCTGGGTGCTATCGGCGAGGACGAGGGGCAGGTCGGCGCTGATTCGCGGCGCGATTTCGATGGTGGAAGGAACGGTCGAGCGGAGAAATTTCAAGGCTTCTTTGACTACCGTTTGCAGGAGTACGGGCGTCATTTCGGGCTTGGTCTTGCGGCTGAACGCGAGGATTTGTTGCACGAGGTCGGTGGCCCGTTCAGCGCCGCGCAGCATCGTCTGAAGGTCCTCGAGCGCGGCGGGCTGGTGTTCGATCTGATCGCGTAGCAGCTCACCATGGCCGATGATGACAGCCAGAATGTTGTTGAAATCATGGGCGATGCCGCCGGCCAGCTGTCCGATGGATTCCATTTTTTGCACCTGATAAAGCTGTTCTTCGAGCTGTTGGCGGGCCGTGACATCGCGCAAAACGAAAACGACGCCTTGCTGGGCCCCGCGTTCATCGAGCATAGGAGCCGCGCTTTGAATGACGACGAATTCGATTCCGGCGCGATTTCTCAAAATAGCGCGCGAGGATCGGGTTTTTTCGCGATCTTGAACCAAGGCATGCAGCGACGGCAGTGCGACCGGCTCGCCTGATTTCTTGTCGGTGAGAGATAAAATTTGGTGCAACGACTGTCCCTGGCCCTCGGCCGAGCTCAGGCCAGTAAGTTTTTCGGCCGCCGGATTCATGCGGACGATTTGGTTCTTGGTATCGGTTGAGATTACGGCCTCTTCGATCGTGTCGAGCGTTAGGCGGAGATTGGCTTCACTCTCACGCAAACGGGACCGCGCCTGACGCCGTCTTCTTATGACAACGACCAGCCAGGTAATGGTTGAACCTTGGAGAGCGATGACAAATCCCACCGCGAAGATAAGGCCGGCATGCTGTTCCCAAAGAGACAAAGTTCGAAACTGAATTTCGGCTTCGGGCCGCGCGTCTCGCAGGTCGAGGCCGAAGCGCTGCAACTCGCGGTAGTCGAGCAGTAGTCGTGTTTGGCACGCGGTGACGACCGGAATCGAGTCGGCGTTTTCGCCGGAAAGTACGCGTTTGGCGAGCTCACCGGTTTCACGGCCGTGAACCTGACCGCCGAGCAAGTATCCGCCGACGATGCCTTTCCCGAAATAGAAATCCCAAACCCCATAAACAGGTGCCGGGCAGAGGGCGTGCATTCGGGCAATGGCTTCTTCGTAGGAGCGCGCCTGTCCGTTGCGGTCGAGATTCCAGGAAAGCAGGAGAACGGCATCCTGTTTCGGGTCAAGTTTCTCGAGCTCGTCCTCAGTGGCTGAAAACGAACCATCGCCCAACCACAAAATCTCGCGTTTGCTGGATTTTGAAAGCGCCAGTTCCAGGGCTTTGCGGTTGGCCAGACCAGTTTCAGATCGGTCGTTGACCACGACCCAACGCCGGGCCTGAGGCTGCAGACGTTCCATCAGTTGAAGGGTGGCGGGCAGGTTGATAGCTTCGACCACGCCCGTCACACCGGCTGGTCGCGTGCCGTCCCAGTAGTTTACGCCTCCGAAAATAACCGGCGTGCCTGGCTGAAAAAGCTCTCGATGCGCCAGAACGAATTGATAGGCGAAATCGTCGACTGCGATCACGAGTTTCGGGTTGCACATTGAGGCTTTCGCCGTGAGGACGGCTAGCATCGCTTTCTCATGACCCGATGGTGGGAACCGTTTAACATCGAGCTGAGTGATGACCAATTCAGCGCGCTCCCCCAGGCTCTCTTGTAGACCCTTAGTGACGTTGTCGGCCCACGGCATTCCTACGTGATACGACAAGACGACGAGGACGTTGGGTTTTGGCTCTGCCGCACGCACACGCGGAGACAAAAACGGGGCCATGCCCGCCAAGATCAAAACCAATACACGGAGGCAGAGGTTCATCAGCGTTGGGTGTCGTCTTAGGACAATCGTTCCGAGTTCTTATTCAACCGTAGACTTTGTCGCTGCATCTTGTCGATCGATGAGCTGGATTTAGCTGGCAATGGGTCGGATGATTCTAGCGCAGGCGGCATGGCACTTGGTTGTCCTTCGAGCATCTGCTGCATGCTGACCATGCTTTGGCGGACGGCTGCGGCTTGATGCTTCATTTCCATCGCCGCGCCCGCCGATTCCTCGGCCATGGCAGCGCCCGATTGAATGCCCTGTTCGATCTGCGAAAGTGAGGCGCTTACCTGATTGATGGCGCTGGATTCTTCGCTACACGACGTCGCAATTTCCGAGACGATCACGCCGATCCGGTCCGCATCCTCTCGTACTATGGCAAATTCCGCACCCGCTGCCTCGGCCAAACTTTTGCTACGCTCTACGAGATTGCCGACTTTTTCCAACGTCCCGCCTGATTCACGAGCGGCCAATGTAGCCCGGCCGGCGAGGCCGCGTACTTCATCGGCAACCACCGCAAACCCGGAGCCCGCTGCTCCAGCGCGCGCAGCTTCAACCGCGGCATTGAGGGCGAGAATGTTCGTTTGAAACGCGATTTCGTCGATGGTCTTGATGACCACCCGGGTTTGCTCACTGGCCGCGGCGGCTGCTTTCACCGCTTCCGTGAGACCCTGCATCCGGGTGTCCGCACTTTGTATACGTTGCACGGTTTCGGCCACGAGTTGCGCGGCTTTGCCAGCGTGTTCGGCGTTAGTCTTCGTCGATGAGGAAATCTCGGTCAACGCAGCCGATGTCTCTTCAATGCTTGCCGCTTGCTGGGTCGTAGAATTCGCGAGACTGGTCGAGCCGTGTGCGATTTCGTTCGAACTCGCGTCCATCGAAGCACTGGCTTCGGCCAGTTGCGCGACGGATTTTTTTAAAGGGGTTGAAATGCGCGCGGCCATGACAAACGAGGCGGCGATCGCGCACAGCAAACAGATTCCGGCGAGAATAAAGATAGTGTTCCGCGTTCCCCTGGCCGTTTCGAAGAACTCACTTTCGTCCATGCTGGCGGCGACGCTCCAACTGGCGGTGGGCACGGGTGCAAATGCGCCGACCTTTTGAATGCCGGAGCTTGAGAGGTAATGGTCGATGCCGGTCTCTTTCGCGATCATTCGCCGAGCGATTCTTTCGGCCCCCGCCTGCTTTGAAAAGTCCAGGTCGAGCACGCGCTTGGGGTCGGGGTGGGCGACCATGATGCCCCTTTGGTCGATGGCGAATGGGTATCCAGTCCGGCCCAATTTTTGTTCGGCAATCGTCGCAATTAAAAAATCAATTTCCATCGACAAACCGACCAGTCCGGCAAATTTGCCGTCTTCGCTCAAAACGGGCACCGTAACTACAACGATCGGAACGTTGCCAATCTTGGAGCGAACCGGGTCGCTGATGACTGCCTTCAGGGTTTCGCGGGCTTTGAGAAAATAGGCCCGATCATGCACGTCCAGGTGGGTGTAGCTGGCGGTTTCGCCGTTTTTCAAAACGCCCGCAAAGATGGTGCCACCTTGGTCACAGAGCCACATACCTTGGTAATGATTGCCCAATGCCTGCAGCACCTTTTCAATCTGTTGATTGGTTGAAGCGAGTTGTTCCGCGGTCAGCTGCGTGGTATTTCTTTTGGTAATGCTATCGCGGAAAAGCGTCTGCGTCGCATGGCTCGCCACACTGCGAAAAGTTTGCTCCAGCACGTGTTCAGTCAAGTTGGCCAGATCATGAGCGACCCGCGTGAGATTGCTCTCACCTGCGGCAATAAAGACATTCGCAAGCCGGGCAGGAATGATCAGTGCCGCGACCAACAGCGGGACGATTCCTATTAGCAAAGAACCTATTAGTAATTTGGCTTTGAGGCTTAAGCTTACCATATACCTGCATATCGGCACCGCTGCTCGTTGCTTTATGGCCTTTGCCAGCGGGACGGTGTCCGAATTGCAGGGCCGGCCGAGGAGCTGGGACCTCATCGCAAGTCGCTTTGCCCGGCTGAGCGATGCTGTTATTTGGCAATCAATTGAGAAAAACTCATCCGGTAAAACCGATGAAAATATCTGGGCCGGCGGTACCGCCGGAGCTGCGTCTGCATTCGCGCCAGCTTGAGCGAATCGCTCAAAGCGCCTGCTCGGTGGAGGGGTCGAAAAGATGGGCGTGTTCCAGGTCGAAGGACGCGGCGAAGGCCTGATTGATTGCGAACCGATGGTTGGGGTGGACCCGAGCGATCAATGAGTGCGCACCACTCATGAGGGTGAGAAAAGTTTCGGCCCCCATGGGCTCGGCGACTTCGACCCGTAGGTTAGCCTCGGCATCGCCGTGGGTGGCGGCAAGGATGCTTTCCGGGCGCAGCCCGAGAATGACGGGTTGGCCGATTCGCGGGGCGGCTTTCCCTGACAACGCCTCAGTGAGAAGAATTTTGATGGGCTGGCCCGTGCTATTGTCTTCAATAAATACTAGGCGTTTGGTCTCTCGTTGAATTGAGCCATGCAGAAAATTCATGGGAGGGCTGCCGATGAAACCGGCGACGAAGAGGTTTGCCGGACTATTGTAGATGGTCATGGGATCGGCTACCTGCATGATGCGGCCATCCTTCATCACACAGATGCGGTCGCCCATGGTCATGGCCTCGACCTGGTCGTGGGTGACATAAATCATCGTGGCACCGAGGCGGGTGTGGAGCTTGGAAATTTCGGCGCGGGTGGTGACGCGCATCTTGGCGTCGAGATTGGAGAGTGGCTCGTCGAAGAGAAAGACCTTGGGCTTGCGCACGATGGCCCGGCCGACGGCGACGCGCTGACGCTGTCCGCCGGAAAGAGCCTTCGGTTTCCGGTCGAGGTAATTTTCGAGCCCGAGCATGGTGGCGGCTGCGCGCACGCGGGCATCGATTTCGGCCTTGGGCAATTTTCGCAGCTTCAAACCGAAGGCCATGTTTTCGTACACGGTCATGTGAGGGTAGAGCGCGTAATTCTGGAAAACCATGGCGATGTCGCGGTCTTTAGGCGGAAGCAGATTGACGATGCGACCGTCGATGGAGACTTGTCCGCTCGTGATTTCCTCCAGCCCGGCGATCATGCGCAACGTGGTGGATTTCCCACAACCAGAAGGGCCAACCAAGACCATGAATTCACGCTCTTTGACTTCGAGGTTGATACCGTGAACAACAGTGGAACCGTGTCCATTTTTGTCAGCGTAAGCTTTGACGAGGTTTTCGATAACGACCGTGGCCATAAGAAAGCGAGTGCCGAAGTGGTAAGGTTCCAACCCGTGCTTGGCGAGCACGGCGAAGGACAAATCCCGCGATACTCCAAAGCTGCGAGAAGAGTTGCCAATTTAAAACAGGGTCGCTCACAAAGGTTTTAATGGGGAACTCAGGAACACTGGAATAAGGCCCCCGAAGCATGAAGTGCCCTGGAACGGAGCCGGTCGCGGAATTGCCGAGCGGTCGGAGCCCGGAGATCTGGTTTGCGCTGGGGACGGACTGTCACTGTCGTTTGGACGTGTCGCTTCTAAACAACGCTCCGGAACAGACGCTCGATTTTCGCACAACCAACTCGCTTTGGTGCGGCGTGCTCGTCGAAACGCTCGTGCGGAGTGGCGTTGCGCAGGCGGTGATTTCGCCGGGTTCACGTTCCACGCCGTTGACGATGGCATTAGTTCGGCACGCGAAGATCGAAACCATTCCTGTGCTCGACGAACGCTCCGCGGCATTTTTTGCACTGGGGCTGGCGCGGCAGCATCACCGGCCGACGCTGCTCGTCTGCACGTCGGGCACGGCAGGGGCGAACTATTTCCCAGCCATGATCGAGGCGCAAGAGAGTGGGGTGCCACTCCTCGTGATCACGGCGGACCGTCCGCCGGAGATGCGCGAGTGCGCCTCGGGCCAAACCGTCGACCAGCAGAAACTTTATGGTGCGCACGTGAACTGGTTTCACGAACTGGCGATGCCGGAGGCCAGGCTGGAACGGTTGAGTTATCTGCGGCAAACCGTGGCGCACGCTGTTGCCCGCACCCGACAACCAGAGTCAGGTCCGGTGCATCTCAACGCACCGTTTTGCGATCCACTGGTGCCGGTGGAGGACGGCACAGCCGCGATGTTGAGGGGGAAAGTGGACGCCGATTTTTTTGCGATGCTTGTTGCGGCGCCGGCGGCAACGCAGCCCGGTGGATTGCCGGATCTTCCCCGCGTGGCACGAGGACTTATCGTCGCCGGCCCCTGCCAGCCCCTGAATCCGGCGCAATATGCCGGCGTGGTGGAATTGCTGGCCCACAAGACCGGCTGGCCAGTGTTGGCGGATAGTCTTTCACCGTTGCGGGCGTACGCCGCGGTGGGGCAGCCCTTCGTCTCAGCTTACGACCTGCTCGTCCGAAACAAAGCTTTGAGAGAAGAACTGCAGCCGGAATTTATTCTTTGCCTGGGTGGGTGGCCGATCAGCAAACCATTGCGCGAATGGATCGGCGGTCTGCATATCCCGATCTGGATCATCTCGGAGACGGCAAAAAATCTCGACGCGCTGCACGGACGCACACGTTCGTTCCAAGCGGATATCGAAGCGCTCGCGACAGTCCTGCCTGACCGGCAGACAGATCTGGCTTATTCCGCTGATTGGACACGAGCCGATGTGCGGGTGCGCACGGCCATCGAAGAGAGATTAATCGGTACCGACTGGTTGTTTGAAGGCAAAGCTGTCTGGTTGTTGTCGCAGCATCTGCCGGGCGATACGCCGATTTTTGTCGCGAACAGCATGCCCGTGCGTGATCTCGAGTATTTTTGGGCGCCGAACAACCGCGGTTGCCCGATTTATTTTAACCGGGGGGCCAATGGCATCGATGGCACACTCTCCGCGGCGATCGGTGTGGCGCACGGTAACAAGCCCGCGATCCTTCTCTCGGGCGACCTTGCGTTGCTCCATGACACCAACGGATTTTTGCTGCGACCCAAGCTGGCCGGCTCGCTCACGATTGTGCTGATCAATAATCGCGGCGGCGGGATTTTTAACCACCTGCCGATTGCACAATTTGACCCGCCGTTCGAAGAATACTTTGCGACGCCACAAGCGGTTGATTTTAAGAAATTGACGTCCGCTTACGGCGCCGAGCATATCGCCGTAACCGACTGGTCGCATTTCGCATCGCTCATTTCAGCGTTACCCAAGAGTGGCGTTCGCGTGCTGGAAATTTGCACCGATCGGAAACGCGACGCGGCATTTCGTCAGGAGCTTTTGGCGGAGGTGGCTGGGAAAGCTGCCGACGGGCTGGAATGATTTTTAAATGGAGAAATCAGGAACGACTGGAGCGGAAGAACCGAGCGAATCGAGCGGGTGAGCCCCAGACCCTCAGCGGCTACAGCGCTTTTCGCCGGTGTCCGGCTTATATAACATCAATCGCTGCCGGCGTAGGTTCCGAGATTGCCGCGCAACGTGGCGGAACTAGCGCGCCACCTGCAAACCGAGGATCTTGAAAGCGGTGAAGACTGGCGGCGGTGTCATGGCGGAGACTTAATTGCTCTAAAATAAAGTGAAGGCTTCCGGCACGTAAACGATATCAGATGGCTTGAGATAAAACGGTTCGCTCTGTTTGCCCTCGATCACGAGCTTTAGGTTGAGCGTATAGTTTTGGGTTTTCCCCTCCGCTTCCTGGCGAATAATAACGACCGCCTTTAGATTCGCCTTGGCGTAATCCGGACCGCCCGCCTCCATGATTGCCTCAAGCGCGGTGATCGGGTGATCCGTGATAATCTTACCGGACTTCAGCACCGCGCCGGTAACAAAAACCGGGAACGACGACGAGACGACGCTGACTTCAATTTCTTTCGAGATGATTTGAGAAGCGTAACGTTTGATGAGTTCCGCCTGGACCTCGGCCGGTTTCAGTCCTGCCACCGGGACCTCGCCGATAAGGGCGAGTGCGATCCGACCGTCCCGGCGAATGGTCTGCACGGTGTCGAGATTCGATGCGCTTGGCACCGTAATCTTTATAACATCGCCCTCGCGCAAGGTTAAGACCTCAGGCTGTTGCCGGCTGACGGTGGCTTGCACATCGGCGACGGGAGTCTGGGTCTGGCAGCCACCCGAAAACAGGACGATCGCCAAAGTCCCGGCACCGAGAACAAGCCTCAAGAAGCGGAAGAGGGTCGTTGCGCCGTCGTTGTCTAAATGTCTGTTCACGTTTCTGAAGGTCGAAGTGGATTTCATAAAAACAGGCAAGTTGTCGCGATTTTTGACCGAGCAAGGAGTTCACGCAACGAAGGGTGGTGAGCAAGCGTAAACCCACCTGCGTCCGGACTCACCGGCATTCCTGGAGTTTCATTTTCATGAGATGCGAAAAAACCTTGAACCCCGACGGTTGAATCGAGAACGTCTGGCCCACGCTTTGCGGGCGTAGCACAATGGATAGTGTAGCGGTCTCCGAAGCCGTCGATCCGGGTTCGACTCCCGGCGCTCGCACCAGTTCGATTTTTACTCGATGGCTGGCTGAAAATCAAGAAGCTCGATGAGCTCAGCGGCACGGTTGGATATATTGGCAATAGGTTCTCTGGCCACCGCTGTACAGATTTGCTGGAGGTGTGATAGCGTGACTTCGGCACGGAAATTGATGCCTGAAAATGGCTCATCTAGGCCGCTGCGGGTGCCAATGGTTTTACGGGGTTGGCGCGTCATGGTGAAACGTTTTTCTGCTTGTGGTTGATGGCGGTGAGTTCGGCGATGACGCTGCCGTCGGTGATCTGCGTTTACCACTGGCGCAGGGTTTATCATACAAATCGCGGGAATCGGCGATGCTGCAGTCTTCGCTCAGCGCGGCTCGGGCGTAAGCTCCGGATATTCTTTCAATAAAGCGTGGATCGACGAAGCCGGCGCCCCCTTGAGGTGAACGTCCAAGAATCGGTGAACGGTTTCAGCGGCGATTTCCAGCCCCCTGCGCGATTCGAGCCTCAAGCCCATCACCCGCTGAACGACACTGACTACCGCCTGATTCCTGAGCAGCATCTGATCGCTGAAACTGAAGTGATTGGCGCCTTGAATCGAAAGGGCCATGCCGGATTCGGGAGGCATGCGGTCACAGACGGATTTGATATCGGCAGCGATTTGGAGGTCGACCGGATCCTTTGCGCCGCGGTGATCACTGAGCAGAAACATGAACGGCCCACGGAGACCCTCCTTGACGACATTATCGGAAAGCGCGCCGTCAAGATCGATGCCGGCGACGCATCGGGAATCATCGTGAGAGAACTGCGCCGCGGCGGCGCCTCCTAAAGAGTGTCCCACGATACCGACCTTCTGCAGGTCTAGCTTTCCCAAAAAGCGGGAGCCTGTTGATTCGTTCAGCTGTTTCAAACGATCGAGGACGAACCCAATGTCGCTCACCCATGCGGTCAGGAGATGGGCCATTAGACGATCTTGCGCTTCTTTTCCCAAATTCTCGGGATCAAGATTCGATGGACGCGTGACGACTCGCTTGCCGGGAAACACCACGGCTGTGGTTCGATAAGGAGCGTCGAAACCGACTACTACATAACCATGGCTCGCCAGGTCCTCGGCCAGAATCGTGTAGTTGACGACGGGAGCTCCCAGGCCGCCTCTCAAGATCACCAGTGGGTAGCTCGGCTGTTTCTTTGAGATAGGGCCGTCGAGAACACTATGCGGATGAATCGCGGACAAATCTTTCGTCAACGAGCTCATAAGATTTTGCCGGGCCTCCAGCTCGTGACGCCATTCTGGTGGTAAATAATCCGCCGCTCCCAAATCGGGAGCCTTTTCCGATGGATACCAAATCCAAACTGCGAGTTCAGTCAGGCTTTCAGAAGGAGCATCCACAAATGGATCAGCGCGGTGTTCATCGGTCCAGGTCTCCGTCAGTCGACTTACGCCAAAGGGGCCGCGGGGTTCCGGCAAAATGAGAGACGTTTTGCGATCAATCCGCAAAAGAGCGAGCAGCGTGACAAACCCGAGGACGAATGAGGCGAAGAGAATAAATGTAACTTTGAGAACGCGCTTAACTATCATGGCCACATTGTGGTTAATTTGCGCGAAATCTCGATGAGGTGACGATGAATTCCGAGTGAAGAAAGCCGCGAGAATTGCGGGGTCTAAATGGCGTCGCGCAATTCTTAGAACCAGCAAAAAGGGACAGGCGGTCAGTAATATAATTGGCCGTCCTTGGCTTTGCCGAAGGGCAGCTCGAGGCCGAGCGAAGTGAGCACCTACGGCCGGTCACTACCTCTCTGCGCTGGCCAACATGATTGCGGCCGGGGGGAACTAGTGGTAAATAGCAAGTAGATCGGTCAGTACCGATAACTGAACTCCAAGCCGGTCTGATTGCTCGAGAAACCGTACCCTTGGACGGTGGAAGCGTTCTTGCTCGTATGATAAAAGACCGAGACAGAGCCTCGTTGCAGAACTGCGGCGCTCAACCTGGCATCGTACCAATGGTTGGTATCGCCGCGGTATTCGGTCGCGATCGTTGTCGACTGCTCATAGTTAGACTTTTGATAGCCGGCGGATAGCGTCAAATTGAGTCGCCCCAGCAGGCGCTGATCGAGAATTACATTCCAATTAAGGTTTTTCACCAGCGCTTGATTGGCTGAATAGGGCACCGAAATCGTGCGGGATGCACCAAATGCCAGAGCTGTGTGCTCGAATATCCTATATCCAACTGCTACGTTCGCAACTGGGTTGGTGGTGGCGTGCGCATTGGCTGAGCGTAATTTGCGGTGATCGAACCCGGCGTCGAAATGAACGTTGAGTTTGGTTCCGGGTCGCCAGTCGACTTTTCCTAGGAACCTGCTGTAGGTCGTGTCGGGACCTTTATTGATTTCAACGTAACCTGGCCCGGCCCCGAGTGCGGTGTCCAGTCGTGGGGAGTACTGGAAATGGAGCCACTCAAGCAAAGCCCAATCTTTGGAATCATTAAAATCGGTGGTATAGGTCAGGCTCTGGGTTGCGGCCGACTCCAGGGCGAGATGGCTGTCGATTCGGGCAAGGGCGTTAAAAGACGTACCGTATTGATCCACCTTTGTTTGCCCTCCGGTTTCAATCAGGGTCTGGCTGGAGCGGTTGAAGTTTTGGGCAAAACTCAGCGTCCAATTATCATAAACGGTTGCCCCGTTCAAATTCACTGAATGGTCAATGGAGTCGGTGAATGCCCGACTGGAGTAGTAGTTCCAGGAAGACTGGTAGTCCAGAGTCCACTTGGCGCCAAGTTCCAGCATTATCCCGGGCGCTAGCGTTTGGATGTTGGTGTTGGAAGCCTCTCCCCGCCGCGCCTGGAGACCTGTTGAAGAAACAAAACGGTAGGTGGCCCGGGGATGAGCGGTGACCGATCCCCATTGCAAGAACGTGGGCACCGATGAAGAACGCTTGGCGCTGGTTATTAGTTCGGACGATGGCTGGGGGCCCTGAGTAGGCGCTTGTAGGTCGGGCTGAAGAGGGGCGAGAACGGTGCTTTGTGCGAACGCGGGCGTTGAGCAGGCAAGGAAGAAAGACAATGCCAACACTAGGCGGGAACCCATCTGTTTTGTAGTAGGAGCAGCAACCAATTCGGTGGAGGACTTCATGGGATTGGATGGGTGTGCATGCTAGGGTTTCGTTGAACCGGAGATCTGCAGATCGCGTCGGAGCGCCGAGCCGGATTCCGCGCTTCCGTGCGATGTAGTTGTTTTTCTTTCAACCGGTTGGTTTGGGCAATTCGATACACTCGCTTTTAGTTAACGGTTATCATCATCGAAGCTGATTCGTTTGAGCAAAAAAAAGGCAAGGGCGAAAGCCCCTGCCTTTTTATCGATAACTTGCGAAGCCCTTCAGGCAATACGCCGGCGAATTGCGCCGAGAGCGAGCAATGCTGCGCCAAAGAGTGCGACGGTAATACCGCCGTCTGGGATTAGAACGATTTGATCCTGATTGCCGGAATTGATGCCCAGATTGATAACCCCAACCGCGAAGGCACCGTTGTTGTCAGCCTTTGCCGCGGCAGCGCTTCCATACTGTGCAAACGCGTCAGCAAGGAAAGGGTTGCTCGTCGGATCCGCGAGCGTGATTTCATCTTCCAACCACCAGATGGCATTTTGAAGCTGACCGGCTGAGGCAGAACGTCCAGCACCAGGCGTATAGTTATAGCCAGCAAGTGAGCCGGTCGCGAATTGCGAATAGAGCCAGGCCGACCCCAGTGAAACGGGATCACGACCATTCACTGCACCACTCACACCACCAGGTATCGCGGCATCGCTGATACCGTAGGTGTAAGTCCCTCCGTTGCTGAAAAACTGGTTATCTTCTAAACAGAAGACCTCAAAGCCACCGTTTACGATGGCACTACCACTATATAGACTTTTGATGGCCTGCAACTGAGCGTCAGTAGAGGTTACTGTAAATTCGCCGCCATCACTGGACGAATACTGGCTGTATTGCGTGATGGTCAGGGAATTTGCACTGGCAACCGACGTGACCGCGGCGAATAGAGTCAAGATTAGGGTTCGGGTCGAGAGGATGGAGCGGAATGTTTTCATGTCAGAATATAATCCAAGCTAGGTGTCAGAGGTCGTTTGAAAATCGGGTGTAACAATAATCACCGGCATGTCTGCAAGCGAGATGCCAACGTCGCGGAAGTTGCGCGTGCAGGTTCGTAAGATAATATTCAGCAACAGGAAAGGCATCTAATAATTTGCGTCTTCGTTGTGGCCTCGGACCTTATCGCTAATAACTTGTAAGGGATTCCGACGCGATTATAGCGGAAAAATGATGCCGAGCGGTCGCGTTCGCACAAAACGTTAATAGGCAGATGAAACCATGACGCCAAGGCGGTGAACTTCAGTGTAAGATTTTCCGACGGTCCGGTAAGTAGCGGATGGCCAAGATCTAGCGCTCGGCCTGCGGAAATCTCGGCGTTTATCAGTTGTTATGCGTTTCTGAAGTCCTCTCGGATTCCGTGCGCTGAAGACCGAGCTTTTCCATGAGCTCGTAAAGAGTGGGGCGACTTACTCCTAAATCGCTCGCCGCGGCGGAGACATTACCTGAATTTCTTTGCAGCGCATTCCGGATCATTTTTCGTTCAACTGTTTCGCGTGCTTCGCGCAATGTCGTGAGCGCGGTGCCTGAATTAGCATCGGTCAGCTCAAGGTCGGCCGCGGTTAATCGCTTTCCTTCGCCCATAATGACTGCGCGGCGCACTCGATTTTGGAGTTCGCGCACGTTGCCTGGCCACGGATGCAAATGGATCGCTTGGATCGCGTCGGAGCCAAAGGTAAGACTGGATTTTCTATTTTGCTGGGCGAAGCGCTGCAGAAAAGCCTGGGCCAGCAATCGCACGTCATCGGCCCGTTCGCGCAGGGCAGGCAGCTGAACCTTAACCACCGCAAGCCGATAAAAAAGATCTTCGCGAAAGGTTCCTGTTTGCATGCCCTTGGCCAAGTCCGCATTGGTCGCCGCGATCACGCGCACATCGACCTGAATTTCCTGGCGGCCGCCGACACGTTCGATCCGCTGTTCCTGGAGAAACCGCAGTAGCTTCACCTGAATAGGCAGCGGAATTTCGCCGATTTCATCGAGAAAAAGCGTACCGCCGTCCGCCTGTTCGATCCGGCCCTTGCGCTGAACGTGGGCGCCGGTAAAAGCTCCCTTTTCGTGGCCGAACAATTCGCTCTCGAGCAGAGTCTCCGGAATCGCACTGCAATTGATGGCGATGAACGGCTGTTTTTTGCGGCTGCTTCGCTGGTGAACGGCAAGCGCGGCCATCTCTTTGCCGGTGCCGCTTTCGCCCAGTAGCAGGACGGGCGCATCTGTGGTGGCCACTTTGCGAATGGCTTCGAACACCGACTGCATAGCCGGGCTGTGACCGAGCATGCCTTCGAACCCGTCGCTTTGCAGATGTCGCTGCATGTCGCGATATTCGCGTTCGAGTTGGGCGACATAGAAGCATCGGCGCAGAAGCAGTTTCAGCTCCTGTATGTCGACCGGTTTGCAAAGAAAATCGTAAGCTCCGGTGCCAACCGCGCTGAGTGCGTTGGTCTTCTCGCCCTGGCCGGAGACGATGATAATCTTGGCCGCTTCGTCGATAGCGAGAAGTTCGGCTAGCGCGGCCAGTCCTTCCTCCGGTGTGCCCGGTTTGGGCGGCAGCCCGAGATCGAGCAGTACCACCATGGGTCGTCGGGCTCTAAAAACTTCAACCGCCCCTGCGCGATCCTGACCCAGCACGATCTCGTATTCTTTCGCCAGAGCCCAACGCAATTGGGTGCGGATTTCTTCGTCGTCGTCGACGATCAAAAGCAAGGGTTTCATCGGGAAGTGGTGCGATTTGGCCAGGGGGTGAGCGAATTAGTCGTGAGAGGAAGCCGAACTTTGAAAGTGGTGCCCTGACCAGGCACGCTTTGCACCGCGATAGTTCCGCGATGGGCCTCGACGATCATCTTACTTTGAAACATGCCGATCCCCAGGCCATTTTTCTTCGTAGTTTGAAAGGGTCGGAAGAGGGATTTTTCGCGAAACTCATCGCTCATGCCGCAACCCGTGTCAGAAACCGTGACCACGGCCCAGTTGGCTTCGCACTGAACGGAAATACCGATTTCCCCTGTCGTCTCGATTGCGTCCATGGCATTCAAAACCAGATTTGTTAAAACCTTGCCGATTTGCTCTGGGTCGAGTGAAACGGACAGCGGCGGTCCTGGTTTTATACTGATGGTCACGCCGGGTTTGCTGCCACATTCTTCAACGACACTAGCTATGAGGCTTTCGAGGACGGTCGCCACGGGAGCGATGCGAAAGCCCTGGCGCAGGAGGTTCAGGCGGCTGACCAGTTTGTTGATATGCTCGACGGTTTTGCCGATGCCGCGTAGCGCATCCTCGCGGAAGGCTGGATCGTCAAAATGCACGGGCAGATTTTGCAGCATCAGGTTGAGTGTGAAGGCGGAGTTTTTGAGATCGTGCACAAAAAAGGCGGCCATCGTTTGGAACGCCTCGAGTTCCTTCGACTGCAGGGATTTCTCCAGAAGGCCCGCATTGAGCAGTCCGGTTGCCGAGTGGTTGCCTGCGCATTTCAGCATTTCGAAATCCTGATCTGAGAATGGAACACCACCCACGCGATCACCGAGCGTGATCACGCCGAGCAGCTCGCCCCCACCTTTTAGTGCGAGACAAATTCTGTGACCTCCTTTGGGAAATTCACCCGGATTACATCGCCGCAAGGCGGTAGCCCAGTCGCCCTCCGCGCGATCGAAGTCGACCGGTTCTGTGGCATTGGCGAGACCCCGGATGATCTGAATCGCTTCGCGCCGGGTGGGAACGAGGTCCCAGGAAATTGCTCCCGATAGAGCGGTGGAGGCTGTGAGCGCAAGCCGCTCAGTTTTTTCATTTACCAGCCAGAGGTTGACGGAAAGTGCCTGAAACGTTTCGGCAAAAAGGCGAACCAGAGCTCTGGCAAGATCGGATTGATCCACGCAGGCGGCCGTGCCCTCAGAAAAGTTACGCCAAACCATTCGATAGTCGTAAAATGGACGCTGGAAATGGCGGCTGACGAAACGGCGGGAGAAGAAACGGACATGGTCCGATTGCAGAATCAGGGCGAGCAACACCAGACTGATAAGGACGATAAAGGCTTTGAGTGAAAACGATGCGTCACCGCCAAAAAACGACACAGCCTTGGCGCCAAGGCCGACGATTATGAGATAGAGGCCAGCGAGCGAAAGGGTGAGCGAATGCTGCAAAATTTCATGGGACGGATAAACCTCCAGGTCGAACACGCCGGCACGCGGGAGTGCGCGAATGATGAGCAAACTGCCGAGCAACAAAGCCGTCGCCTCCATCACCCACCAACGTTGGTCTTCGCTGTGGAAAAGCAGCACCTGACTGCTGGTGTAGATGCGGACAATGAAGATAACCGCCAGGCCCAGTACCAGATATTTGATACGCCAGCGCATCGTGCCGATCGACGCCCTGAAGGTGCGCTCAAGGTTGATGAGCACTGTCAGTGCGGCCAGCATGCGGATGACGTACAACACAGCAGCAGGCCAACGCAGTCCGACTATCCACTGTTGAGTCATCGGATTTTGATTTATCGCCACGATGAGTTGTTCGCGGTAAAACCAGGCGAAAGTCGGTGGAAATACGATAATCGCAACCAACACCGGTAGCCAGCGCTTACGGCGTCCGTCTGCATTGCCGCGGGCATAGCGAAGGCTGAATAAAACCCATGCGCCTGGTCCAAAAGCACCGATGATCAACTTCCAAATCTGCCATCTACCAAACCCTGGTTCGAGGGCCGGATTACTCCAGCCGTCGCAAAGGACTTCGGCACTTAAACAAACCAAACCCAGAACAAAGATCCAACGCGTGAGCGAACTTCGCGCTCTGACCGCCGCGACCGCCGCAAGACCTGCACTCACGGCGGATGCGGCAATTGAAATGTCGGCGCTGAAATTCATAACGGTCGCGATCGGTGCTCGAAAACGAAAAAGGTTTAGGCGGAGCGCTGGGTCTATTTCAACTGTTCAAGTGTGCGGTGTGCCTCGTCGGCATGTGCGTTTTTGGGCTCCAAGCTAAGGGCGCGCAACAATGACTGTCTGGCTGTACCGCTGTCTTTGAGCCGAGCCTGGGCCAGACCGAGACAATAGAGAACTTCCGGGTCGCCGGAGGACTGGATCGAGCTTTCCTTGAGGTAGATGACGGAGCGTGACCAATCGCCAAGGCGGAACGCAACGAGGCCGAGCGCCCGCGCGACGTCGGGAGCTGTCGGAAAAGATTCCCGTGCTTTGAACAACAGGCTCATGGCACGTTTGTCGTCCGAACCACTTGCGGCCACCAAAATAGCCAGGCGTCGGATTGCAGGCGTGAACGAAGGATATTTTTTGAGAATATCCTCACAGAGTGCGGTTGTGGTTTTCACGTCACCGGAGCGTTCAGCCATTGCTGTCTTTGCCGCCAGAGCTGGCAGGTAGCCGGGCCGGGCTTTTAGCGCGGCTTCGATTTTTGCTGATGAAATGGTGCTTTGGTCAGGTTCCGCTTCGATTGTCAGGAGATCCTGAAATAACCGGGCATCGTCGGAGCGGGCGAAGGAAGATGGCGGGGATTGCAGGACTTTGTGCAGGGTGGCGGCAGCGCCGTCCACTTCGCCGGCGTAGAATTCGGCGAGCGCGAGATCGAAGAGCACGGAAGCATCGCCTTCCTGCTTTGCGGCGGCGGACCGCAGCAGACTTGTTGCCCAGTTGTAATCGCCGGTTGAATACGCGAGCTGACCCAAAGTCGTGATCACCGCAGGATCGTCGGGGGCGAATTTATAGGCAGCCTTGGCCAGTTCAAAGGCCTTCGGCAGATCGACAGCACGGGTTTCCAGCAGACGGGCGAGTCCCAGCAAAGCTGCGACGTTTTGCGGGTCTTTAGTGACGAGCGATTGGTAGCTGTTCTGCGCACCAGGCTGATCGCCGTGTTGCTCATAGAAACGGGCCAGACGCAGAGTAGCGACGGGATCTCCAGGGTTCGCGGCGAGTCTTTTGTCAATGACCGTCCGTGAGTTTAAGTCAGAAGGTAGAAGCAGCATCTCAAGCGCCTGGCGGGCTTCTTCATCGCCCGGGAAGACAGCTTTGCTGGCGAGCGCGCGTTGCAAGGCGACTCGCGCGGGCTCTTCATCGGCGGCCATGTAGTTGACCATGCCGAGGTGAAATTGCATTTCCGCATCCTCGGGTGACTTGGCCGCACTTTTTTGCAGGAGTGGGAGCGCGCGGGTGTATTCGCCTTTCTTGTACAAAATCCAGCCCAGGGTGTCTGCGATCTGGGAATCGTCTGGCTTTAAGTCCAGGGCTTTGTGTGCCAGCTCGGTGGCTCGACCCAGTTCGCCAAACTTTTCGCTATACAAATACGCGAGGTTGTTGAGAGCTGGAGTGAAGTGTGGCTCGATGGCCAAAAGTTTCTCATACGTGTCGCGTGCTGCTGCGAACTGCTTTTGTTCTTCACACAGCGTGCCGATGGTCATCAACGCGGTGATGTCGCGGGGATTAAGTTCAACCAGCTTGCGCAGGTGCTGGAGTGCCTTGTCGAGTTCGTGACCCTCCGAATAGACACGGGCGGCCAGAAGGTAGGCCGGGCGGAAATCTGGCTGGAGGGAAATGGCTTTTTCCAATGAAGTCACAGCTGTCGAGACATCCGATTGAGCCAACGCTGTTCGTGCAAGAAAGAGCTGCGGCTCGGGGCTGGCCGGCCTGCTTAGGGCGAGCTGTTGCGAAAGCTGGCGGGCGTGACCGTACTTCTTCTCGGCGATGTCGAGATTCAGGAGCTGTTCAGCCGCAGGAAGAGAAGCAGGTGATAGCTCAAGAACGCGATTAAAAGCGTTTCTTGCTTCAGCTGAGCGTCCGAGCCGCACGAGCACTAAACCACGTGCCAGAGGCAAATCGGGATTGGTGGAGAACCTGGGTTCGAGGTCTTCATACAACGTCAATGCCTCAGCGAGATCACCGTGGCCCCGATAGGCGTCGGCAAGCATGGATTGGGCGCGAAGCAGTTGCGGGTGCTTTTGCAGAATTTGTTTAAGGCTGAAGATCGCCGAAGGGAAATCGTTGCGAAGCTGGTTGATGCCAGCGAGGAGTACGCTTGCGTCGGTGAATTCCGGATCTAGTGCCAGCGCCTGAGTCAGGCTGGCCGCGGCTTCCCGAGTTTTCGTCTGTGCTACCAGGGTCAATGCATAGTGGTAAAGCGCCTGCGTCGATTGAGGGTAAAGATTGCGGGCTTTTTCCATCGTGCTGGTTGCTTTCTCGACTTGGCCGAGCGCGATGAAGGCCCGGCTGCTCAAAACCAATATCTCGAGGTTCGCTGGATCTCTCGCTAGCAAACGATTGAGTAGAATGATCGCTTGCTCCGGGTTCTTCTCGGCCAGAAAGATCTCAGCGAGCATCGTGCCTGCGGGGAGAAAATCGGGAGTATTTTTGACGATCCTTTCCAAAGAAACCCGGGCGACGGCGAGGTTTTGGGTTTGGATCTTGAAACGGGCATAGAGCAGACGCCGTGGTGATCGTGCGGGGGCGAGCTCCGACGACTTAGCGAAACCCTCCTCGGCTCTCGGCAGGTCGCCTTCGGCAACAGCCAGCGTGCCCAGCGCGGCGTAAGCTGCACTGGAATTCGCATCGAGGCCTAGAGCTTGGTCGAAATGTTTCCGTGCTTCCTTCATCCTGTGCAGACGAAGATCCAATGAACCCAGCGCGACCTGCAGCGAGGCATTCCCCGGCGCAACCGGGAGTAATGTGGTCAGTCGCTGACGAACCATGTCGACGTCGCCAGCCTTGGCGGTGGCAGTTTGACTGTACACCAGAGGCGCTTCGGAGTCGGATGGTTTTGTTTGCAGGACAAAGTCGCTCTCGATACGCGCTTCTTTGCTCTTGCCAGCTGAAAGCAGAGCCGCGGCCAGTCGGATGCGAACAGCGAGATTGTCCGGCGATACTTCTCGTCCACGTAAGAGATAAGGTACGGCGATGCCAAAACGACCCTGGTCAAAATAGATTACGCCGAGACTTCCGACTGCAGCAGAGTTGGCAGGATCGAGCCGGAGAACATTGAGCAACTCGATTTCCGCCCGGTCGTATTCACCACCTTCCAAATATTTTTGCGCATTCAGGAGATGCTGACTCAGCCGGGCTTTGGCCGAGCAACCAGTACCGATCAAGGAGAGGAGCGCTAAAATTGCAAAAACGAGCGCAAGCCTTGTGAAAGTTCTCTTCATGGAGAATGAGGTCGGTCCCCGGATGATGCTTCAGCTCGGCGTTCAGAGCGGATCAGAAAGTAGAGGAAAAGAAGCATGGGGATGAGGGATAGAAGAAAAAAAACGGGACCACCGCGATGATGAATCCACGAATCACTCATTTCGGGACCGATGTGCACGCAAAGTTCACCGATGACGAACGCGCGAAATCCATTGCGCAACAGGCCGAGTGGAATCACCGCAACCATAAAAACCAGCTGTTTCCACGGTGACCGAAGAAACATCTGGCCCGCCACCACGCTTGTCATAAATAGAACGAGACTGGAGTGCACGCCGCTGCATTCCGGAGCGACGTGCATATTAAATCCCGGAAGGTTGAAGGTGAGGTTTTCATAGACGTAAGGCATACCGGCGAGACTGAAAAAAAGCCGGGCCGCCAACGCCGAACCGTGTTGGAGAAAAGCCTCCAAACCCGCCTCGACCACCACCGGGATTGGCACCATGAAAACTAAAAATGAAAGCGGAGACACAAAGGCGTGAAGTCGGCCAATATCGATCAGCCAGAACCCAGCTGCTCCCACTAATAACACCCAAGCCAATATCAGCGCAGACAAGTAATCTTGCCGTGGCCATAGCTGCCCCGCGCCTCGTGTGAAGCCATACCAGCCGATCAGGACCAACGCTGTCGTAATAAGGAGCCAGGCCATCTTGCGCTTCGGCGTTTTGTCGCAGGAAACAACGTCTCGCCGTTGCCAGGCCAGGTATAAGCTCACCGCCGGGACCAATAATATATAGGAATACAGCTCGCTGTGCAGGGCGAATAAGACGAGGGCATAAAGCGGACGCGCAAAAAGAACCGCAAGACCTGCGATCACCCAGGCAAATTTTACTTCTGAAGCCCTGGTTGGCCTTTTTACCGCTAGCGGGTTGATGTCGGTGCCTTTCATTCCTGCTCGATTCACCGTAGGGAGTTGATTGTTTTGAGGGGGACGGCGTCAAAACGCACGGAACAAGAGTCAATCGAGCTACTTTGTGCTGCGCCCAGAGTCGAGCAACGCTTCGTAGAGAAATCCGATCGTCTCAGTCATAAGATCCTTGGCACGCGTTGAGGAATGCCACCACGGTTCAATTTGTGGCGAGGGCGGCAGCCACGAAATAACTCCGACTTTGGTCGAGGGTCCAAATACCTTCGTGTAAACGAGCTGGCTGCGACGAGCATGCGAACCACGCGTGAAGATCATCAGGGCTTGAGGGCGAAGACCCTGCTTCGCCAAGGCCTGTTGCACGGCTAGCGCGGACTCGAACGTGCGTTGAGCTTCAACGTCGCGTGCGGGTGCTGGGATGATCTTTTCGCGTGAAACGCCCGCCCCGATCAGTCCGTCTTCGGCGATTTCCGCGAAGGTCCACCGCACCCGGTTCCAGCGCTCTCCATTGGGACCACCGGCCGCCACGATCCAACGATAACCGCCAAGACTGAACTCAGCCGCTGCAGCCTCGACGGTTTCTTGGCCCACCCATCCCTCAACCACCAAAATCTCAGACGCTATACGTTGTGAAGTACAGAGGTATGACTCGCCCCGCGTCCACCAAGCCAAGACGGGAGTCAGGAACGCACCTAAGATCACAATCCAGCCCAACAGAGTAGGGCACCAAATTGTACGCGGACGAAGAAACCAAGAAACAAGCTTCACTGGCATTGAGCGTCGTGGGAACAAAGGCATTCGTCAGGCAGAAACGATACAACGTGCGAGTACATTTCAGACCCTCTAGCTCGTCAGGTCAGGAATTTGCTCAGCGATCACACGCCCGATCTCGAGCGATGCGGTGGCAGCCGGGGAAGGGGCGTTGCATACATGAATGGCAGACGAACCTTTTATAATCAGGAAATCATCCACGAGGCCGCCGTTCGGACGCAACGCCTGGGCGCGCACGCCTGCCTCGCTTGGAATGAGATCCTCTGCTCGAACTTCTGGAATCAACTTCTGCAGACTATGCACAAACGCTTTCTTGCTGAAGGAACGGCGCATCTCCCCAATTCCGGATTTCGCGTGCTTGGTTGCGAGCCGCCAAAACCCAGGATATGTCATCGTCTCCCAAAAATCGCGCAGATTGAAGGAGGTGCGATAATAGCCTTCTCGTTTGAGGCTGAGCACAGCGTTTGGTCCTGCGTGCACACTGCCATCGATCATGCGGGTAAAATGAACGCCGAGAAACGGAAATTCCGGATCGGGCACCGGGTAGATAAGGTTCTTAACCAGTCCACGGCGTTCAGGTTTAAGTTCATAATATTCACCGCGAAAGGGGACGATTTTAGCCTCGGGTTTGGCACCGGCCAGTTTGGCCACGCGGTCGCTGTGCAAGCCCGCGCAATTAATAATACAGCCTGCCGAAAAAGTTTCCAGAGCAGTTTCAATGACACTACCACCGTTCTCTGTATGAAATCCCTCAACTTTGGTGCTGAGGTGCAACTCACCGCCGCCGAGCTTGATAAGTTGAGCGAGTTTCGCGCAAACGTTCGAATAGTCGATAATGCCGGTTGACGGCACGTGGACTCCGGCCAGACAGCGCACGTGAGGTTCGTGCTCGGCCACCTCTTGCGGAGAAAGTGTTTTAACGGCCAGGCCATTTGACTTACCTCGATCGAAGAGTTTCTGCAAACCCTCCAATTCAGAGGCGTCTGTAGCCACGATGATCTTCCCGCAGATTTCATAGGGGATGCCATGCTCTGCGCAAAACTCCAGCAGCCGACTGTTTCCCTCCCGGCATAACTTCGCCTTGAGGCTTCCCGGCTTATAATAAATGCCGGAATGTATGACGCCGCTGTTCCGGCCCGTTTGATGTAACGCCCAGTCGTTTTCCTTTTCCAGAATGGCAACGCGGGCTTTGGGCTTCTTTTCTAAAATAGCCCAAGCCGTGGAAAGGCCGACGATGCCTCCGCCGATGACAATATAATCAAATCGCTTCATTGCGGAGTTAAAGTGATTCGAAGGCTGCGACGTTTTTATTTAATATAACCAGAATTCTTTCTGAGACGCACCCGGATGCTCAGGAAAAGAGGTATCAGGTTGCGCACGCCTGCGCGGCGGGCTTTTTGTTCAGGACCGCCGAGCGCAGCTGGGCGGCGACGAACTGCTGATCTGAATCGGTGAGCTGATGAAAAAGCGGTAGAAGTACGCCTTTTTCCTGGGCGGATTCGCTGGCGTGCAAGGTATCAGCGGCCCGCCAAGGTTCCTTCTGGTAGGCAGGTTCGCGGTGGGAACACATGATGCCGCGCCGACTCGCGATGCCGTTGTCCAAGAGCGCTTGCATGACTTCAACTTGGTCGAGATCGTCGGCCAGCCTAACACAGTAACTTTGCCAGTTGCTGCGTGCCCATTCGGGCTCGAAGGGAAGGCGGATGGGCAGGTCAAGGTCACCGAGCAACGAACGATATCTGTCAGCCAGTTCCCGCCGCCGGGCTACGAGTTCGGGTAAACGTTTCAATTGTTCGCGGCCGATGGCTGCTTGCACATCGGTCATGCGATAGTTGAAGCCGATCTCGGGATAGCTTTCGAAGATAACCTTGTTGGAGCCGTGCCGCACGG
>Ga0302323_100000721_pt1 | contig 26640 bp, 27 predicted proteins | sample Fen_T0_3_FD_201950 | JGI IMG/M metagenome (GOLD analysis project Ga0302323, IMG submission 201950) | Peat permafrost microbial communities from Stordalen Mire near Abisko, Sweden - Fen_T0_3 | ecosystem: Environmental > Terrestrial > Soil > Wetlands > Permafrost | place: Sweden: Abisko...
GACTGAGGCGTTCGGCCGGCCATCGACAATGTGTAAATGCGGGTCTTGGTGAGGTCACTATGAGTGAGTTGCGCGATGCATTTCGGCGACTTCTTGACGAACACCGTCGGATTGGATCGCCGGTGGCTCGGGCAGCAAGCCTCGGCGTGGCCGACGGCCGCTCTCTTTGAGCATGGACCCCTCCAGCATCGAGCTCGGCAGGCGCTCGCCCGCCAGGCGCCACTGGGTGCTGCTGGGGATGGCGATGAGCGTGGCGGCGGTTGCGGTTGCCGCGACCTTGGTCTTCGCGCTCGTCCCGCGCGACTCCGCCGGCGCCCAGATTCGCGACCAGGTCCGCCTGGCGCTCGAGCTCGACGTCCAGATCCGGGAGCTGCCAGATGGATATGTCCCTGGCCACATCTCGGCCGAGCAGGCGGCAACCCTCAAGCAATCGGTCGAGGCCCGGCTGGTGGCGGTGTTGACCGGCGAACAGCTGACCGAAGAGAGAAGCTGGTTCGACCAATGGTTGCTACGGCTGCAGACGGATGAGGCGACGACGATCTGGTTCGACGGACAGGCGGCAGACCTGAGATTCGACGGCCCGGCTCAAGTGTCGGGACAGCAAGCGACCATCAGCGGCTCGTACACATCGAGAGTGCGGATGTACCACATGCAGGTCGGCGTCCGCGAGGATGAAGTCTCGATCTGGCCCATGCACTTCGTCGCGACGCTGGCCCGATCCGGCGATCACTGGCTCGTGAGCAACATAGTCGAGACCGTCGCGTCCCCGCCGGCGACGCCCAGCAGCTGACAGACGGCCTACACGCACGGCTGAAACGGATTCCGTCCGCCGCTCGTTATCTACGTTGTGGAAGCATCGACGGCCGCCAACCTCCGGCTCACACTCGCCGAGTCCGTTTCGGCGCGAGCGCGCGGTTCCGACGCCGCGTTCGAGGAGATGTACCTGGCCGCGTGGCCAAGGCTTTGCCGCTACGCGTGGGTGCTCGTACGCCACCAGGAGGACGCCGAAGACGTCGCGTCCGAGACCGTCCGCCGGGCGTTCGCGGCGTGGCAGGCCGGCCGCGGACCCGCCTCGGACCCCATGCCGTGGCTCTTCCTGATCGCCCGGCGGATCGTGCTGGATCGCCGCAAGAGCCGGGCGCTTCGGTGGCTGTCGCTGTCTCGGGTCACCGAGGATCCGCCGGCACGCGGCGACTCGCTGGCCGGCGTGGAAGCTGCCGTCTGGTTCGAGCAGCTTCGCGGCCACCTGACCGAACGGCAGCACGAGGCCATCGTCCTGCGATACCTCTTCGACCTCAGCGACGAACAGATCGGCCGGATCATGGGCCTCAGCGCGGGCGGCGTCCGGACCAACGTGTTCCGGGCACTCGAGGTTCTACGCAAGCGACCGGAGGTCCTGGACCGATGAGCGTTGACAGCTTCGAACTCGCGCTTCGCGGCCGAATGAAGGCGGCGTCTGCTGAACTCGACGACGCCGTCCTGCCCGCTCCGCCGCTGTGGCTGGTCCTGCGCGAGCCGACGGCCACCGGTCTGGGACTCGATCAGCGCGCCATCCGCCGCCGCTTCGCCGCGGCCATGGCCATCGTCCTGGTGGTGGGCGTCATCTCCGGGGCGGTCCTGCTGCAGCGGCTTCCGTCGGCCGTGCCGGTGGCGTCCCTTGCGCCCTCGTCCACGCTCGCGTCGCCCACGCACGCCTCGCCGGCGCTGTCGACCTCGCCGCTGCCCGCTGCCTCATCTGGGTTGCCGTCCGCGTCGTAGCGCGCCGCCGCATCCCCATCCGCCGTCCACCTTCCATCGCCCAAGGAGCATTCCATGTTCACCATGCCCGCGTCGAGGGGGCGCCGGCTCGTGCCGTTCGGCGCCCTGGCCCTGATCGGCTCCCTGCTGCTGCAGTGGTCGCACGTGGGCGGCGGCCCGGGTCAGCTCCCGGCGCGCAGTGAGACCGGCCTGGCACAGGGTCCCGGTTTCGCGATATTCGTTGTGGCGATCGCCATCCTGCTGATCCGGTCGTTTCGGCTGGTCCGGCCTGAGCCTCTGCCGATCGATCTACCGGTGACATACCTGGGCCTGGCGGCAATCGCCGGCGGTTGCCTGGGCCTGAGCGCGCTCGAAATGCCGGACCGCGAGCCCGGGTTCTGGCTGGCGCTGGCGGCGCTGGTCGTTCTGGCTGTGGGCGTGGTCGCCGAGTTCCGGGCGTGGCGTGGCGCCCAGGACGCGGCCGAACCGACCGACACTGACGACCCGCCCGACATCGACGAGCCGGCCCCGGAGCCGGACGCCGAGCCGGACGCCGAGCCGCACGTCGTCGCCGCGATCGGCACGCGCTACGTGCCCGCCGCGCTGATGAGGTTCTGGCAGAGCCTGTCCCGATCACCCGGCGCGGCCGATCGCTCGGCGAACCTCGAATCCGAGCCGGCCGGCCGTCTCGACCGGATCGACGTATGGGTGGTGGCCGCGCTACTGATCGGCGTCCTGACGGTACGTATCTACGACCTGGGTCAGCCACCAAAGATGTACTTCGACGAGGTCTATCACGCTCGCACCGCCACCGAATTCCTGCAGGACTGGCGCTACGGGATCCAGCACGACATCTACGAGTGGACGCACCCGATGCTGGCCAAGTACGCCATCGCGACGGGCATCGTCCTCTTCGCCGACGACCGGGTCACCGACACCGGCCGGCTGGACGGCACCGTGCGCGACGCGGTCGTGCAGGTGGAGGCGGCGAGCGCAGTGGGAGGGCCCACCTCCGGTGGCCGCGTCTTCGTGGCCACGGGCGCCGACGTCAGGGCGTACGACCTGGAATCCCGGCAGCTCGTCCACGTCTACGGCATTCCGGGCGCGACCGCGCTCTCCGCCCCCGCCGCGTCCGGCCTCGTCTACGTGGGCACCACCGATGGCGCCGTCTACCGCATCGACACGGCCGTTCAGGCCGCAACGAAGCTCGGCGTGGACACCGGTCTGTCGATCGCCCGCATCTACGCGGGGACGGCGCCGTTCGTCCTCGCCTCCGACTCGGCCGGCCGCGTCGTCTCTATCGACGCCTCTGAGGGGGCCGGCCGAATCACGGGGCGGAGCGAGATCGCCGGCCTGGCCGACTTCGCGGCATTCGGGCGCGGCGGCGGCGCTTCGGGCTCGTCGCCGGCAGTGCTTGCGGCATACAGCGACGGAGTGGCCGTCATCGACGCGCGCACCCTGAGCATCAGATCCACCGTCCCCACCGACTCGGCGGTCACGTCCCTCGCGGTCAACCCCAACGTGGTGGACTCGCGCGACGACTGGACGCGCTACCACGTATACGCGACGGCCGGCGATTCGCTGCTGATCCTCGACGAGACGGTCTACAGCACCAACACCCCGGACACGCTGACCCTGGACGGTGACCAGCCCCTGGTTCGCATGCCCGGCGCCGTGACGAAGGCCGTCTTCGACGCCGGAACCGGCATCGTCCAGGTGGTGGGCCGTGCGCCGGATGGCAACGGCTGGACCGTCTACGCGATCGAATCCAACGGCAATGCCGTCTTCTCGGACGCGAGGCTGCCGTTCGAGCCGGTGGCAATCGGCCTCGACAACGCAGTCAGCGTCACGGGGCTGAGCCAGGTGAGCCAGCTGCCGGACGCGAACCGCGAAACGCTGCTGGCCTTCTCGGCGGACGGCTCCGTCGCGTCGGTGGACGTGGGCCGGTTCGCGTTCTCCTGGCGTCTGATCGGCGTCCTGTTTGGCGCTCTCACCGCCGTCTGCCTGTACCTGCTGGCGCGGATTCTGTTCCGCCGGCGATCCGTGGGGCTCCTGATCGCGCTCTTCTCGCTGCTCGACGGCATGTTCTTCGTCCAGTCGCGCATCGCCATGAACGATGTCTACGTGGGCGGCTTCTTGGTGCTCGCCTACCTGATCTTCGCGGTGATGTGGCTGCGCGTCTGGCGGCACCGGCTCGTCTTCTGGCTCGGGATGCCGCTGCTCGGCCTGGTTCTGGGTCTGGCTCTCTCGTCGAAATGGGTGGCCGCATACGCGATCGCGAGCATCTGCCTGTTGATCCTGATCCGTTCCGCGCTCGGCCGTCTGGTCACGATCCTGGGGCTGGCCACCGGCACGGGCGTTCTGGGGTGGATGGCGCTGGCCGAGATGAACTACCAGCCCGGTACGGGAAACGAACTCGTGTGCGTCGCGCTGCTGGTGACCGCGGCGGTCGCCGCCGGCGTGGGGTTGATCGTGGCCATGCGAACCCCGGCGCTTCCGGACAGGATCGCGGTGGCGGCGGTCACGACGGTTGCGGCCGGGCTCCTGGTGGGCGGCGCGCTGCTGGCCTCGCCCGCACCCCAGGCAAACGGCGCCCCCAACTACACGTTCTTCCTGATCATGCTGGGGATCACCGCCATTGCCGCGGCGGCCAACGTGTACCGGCCGGTGGCCTGGACACGAGAGGAGTTCCGCCTCGCCGTGGCCGCGCCGCCGGTCCTGGGAGTCGCGGGCCCGCTGCTGATCGCGGCGCTGCTGATGCCCATCGGTCTGCCGGTGAGTCCCGCGGGGCTTGCCGTGACATCGATGCTCGGCGGAGTGGCGGGCCTGGCGATCGGCGGTCTCGCCGCCGCGGCCTTCTGGGCGGCCGGGCGCGTGGGGTTCGGGCCGCTCGCCGTGGCGCCGGCGCCGGGCGACTCGCCCGGTCTCGCAGACTCGCCGTCGCCGGCGCCCGAGGGTTGGCTGAGACCCGGCTCCGGATTCGGACTTCCGACTGCGTGGACGGCCCTCTGCGTCCTGGTTCTGCCGCTCGTGGTCTACGTCGTGATGTTCGTGCCGTGGTCCACGCCCTGGCAGTCGCAGGGCGACGCTATCGCGTGCTGGCATACCAACACCGAAACGGGCGTGTGCGACAACTCCTGGCCGGCCGGGCACACGGGCCAGACGCTCTGGGGTCTGACGGTCGGGATGTACGACTACCACAACGAACTTCGATCGCCTCACGCGGCTGCCTCGCCCTGGTGGGCCTGGCCGCTGGACCTCAAGCCCGTCTGGTTCGAGAGCGGCGGGGGAGTGCCCGACGCCTTCTCCTGGATCCACGACGGCGGAAATCCGGCGCTGTGGTGGCCGGCGCTGTTCGCGATGGCCTTCATCTCGTGGCAGGCCTTCCGGCGCCGGAATCTGGGTCTGGGGCTGATCGCGGTCGCGTTCTTCTGGCAGTGGCTGTCGTGGGCCCGGATCGACAGGGCGTCGTTCCAGTACCACTTCTACACGGCGCTGCCGTTCTACCTGCTGGCGCTTGCCTACTTCCTCGCCGAGCTCTGGCACGGGCCGTCGCGGAGAACGTGGCTTCTGGCCAGAGTTGCCGGGGCCACCGCGCTGCTGATGCCGGGGATTCTCTGGCTAGTCAAGCCGGAATTGTGCGGTCTCGCGCGCGTGGACGCGGGCAGCTACTTCGGGGCCACGGCGTGCGGAGGTGCCACGGGCGACGTGGTGATCACCGAGCGGGTCGTGCTGGTCGCGGCGGGTCTTGTGGCCTCGCTTGCGGCTGTGGCCGTCTTCCTGTGGCGTGCCCGACGTTCCGAAGGAAGCGGCCCGTCATCCGGCCGGCGGGAGATCGGTTGGGCGCTGGCGTCGTTCGTCGCGGGCGGGGTCGCGATCCTGTGGCTCGGCCGCAACGGTACGGACGATGTGCTGGTCCGGGCCGCGCTGCCCTCCGACGCACTCACCGTCCTGCCCGTTCTTGCGGGAGTGCTCCTGGCGGGCGTCGCGATCACCGCCCGGAATCCGCGGCGGTTCGTGGTGGGAGCCTGCGTCACGGCCGCGCTCGTCTTCATCGCGCTGTACCCGGATCTGGCCGGCGTCTGGCTGCCCGACAAGATCCAGGGGATCTACTCGGTGGCCTCGCCCACGTGGATGTACGGCTTCCAGTTCGCGACGAACCTGCAGGCCTCCGCATCGGTGAAGCTCGTGAGCGCAGGCTCGGTCAGCCTTGTGCTGGTCACGCTGATGCTCGCGGGTGTGGCCGCGATGGTTGCGTGGCAGCGCCGCGCCGTCCTGGCCTCGCGCCGATTCGAGGACGCGGAAGACGCGCAGGACGCGCAGGACGCGCAGGACGCGCAGGTGCGCCCCTGACCGGCGCCACCAGCCGGCGCTACTCCACCTCGAGCAGCAGCAACGCCCGATCGAAGGCGCCGCGCGTTGCGGCCTTCTGCGCTCGCAGCTCGTTGAGCTTGGCCTCGCTGCAGCCGCGGGCCTTCGCCAGGGCCACCAGGACCTCCAGCAGATCCGCCAACTCCGCGGCCGCAAGCTCGTCAGTGGCGGCGGCGTCGAACTCGCCCAGCTCCTCGTCCACCTTGGCGCGCAGCGCGGCCAGCAGCTCCTTGCCCAGGATGGTCCGCGTGACCACCCTGCGACCCCCCGCCCGCAGCGTGCCCGGAACCTGGTCGCGAACGAGCTTGTTGTAGTAGGCCAACGCGGCACCCTCGGCGGCTTGGGCTGTCGCCGCGCGGTGAGTCGCGGCTGATGAGATCGCCAGACTACCCCTTCCGCGACGATGGCGAGGCGGATCGAGCCCGGCACCGTGCAAGACGGTCCGGGCCGATGCTAGCCTTACGCAAAGGCGAGCCGCACGAGGCTCGTCACTTTGTGAGTTGGGGGGAATATGACTCAGCGGTTCGCGAACGTCGTCTCCGCGAGGCCCAAGAAGCTCCAAATGGGCGTCGTCAAGTCCGTGTCCGCAGCGGATCGCGGCTCACTCGAAGTGTCTCCGCAGGCGATCGAGTTCACCGGCCGCGAGGCCAAGCTCTCCCTGAACCGGGTCGAGGCGGTGGAGTGGCTGGGCGTCGAGTGGTCTCGAATTCAGCTCCTGGGCGTGATCGCATTGCTGGCTGGGGCGCTGTGGGTCCTCGCGGGCTCGGAGCAGGGCTGGGTCAGACTCCTGTGGGCGGCGTTCCTGGTGCCCACGGCTCTGGTCTGGTTCTGGAGGATCGCGAGCACCAAATGGGTCCAGGTGGACTCTCGGGACGAGTCGGGTAGCCGGAAGAGTGCCTACTTCCAGGACGGGTCCTACCGGGGTTTCGGGGGCCTGCTGGGCGGCACGAAGGACCTCTACGCCGCGATCCGGACGCACGGTCCCGGAGGTGCGCTCGCAGCCGAAGGCGACCTTTCCGCCCTGGCATCGCGACGCAGACGCCGCGGCCGGCTCCTTCGATCCGCGCTCGCGGTCTGGGTGTGCGCTCTGGTGGTCGTGGGCCTGAGCGGCTCCTATGTGGGCACCTACGGTTTCCTGGCTGAAGGCCCCGAGCCGAGCGCCACGCCTTCCGATCCCGGAAGCTTGTACGTCTCGACCGGGGCGGACACGTCGGGGATCCTGACCGACTTTTACTGCTTCTCCAGCCACGGCGAATTCGCCCAATTCGTGACGATCAAGAACACCGGGCTGGTGCCGGTGACAATCTACGGCGAGCCACCCGACGCCGGCTGGTTCTCCGGGCAGGTGGACCTCGCGCTCTATCGGAACCCTCTGCCAACGGACCCCAGGACGGCGAACACGTTCGAGTCGAAGACACTGGGAGCCAACGAGTCTATCGAGGTTTGGGCACGCTTCAACGCGGACGCGCTGGCGCCCGGTAACGAGCTGGAAGTGCGATCGAAGTCCGGGCTCTGGGTGGAGTACTCGGTTCTCTGGGAAAAGCGCGTTGCCCGGATCGCGACACGCCCCAGGCAGGTTCAGCCCAGGTGCACCGCCGGCTGACGGCGGCTACGCCGGCGCTGCCGGCCCAACGGCCACGGCGTTCATCCAGACGATCGCCTCTACCACGATCGCGGCCTCGCAGTCCGGGCGAACCTCCGCGATGCAATCGGCGGCGGCTGGGTCGTGGACGTGGACCCTCGCGATCACGGACACGCCGTTTGGGACCTCGACGGACGACTTGGGGGAGATGGCGAGCCCGTCGATGCTGGGCCAGTAGCAGTAAGGCACCAGCCCCTGCCCGCGGCCGGGCGGCCCGGCCTCCGAGGCGCACGGCGGCATCACGGCCGGGTACGTCAGGACGCCGCCGAGCATGAAGCTCCCCGGCAGTCCGGCGAACGACGCCTCATCCGCGGCGCGGTAGACGCGCTGCCCCTGGAACGTGGTGGGCAGGTACGGAGTGGGCAGCGGCGCGTTGACGTCGCTCACGAAACGCCAGCTCCCGATCCCCAGCACGGCAAGGGCTACCACCGCCAGCGCAAGGATCGCGATCCGGAACCGTGTGGTTCTCATGCCGCCCGGACGCGCCGCCGGTCCGTCAGGTTCCCGCCGGCGCCGGGACGATCTTCCAGTAGCGTTCGGCCGGGCCCACGCCGCCCAGTACGCCCACGCGCGCGGCGCGGCGTCTCACGTCGGCGGCCATGGTGGCGCGGCCGCCGAAGAGGCGGTCCATCTGGCTCCCGTAGGCCGTCAGGTTGTCGATCTTCCGGCTCAGGAAGCCGCGCAGCTCCACGTATTCGGGCGCGAGCGTGGCTCCTTCGGGGAGGCAGGCCATCACGTCCGGGTCCAGCTGCCCGGTCTTTTCGAAGCCCATGGCCAGCGCGTACGGGAAGTCCTCGTAGAAGAGAGCCTCCAAAGGTGCGGCGGGTCCGTGTCCGGGCGCGATCGCGCAGGCGGCACGGCGGGCCAGGCGATGGTCAACGTGGCCGCCCAGCGAGAACGGGATGTAGAGCCGCTCCGGACTCAGGCGTGCGAGCGCGTGGCGCAGCGCGGCAACCGGCGGCGCGTCGTCCTCGCGGGCGGGGCCCATGAGCGCATCGCCGTAGTAGTCGCGGAACACGGCGTCCGGCGCGTCCACGAAGACGATGGCGGCACCGACCGAACGCGCGTAGGCCGCGTCCTCGGCGCGGCGGGCGGCCATGACTTCGGCGGGGGTGGGGGCGGCGGCTACCGCGGCGAGCGACTCGGCGGCCTCGGCACGGAGAGCGGCCTCATCCTGCGCGGCGGACGCGCGATGGCGGCTCCCGAAACCCAGCGCCAGGCGCTGATACGGCGTGAGGCGCGGCAGAGTGCCCGGGCCGGAGAAGACGGTGACGATCGTCACGGATTCGCCGCGGTCGGTGAGCAGGGCCACAAGGCCGCCGCAGGAAAGCGCGATGTCGTCCGGGTGCGGTGAGACGAAGACGTGCTTCACGCACAAACTATACGTGGCGCCGCCGGCTATACGTGGCGCCGCCGGAACCTCCCACCCGGCCCGTGCCGTTCCGCGAAGCCGCCCGCACCGATCAGCGGCACGAATACGCACGAGCCGTGGCGGCTCTCGGCCACGGCGTCGCCGGAACGGACCACGAGCCGCAGCTCCTGCCGCCTCTCCGGCCCAACCGGAACCACGAGCCGGCCTCCGTCCGCCAGCTGCGCCACGAGCGCCGGCGGAACGCGGGGAGCCGCCGCCGTGACCACGATGCCATCGAACGGAGCGTCCTCCGGCCGCCCAAGGCTCCCGTCGCCCACCTCGATCCGGACGGTATCGCCAAGACCCAGCTCCGCCAGCCGCTCGCGGGCGGCGCCGGCCAGCGCGGGGTGGCGCTCCACGCTGATCACGCGGCAGCCCAGGCGGGCCAGCACGGCGGCCTGATACCCGGTGCCGGTGCCGATCTCCAGCACCAGCATCCCCGGACGCGGCTCCAGCAGCGCGGTCATGAGCGCAACCATGTACGGCTGGCTGATGCTCTGCCCCCATGGGATGGGCAGGGCGCCATCGCCGTAGGCAAGGTCCACGTGCTCGGGCGGAACGAATCGCTCGCGCGGCATCTCGCCCATGACCTCGAGCACCGCTTGATTGCCGATGCCGCGGTCACGGAGCTGGCGCCCAACCATGTGAGCGCGGAGCATGGCAGCCCTATCCGAGTCCACTAACCAGAGACGATACGCCGTCTCCGGCGCCCGAACTTACTTGGACGGGCTTGGCGCGACCGAAGGCGAAGCCGTGACTGCAGGCGTTGCGGTAGGCGTGGCCGTGGGGGCGAGGGAGGCCGAGGCCGAAGCGGACGGGTTGGGGGAGGCCGTGGCCTGGCCCGTGGGAACCACGAGCGGCGTGAGGGTGGCAACGGCGCCCTTGGGGATGAACTGGCCGCCCCACGCTACGAAGAGGAGCAGCAGCAGCGAGCCCGCGGCAACGATGGCGAAGATGGCGGAGGCGCGATCGTCCACGTGGACTCGCTCGTGGCCCTCGCGCACGGAGCCCAGATGCTCGTGGGCGGCGGCGGCGCGTTCCTTGCCACGGCCAAATCGGCTTCCACCGGCCGCGGCGGCGACGGCGCCGGATCCGGCGGCCTCGTCCTGGAACTCTTCGGTCTCGTCCGCTTCGTCCTGGGCCTCGAGGTCCTGATCCTGCTCTTCGTCGAACTCCTCGTCGCCCGGGATCTCGTCTTCCTGCTCGGGCGCCACGTCGCGGTCCTTGTCCGTCATGACCTCGTGCCACTCCTGTGCGGGCAGGCCGCTCGCTGCGGCCGGCCAAGGCAGGCACCATGAGGGTGCCCTGTTTGTCAGCTAGATCAGGTGCGAGCGGCCCAAGAGGCCGCAAGGCGCACCGCTGACCGGCAGTTTAGCCGACGCGTGGCGTAGGTGCGCGGCGAAGGGGCCCCACCAGACGCGAAACGTTCTTTGCCCAGCCGCCGAGGCATGCTCTGGGCCCGCGCGGCTAAGCGAGGTGGCCGTCCCCTGGACCTATTGGCCGAGGGGACGGCCATCACCGGCTACCAGCCGCGGGCAATCCGTTCGGTTGACACTTCGGATCCTCCCTCTGTGGCCAACACCTTGGGTTGACGGGGCCAGGTGCGTGGGTCGCAGCAACCAGCGACACGTTCGACGGCAACCCAACTTATCGTCAATACCCACACGTTCGTACTGCCGTCTAGCGGCCCGGATTTCCTCCTCAGGTTCCACGGGCCGGCCCAGGGCGCGTTGCGCCTGGTTGGGATTCCCACTTCCGTGCATCTACGTTCCGCGCGGAAAGCCATGGTGCCCGCGCAGCGCCCCGGGCCCAGGTCAGTCGAGCGCGCTCGAGCGCACGGGGGTGGGCTCTGGGAAGTCCGGAATACAGAGAGCTAGCGCAAAGCAGCGGCTGCGATCCACCACTTCGAGGCGCCGTGGCGATCGACAGCCTGTACCACATAGGCGTAGACGTCAGGGGCACCAACTCCAATGAATGTGTCCAAGTACGACGGCGAGGTCCTGGGGCGCATCTGGAAATCGCACTCACCCTTAGCTTCCGTGGAGGTGCACGCCATCATCAAGGGGAGCTTCTCAATCTGGTCATCAACCGTGACACACTGGGTGGTCGGCATCTGTGGCTGGTGCGGGCATGCCGTCACGGCGTAGATGCGGATCATGACTTCCGTCGGCTGTGGCTGCCAGACCACACGCACCTGGTGGCATTCTTCGCCCTGGATTTTGGTCTCGCAATCGCCAAGGTATTGGAGCGCGTTCGGGGCCAGGCTGGGCAGCTCCGGTCCGCCACGCACATAGGTGGCGAGAGACGGCTGGGGAATGGGTGAGAACGGCGGTTCCGTTGGTGGCGGTGGGGTCGGAGTTGGGGTCGGAGTTGGGGTCGGAGTTGGGGTCGGAGTTGGGGTCGGAGTTGGGGTCGGAGTCGCCGCTGGAGATTGCGTAGGAGCGGATCCAATGACGGACGTTAGCAAGGCAGACTGGTGAGGTTGGGCAGGAGCCGCTGTGAAGCAGATTACCGTCACCACAGAGCAGGTCACCACGACGTATGCCCCGGATTTCCGCCCGCCGATCGCCTTCCTTGCGGCACCGGCGGCTTGGGCAAGGAAGAATGCGATGACCGGGGCGAACCCGGTGACCTGATAGGAAAAGTCCGGGGCCTTGGCTGCCACGCCGCCGATGTACACAGCCGCAATTGCGGCTGCCGGGACGGAAAGGAGGGCTAGTCTAGTAATTCGCTGCCTTCTGGTGACGACACCGGACGACGCCGACGTCTGAACGCTTCCGGTTGCCTCCGGTGTCAGCACCACAACGACCGCACCCGGCGCCGGGACTCCCTTGGCTCGACCATTCTTGGTCTTGGCGCGTTCCGCCATGGCATCCCCTCCGACCGGTGACACCTTGTCTGCGAAGCGTAGCGCCGGCCGTGGCGGACTGACGGGTCGCCGCGCAGGTCGTTGGAGGAGGCCATCCGCAGGGCTGGAGTGGCTATTCTGTGGTGGACTAGCATCCGCCGAGGGGGTACCGATGACCGCCCAGCCAGATCCGAGTCCTGCGCTCGCGGGTCTTGCCGAACAGGTCCGAGACGCGGCGCGGGCACTAACGGAGGGTGCCTCACGGCAGGACAACTTCCGGCACTGGCACCTCTTCCATAGCCTCCTTCTTTGGTCTGTCACACTCGATCGACTCGCGGAGTCTGGCCCGGCATCGCAACGTGAGGCCGAGCGCCGGTTACCCGAGGACCCCGAGCATCACTTGGCCGGCCAAGACCAACTCTCATCGCACCGGAGCGAGGTTGACCTCGTCGCCTTCCTTACCGTGGGCGGCGATCTAGTGCTCAACGAGCTGGCGCGGTTATTCCTCGGCAGGGACGCTCCGACGAATCGCAACAAGGTGCCGTGGAACACATGGGTTGCGCGACTCGACGATGCGGCGAGGCACTCCAAGGCCAACCCGCCGGATCCTCGGCTTGCTCATGCGAGGAGTCTGGATTTGATCCTGCGTGAAGCAAGGAACAGGGTGGTTCATCGTCTGGAGAACCATCTTGAGAGCCACAGCTGGGACGACATAACGAAGGCACCCCTACTGCATACCGACGTGCTCGACGATCCTCGCGCCAGCACGCTGGCGTTCGCCTACCTCGCGTGCGCGAACCTGGAGCTGCCGCTCCCGCTCCGCGCTTGCCTCGACATCCATACGGTCCGCGACTACGTCCTCGATCGCGCTGGGCAGCTCGGGAGCACGGCGCGCGGATGGGTGCGGGAAGCGTTCGCGTTGGCAGGGTTCGACACAACTTCCCCCACCGAGATCGTGCTCCACGTACTCGCGCTGGTCCAAGCCGCGCCGAAGCCCATCGGGCCAAAGGCTGGCGAGGGGAAACTCTGGTCGCCAGAAGGAATGAACGAGTCGTTCTTCGCGGATTGGCAGCAGGGGAAACTCGCGGAGCGCGGTCGGTTCGCCGCGATCCTAGAACGACTGACGAACGATGACCCTTCAGTCCGACGCGCGAGTGTTAACGCAATCAGGAAGGAGCTCGTCGCCGAGTAAGCCGCAGATAGGCGTCGGCCGCTGCCCTGCGCCCGGCTTCGCTCCGCTCAGCGTCGACGATCCCGCAGACGTGCGGCCAGTCCTGGCGCTGGCGTCGGGGCAGCCTGCTTCGTGACGCTGAAGGTCAGACGACTGGTTTGCCTTCGCGAGGCTGACGGGAGATCGCAGTTGTGCGGGTCGGTCGAAGTGAAACCGTCGTGCCCCAGCTCAGCGAGGTCTCCGATCCGCGCCAAACAACGCGACCCGCGCGCCTCAACTCGAAGAGGACCCTAACTGTGTCCTCCTCGGTAAACCCCTCCGCGACTAGGGCAGACATCAATCCGTTAACGCCCCATGGGTGCTCAGCCAGCAGGGCGAGAATGCGCTCCTCGAGCGTGGCTCGCTGGGCCTCGACGGCAGCAACGCTAGACTCCGCAAGCGCACGCCCGACAACGTCGTTCAGCTGTCCCCTTATCTTTCCCAACTCAGCGTCGGTGGCGCCGGCATGCTTGGTTAGGCGTTCTATCTCCGACGTGACTTTCTCGCTCATCTCGGCGATGCGCTGCTCTGCCCGCAGCTCGGCGTCGTGCGACGATTCCGAAGGCGCCGTGAAGACCCGCTGCCTCATGTCCGAGAACGTATCTCGAACCATGCCAAACGTGTCGGAGTACAGCCGATCAAAGAGCCCCTCGAGCTGCTCAACGCTGGCCTGGATGTCCTTGGCGGCATTCGCGGCGTCTTTGGCGTTCGTCTGCGACATCCGGAAGAACTGAACGGACAACCCGATCGCCACGACCGCCAGAACGACAGACGCCACCGCTGCCGCGATTCCGATGACGGTGCCGAAGTCCGACAGACTCATCGCTGTCATCTCCCCTTCTAACGCCAGCGCCGACACAATGCCACCAACGAGCACAGCATAGACGACGTTGAGAGCATCTGACGCTTGCCGGATCGATTCGTCCGGCGCTCGGCGACGGAAGCCGCTGTTGCCGCAGAGGCTTGAGCGGCTGCGTCGGGGTTACGTGCCGGGAAGGCAGCGCTACACTCGGGCTATGTCGGTCCAGGAGTTCGATGAGGCACTAGCATTCGGCCGGGACGAGCTGGATAAGATCGCCGAGCGCTTTGATGTTCCGATCGATGAGAAGTCGCCCGAGATCCTTGCTGCGATCGGTCTAGCTCTGCACACGCGTCAGGTCTTTCGGGCGGTGATTCGAGACTGCTCGACCGGCGATATTCCAACCGCAATGCTTTCGTTGCGCGCGCTCGTCGAGGCGGCCATCTTGATCCGCTGGATCGAGGTCTCGCCGCTACGCCATTACGAGATGTGGCATGCCGAGGGCGAGCGTCAGCGCTTGACGGCAGCCAAGGCCTGGGACGAGATGTGCCGCCGGCGGGGTTGGCAGCGAAGGCGGCCGCCGTTGTTCACCGAACAAGGGGCTGAGGAGATAAGCCGGAGCGTCAGGCGAGCACGGGCGAACGCGGTGGCTCATGGCGAGCCGCTGCGAATCAAAGGTACAGAGTGCCTGCCAACCATTGAGCGGATGGCGCACGACACAAATGACACGGCCATATGGGAGGCATACGAGGTCGTGTACCGGATCGCGAGCCCGTGGGCCCATGTCAGCGAACGTGTCCTGGTTGGATACCAGCTCGAGCCACGGGCGGATGGGACGCACGCCGTGCCTTCAGTGTTCTGGACCGATCGAAGCATCCGATGCGTGGCGGTTCCGGCATTCGCCATCTTCCTCGGGTCGGCCAGTCGTATCTGCGGCCTTGGCGTGGAACGCGAGTGCCTCGTAATCCAGGAAGGTGTGGCCCAATGGCCCTCCGAAGCCCTCGACGGTGTGAAGGTCGCGACGGACTAGCACCGCAGATCAAGATCCGGGTCCGACTGTGGGTAGTGTCTCAGCTAGAGTTGAACGGCCGTTCTCCCCAGGTTATTCACCGCGAGGCCGGGGTTATGAACACCCGTTCTAGGTCTGTGCTTGGAATACCACAAAATGTTGTGTTCTCGGGGCTTGACTAGCCACTGTCGACAGCTCTCAGAATAGGGTGGCCCACGGATGGGCGTCGTGCCAGGTGGCACATGCAGCCTGCGAAGTTGCCGCGGCCGAAAGGCCGAGGGTTCGAGTCCCCGCCCATCCGCTCCCTCTTTGGTCGGTCCCCAGGTGAGCCGGGCTAATCTGCGCTAGACGGATTACCGATTAGTACATCCGACCCCTGACAAGTCTTGACAACTGGCACATAATCCCGTTGTTCGCAGGCTGCATAGGGTCTCGAACCCTAGTGCACAAAGAACCGATGACTCCCAATCCTCATTCGAGTGGAGTCATCGGTTCTTTGATTCTCGGCACTTCAGTCCAGCAACGCCGCGATCTCTTCGCAAGAGCGCCCGACTTCAAACTAAGACAGTGGTTTCCGCGCGGAATGATCTCGAGGTAGCGGATCCGCGTGCGGGAACCTGAGATCGGCGGAAGGGCGGCTTCATTGGGTTTCCGCGACCTGGCGATCGGCCTATCCGCAGACTCTTGAAGCCGGCGCCTGATCGCCAACAGACAGACGGTGGGCGCCGCCTACACTGCACACAAGCGGCCGGCCAAAGCCGTCGCAACGGGAGGAGTCAGGATGGGCGTCATCATCGTTCGGGAAATGGTGGGCACTAGCCCCACCTCGTGGAGCGACGCGGCGCGCCAGGCCGTGATCGTTGCCTCCAAGACGGTTCGCAACATCCGCGAGGTTGAGGTGGTCTCGTCCACCGCGATGGTGGAGAGTGGCGAGATCGTGGAGTTCCGGGTCCAGCTGAAGCTGCACTTCGAGTACGAGCAGTAGGAGACTGCGAGACGCCAGCGGCCCTGGTGTAGCGCGCCTCGCCCGGCCCTCAGTAGGATCGACAGCGAGCTGTAGCATGGGCAGGGAGGTGATCCGTGAGCGAGGGGCGGGGATTCTCGGATGTTGTTCCACCAGAAGTTCGCGCAGCGATGCAGTCCGCGGGCGTGACGCTGGTCACGGACCAAGAGACCGGATCCACGAGCTTCGGCTTCAACGGCCTCTTCCTCGCGCGAGTTGAGACCTCGCCTGCACGCGTGGTGTGGGGGAATGACAGCTTCCGCAGATTCCTGCATGAGCTTTTCGCGTATCAGGAATGGACCCAGGAGTTGGCCGAGGGAACTGCCGAGGACCGCCGCCGGCTACTGCTGAGCCCAAAGTCGCCACCCGCTGTTGCACTTGCCGAGGCCGGAGATATCTCGGTCCGGCGAACTGGCAACGCCCTCACCGGCCATACGACCCACTTCGCGCACCCGGCCCTAGGCGAGTTCGTACGGCTGAACGGCTTGTCCGTGTCCTTCTCGTCATCCAAGGAGTTTATTCCGCTCCGGGCGCTAGTTCACCTCGACGATGTCCTCTCGCCCGGCAGCGCAACGCTTGTCATGGTCAACTGTCCTGCTTGCGGTGGTCGGACCCCGATGGTGGCGCCTTTCTGCGCCAATTGCGCGGCCCCGAACGAGACAGGACGGGCGATGGACGCCGCATTGGACATCGCGCTTGAGTCCGTCATCGCCAAGAGTCGCCTTCCGCAGAACACTCGGGCGATCGACCTACTCCCGGAGACGATGCAAGCCTTCCGGGCGGAGAAGTTGGGGCCCGTTCAGCGACTTGGACTGGAATTCGGCGTCAACGTAGCCGACCTTCAAGTAGGCAACGTCGGGGGCCATGCCGGTCAGTTCATATCCGCAACGGTGATCGCTTCGTCAGATCCCAACCGTGCCATCCCGACACGGAGTGCAGCGCTGGCTCTGATGCTTTCGCAGTTTGCGGGAGACCCTGACATCGTCTCAATCAGGCTCGAGTTCAAAGACCAACGAGGACGTCACCTGGGCCGAACGACGACTGACACGACTGACTGTACGGCCGAGATGGCCGAGAATTCGGACGTGATGTCCGAGTTCGTGAAGGCGCACACTCGATTCGAGTGAGATCTCTCGGTGGACCTCGTGGCGGGCCCGGGAGTTCCAGTGCCAGCTGAAGCTGCAGTCTGAATACGAGCGCTAGGGAATAGTTCGCCCGCGCAATGGGGAGGAGCACATGGGCCTCGACTGGAATCCACTCGCCCGGCCAAAGCCGGGGGCCGAGGCGGAGTTCGAGCGGCTGATCGGGCTGAAGCTGGACAAGCTGAGCAAGAAGGACCGCAAGGCCGCCGCGGATCGATTCGACGAGATCACGGAGCCGCCGTACGAGACCCTGGGGGCGCCGCGCGTGGGCTTTGACCCGCAGGCGGACGAGTGGCTCCTGGCGCAGGTGCGCGAGAACGGGGACGAGGAGCGCTACGCCCAGGTGGCCGAGCAGATGCGCGGCTACTACGTGCTGGACCTGCTGCCGGAGTGCCCGGGCCTGCCCATCTACGCGTCGGAGGGCTACGACGGCGTAGACCGCTACACGTTCAGGGGCAAGTTCCTGGACTTGTCGCGGGACATCATCGGCAAGAAGCTCTACAACCGCGCCTGGGATCGCATGTCCGCGCGCGAGCTCCACAAATACGGCGAGGCGCTGCGCGACGCCGGCCGGAAGGTCGCCCGGAAGCACAAGCTCGAATACCTGGAGACCCGGCGCGAACCGCCGGACGCAAAGATGAAGTCACGCGAGTTCGCGGTGCACATCGTGTTCTCGGCCGCGGCCTGGTGCCTGTGGTGGTCGGATCGGGGCCACGGCCTGGAGCCGTACTGGTAGGACAACGAAAAGCGCCTCCCGCCGTGCGGCGAGAGGCGCCAATTCTTCCAGGAGTCTAGTGGCAGACTCCGGTCCAGTAGGTCCCACTCCAGAGATCGATGTCATGCATCGGGATGAGCTTGTCCTTGTATGGTCCGGCCAGTACCGGCAGGAAGTATGTCTGGCTCTTCAGCTGACTGCCCCGCGAGACCCAGAGCTGCGTATTTCCTGGGACGGGAAGGGCGACCTTCTGGTAGCCGGTGGAACCGGAGGGCACATAGATCGGTGCGCTTGTCCTGGAAACCAGGGAGCACGTCCCAGTCCCTCCAAGGACCGGTGTGGGCACGGGTGTGGGTGTGGGTGTAGGTGTGGGCGTGGGCGTGTTGGGGTAGGTGAAGACCGCCGGGAAGTAGTCGATCCATTGCCCGGTCACGGAGCAGCCGTTGCTCACATCTGAGCCGGAGGAGCCGATGAAGCTGCAACTGCTTTGGGCACTCCAGCCGCCGTTCAGATTGAGAACTGTGGGGTAGAGGATCAACTGCTGCGAAACGGCGTACGAGCCGTACGAGTTATTGCAAAGAAGGTCGGCCAGGAACAGGCAGATCCGTGTGCTGGCGTTCACCTGGTATTGCGCGGTGTTCCTGGTTGGGTTGCTGCCGCTGAAGGAATGGCTCACATGGCTGACCCCGGCAAGCCCAGTACCACTGAACAAGTCCAGATCCGGGGTATAGGTGTTGAACCCGGATGTGAAGTTGGACTGGTACACGTCTTGAGCCGTTGTGTACGTGCTCTGTCCCGTGGCATAGGTCCAGCAACCGGTAACGTGTTGTCGCAATGTGAGTTGCCATACCTCTGTCATGTTCCCTCCACCCGCCGTATAGACGGTGTAGAGATCTACAGTCTGGCAAGTCTTGGTCGGAAGATTGATCGTGACCGCCGCCGTCGCCGGCGGCAGCGATGCCGAAATGCCGAAACACCCTGCAACGGCCATAGCTAACGCAACGAGTAACCGCTTTGACCTCATTGGGTCCCCTCCTCGTGCCCGCGATCGGCGACTCATCCGGTGCCGATCGGGCGCCTTTCAGGCTAGCGTATGGCCCTCCCGACAGTACGGCCGGGCCATTCCGTGATTTCCCCGACCCTGAACGGTCACTTTTCGATGTGATCGTCGGAAGCCGTCCCTGGACTCGATTTAGCTTGCAGAAGCCGGGACCTGCGACTCGCACCCGGCGGCATGCGCCTTGCCCGGTGCCGCGTCCCAGGTTCTTCCACTCCAGCGACTGACACCCGCTATCGTGCCGGCACCATCGCCGGCGACCTCAACGAGCGAGGTCATTCCGCCGCTGCCATCGGCACGGACCAGGTAGCAGGCACTTGCCGGAAGATCGGAGACCTGCGAGACCGTCAGGCCCGACATGGCTCCATAGGCTTCCGGATCGGCTTTGACGGCGGCGGCGACGGTTCCGCCGTGGGTGCCGGCAGTCGGCGCAAAGTCGTACGAGATGCTGATCGGAGCGAGACGCTGGTCGCCCACTCCCGCAAGCCGGGCAGCTCCCACGACCAACCCCACGACCAACCCCGCACCAACGAAGACGATGGCGGCGCGGAGTGCGACTCTCCCGGCGGTTGGAGCGGCTACGTGTACCAGCAACTCACTTGCCCTCGCGGCTGGAGGCTAACAGCCGGCGACAGGCGAGACCGAGGCTCCCGGCGAGGGTGAGGCCGCGTCGAGCGCGCCCGCTACGACGGACTTGATGCTGGCCACCGTCGCATCGTCGAGCGCGGCCTTGTACGCGGGCGGGATGAACTCAGTGCCCTTCACGTTGCACGGGGACACGCGCGCGACCGCGCCGACCAGCCCCTGGATTGAACCGGACGAGATGTCCGTCGATACCAGGCTCTGAAGCGACGGCAGGAGGGATACCAGAGACGTCGGGCTCACGCTCCGGCGCAGGGCCAGGAGAACAGCCTGCTGACGTGCCATGCGCCCGTAGTCGGAGTCCTGGTGGCGGCTGCGCGCGTAGGCGAGCGCCGTGTGCCCGTCCATGTGCTGAAGCCCCGGCTTGATGTCGATCACGATGTTGCCCGTCCCTTCCGGGGCCGGGTACGAGGCGTCGCGCAGCTCCGTGGGTACGTTGATATCTATGCCACCCAGCTTGTCGACGACCGCCACGAAACCAAGAAGGTCGATGGCAATTGCGCCGGCGACCTGGACGCCTGTGATGGCGCTGACTACTTCCTCGAGTGCCGGGTAACCCTTGACGCCCGGGAGGCAATTGGGGTGCGTCTGCGCGTAGGTGTAGACCGACATGATCATGGTCGTGGACCACCCCGGGCAGGCGGCGGACGTGGCGCCCGCGGGCAGAGGTAGGTTCAGCATGTTCCTGGGGATGCCGAACATGGCGGCCCGCCCGTTGGCGGGGTCCACCGTCACGAGGATGAGCGTGTCGGCGCTGGCCCCGTGGCCGGTTGGTGTCGTGTCCATCCCGATGAGCAACACGGAGATGGGTTCGGCCGCGAGGGGAGTCTGGCTCGCTGCCGTGACACTGGGAACGGCAGTGGGCCCGGATGCGGTGGGCGCCGCCGACGCCGTGGCCGGCGCTGTGGGAGTGGGGTCGTCGTGTTTCGTGCCGCAAGCACCCGCTGTCAGGGACACGACCAGAACGACCGCGGCCAATCTCGCCGCGCCTGCTCCCTTGACTCGCATGCCCGTCACTCCCTCATGATCTGTCTGCCGGCCGTCTCCCGTCGAGGACGCCACGATACTCCTCCTCGCCCGGCCGCTCGCGCGAGTGTCCGATGCCGGCCGTCGCATCTCAATTGGCGGCCTACGTAATTTGAAGTACACATGCGTGGTACTCTCCGCGGGCGTCCACCAACCCGAATCAGTAGGAGTATCGTGAAGAGAACCGCAACATTGATCTGCGTCGTGCTGGGACTGGCCGTGAGCGCGTGCAGCGGCGCGGCAAATTCGGCGGCGCCCGCATCTTCGAGTGCGCCCCTTACCCACACGGCGCTTCCGGGCGCCTCGGCGGCGGCGGCGGCCGCAACCCCGGCCACGTACGAAGTCGGCCAGACGATCACCGTGAAGAAGGACGGCGCCGATTGGGCGACGGTCACGGTTTCCGACGTCAAGGTTTCGCCGAGCTTCGACCGGGGCGACGGCAGCTTCGAAATGCCTACCGAAACCGGGCTGGTATTCGTTTCGGCGAAGGTGGACTACGTGGCAATCGCCGGCGGCGTCGAAGCCGACGCCTTCAGCTGGTCGTTCTTCACCGGCAGCACGGCCGGCCACCAGGCGGTTGTTCTCTACGGGCCGAAGCCTGAGCTGGACGACGTCACCCTCAGCGCGACCCAGAAGGCCTCCGGCTACGTTGTCGCCGAAGTGCCCGCCACCGGCGTCGTTACCGCCGAGTTCCGCTTCGCCGACTGGGACGACGCGCCGGTCTTCAAGATGGTGCTCCGAGCGGCTTAGTCAATCCCTCACCACCCCGCTCCGTCCGGACACGCCGGCGGAGCGGGGTTCGTCTTTCGACCGCTCCCGAGGTTCGACGTCGGCGATTCCTTCACCGCTTGACGTGCAGAGCATCGCGATATATCGTGAGCCTGCGCGACTTAGCGCGACATACTTACAACAGGAGACACAAGGTGTTTCACGAGGAAATTGGCAGGGGACGCGGCGCGTGGCGCGGCGGGCCCCAGGAATTCGGCGAGAACCACGATCGTGGCGGGCGCCGTTATCGAGGCGGAGATGAGGACGGCGGCCCGGGCTTTGGGCACGGCGGGCACGGCGGCCCTCACGGTCCCGGCCGCGGCCACGGTCGTATGGGATTCGGGCGCGGTGGATGGATGGGCTTTGGGCCGGGGCGCGGACCCATGGTTCGGCGCGGTGACGTGCGCACCGCGATCCTGGCACTCCTGGTCGAGGAGCCGATGCACGGCTACCAGATCATCGGCCAGCTCGGCGAGCGCAGCGGCGGAGTGTGGCGGCCCAGCGCGGGCTCGGTCTACCCAACCCTGCAGCAGCTCGAGGACGAGGGTCTCGTCAAGGGCGAGGAGCGCGACGGCAAGACCGTCTACTCACTGACCGACAGCGGCAGGACCGCCGCCGAACAGGCCGGCAAGGGCCCGCTGCCCTGGAACATGCCCGGGGCGTCCGAGGCGGTCGATCTCTTCGGCCTCTTCCAGCCCCTCGGCGTGGCCGTGGCCCAGGTCTCGCAGGTGGGCAGCGCGGAAACGATCGAGAAGGCACGCGCGATCCTCATCGAGGCCCGCCGCTCGCTCTACCGGCTGCTCGCCGAGGACGACGGCACGAACGCGCCGACGGCCGAATAGGCGGCTACTCAGTGACGCCGGTGGGGCAGGTGCTCCATTCGGGTCCCGGGGAAGGATCGGTGGCCGCGGCGACGTGGCTTTCGCTGAAGCCGATCACCCAGTAGACGGCCTCGATTGCCGTGAAGTCGTCCGCCGTGCCGAAGAACAGAATGTCGTTCTTGTAGGAACGGCCGGTGCCATCCAGCCCGCAGACCTGAAGCGCCCGGCCCCCCTGAGTCTGCGCGCCGTCCGGAACGTCCCGGGAGCCCACGACAATGGGCGGCGTGGTCTGCGACCCGCCCGAGCAGGCCACCACCACCGCAAGAACAGCCAGAACGGCGATCCCTCGCGCAAGTACCCGCATGGGATCCAGCATGGCTACCCGCCGGCCGGTTTTCAAGCGCCAACGCCGGCTCCGGGCAGGCGCCAGGCCGTGCGGACGGGTCCCGGCCGCTCCCGACGTCGGGGATTTGCCCGTGGAAAACGTGCCATCTGAACGTTCGGCCGTCTAGATTCCGTCTGGAGTATGGAGCCCGGCAAGTGGCCGGCGATCGTGAGGGCCAGCTATGGAGGGGCATCTAGCCGTGGCGGGCACGGAGGCGGAACGGATAGCTTCCCTCGAGTACTCGCAGGCCGCCCGCGCGAGCGTCGTCAAGGCCTATCGATTGGCAGGGTACCTGCTAGGCGACTCCGTGGAGGCCCAGGACGCCGTGCAGGACGCGCTGATAAAGGCCTGGCAGAACTGGGATCGGCTTCGAGATCAAGAGAGCTTCTCTCCCTGGTTCGATCGGATCGTGGTCAATGTATGCCGCGACCGGATGAGGCAGCGCGGCCGGGTACGAATGGTGGACCTGGAGACCGCCGACGGTGTCGAGGCGTCGGACGCATTCGGGGCGATGTTCAACCGCGATCGGCTCGGCAGTGCGGTGGCGAGGCTGGGCGACGATCAGCGAATCGTGATCGCGCTCCGGTTCTGGCGAGACCTCACGGTCGATCAGGTGGCGGAAGTCCTGGACGTCCCCGCGGGGACCGTCAAATCAAGGCTGCATTACGCGCTGCGCGCCCTTCGCGCGGAGCTGGGGGGTTCGTCCGATGAGGCGTGACGTGGAAGACTTCGACAATGAGCTCGCCGGCGAGCTGCGCGGCATGGTTGCCGGCCGTGCTCCCAATCCGCCCGACTCTCTGCTGGACTTCATCGAAACGGTGACTGTGACCCGCAAGCGGAGCCGCGCCCCAATCGTGAGTTTCGGGCGCGTAAGCCTGCCGGGTCGGTTGATCGGCCTGGCGACCGCCGCTGTGCTCGTAGCCGCCGTGGCGGGGACCGCCCTGATGATCGCCGGCCGGACGCCGGGGAACGGGATTGCCGGCCAGTCCAGCCAGCCCGTCACGACCACTGCAGCCGGCAGGACGCCGATAGTGGTCGTGGTCACTCCGACGCCCGAGCCCGAGCCCACGGCCCAGACGGTCGCCACTCTGCTGCCCTCCGATCTCCGGAGCGAATGGACCTGGAAGATGCTCGACAACGACAGGGTCCAGCGGCCGATCGCCGTACCCGGCGGCTACATCACGGTCTGCCAGGGTCCAACGGCGGACAAGGACACGCTCTGCTCGTCGGTCGACGGGTTCAACTGGACGGACCCGGCGGACCCGAGGATGCTGAACGTCGAGGGGTCCGTAGGATTCTGGCCCCTGACCGCCGTCCACGTGGGCAGCACCTACGTGGCCCTCGCTCTCCAGGAGCCGATTCCGTCCGTGGGCCTGAATTCCACATCGTTGTGGCGCTCGCCCGACGGCCATTCGTGGAGCAAGCTCAATGTGCCGGCGCTGGCCGGCCTCTACCCTTCCAACGTGGGGCTGCTGGCGGGGCAGTTCGTGACCATCGCCTCGCCTGCCGACGGCAAGTCCACCACCCTCTTTTCTTCGCCCGACGGTCTGACATGGTCCAAGCTCGGCGACGCGCCCGTGTTCTCCGACGGCGTGTCGTTCTCTGACCGCGGCATTTTCACCACCGGCGATTTGCCCCCGGCACGCGCGACCTGGACCAGCACGGACGGGCACGCCTGGACCAAGCTGGTGCTGCCGGGAACACTTACGGATCTCGGGCCGCCGGCCCACCTGTCCGACGGAACGTACGTAGCCATCGGCCTCGACCTCACGGGCCTCGGCGGAGAGGCTCTGGTGAAGTCGCCCGACGGTATCAACTGGGATGTGATGCGGACCGGATTGCCCGGAACGCCGTCCAATCTGACGGCGATCGGCGACCGGCTGATCCTCACCTGCGCCGTTGGCCAGGACCCCAACATCACTTACGCCGCCTGGCAGTCGAGGGATAAGGGCGTGTCCTGGCAATCACTGCCGGGCCACGATGGCTACCCGGTTACGAGCCTGGTCGTCGGGATAGACGGCAAAGTCACGACGACCACCTCCGACGGGTTCATCTGGGTGGGCACGTTGAACGGGAAATAGCCGGGGATCCGCGCAGCGAACCGAGGTACAGGCCGCGCCGCGAACGGCCCTGCCTACGCACAGTCTCCCGGCTGGCCCGGACCACCGGGCGGCCCGAGTATCGGCGTCTCCGACCACACGTCCAGCCGGCCGCACGAGAGATCGGCGCGCACGGCGCCCCCAACAGCGGAGTCGACCGTCATGGACGACAACACGCGGCCGCTCGGCGAACGCGTCTCGACATGCCATGGGAGGACGGGCAGCTCGCCCTTGATCGGGTCTTCGTAGCCTCCCGCCGGGACGGTCTCGATCACCTTCCCATTCACGACCAGGGTCACCGCGATCGTGGTGTAGTTGCCGATGCTCAACCCCACGTTAGGGATGTTCGATGGGTTCGGGCCGCACGCTGCACAGCCGCTCAGGACACCCAACACCAGGACGACTATCAGAAAGAAGCGCTTCGGAACCCGGACCATCATCGTCTCGCCTCCCCGCAGCCCGACGGCGAGATGGTGCTACCGGTTCCTCCGCCGGGTCAAGGGACGCATGTCGCAGCAAGCCGCTCGAATCCGTTGCAGGATATTCTCCGGGCGCACGAGCAGAGACGCCTTGCGACAGGGATCCCCGCCCGCTACGTGGAGGTGAGCAATGACCCAGGCCCTCCGGGTGATGGTCGAGAGCGGCAAGAAGAAGGTCGTCGCCGTGGCGTTCGATTGGATCGGCTGGGAGCGCAGCGGGACGTCCGAGGCGGATGCGCTGCGGGTGCTGGCGGACTACCGGCGGCGCTACGACAGGGTGGCCGAGCTCGCCGGGCTCGCTCCGGACTTCCATGCGGCCGTGGAGCCGGAGGTGGTCGAGCGGATCGAGGGCACGAGCACCACCGACTTCTACGGCATCTCCACCCGATCCGTGAGCACTGAGTACGCGCCGATGACCGAGGCGGAGTGCGAGCGGAAGATCCGGCTCCTGCGCGCCTGCTGGGCCTATTTCGACGAAACGGCCCTGCGCGTGTCGGCGGAGATGCGCAAGGGCCCGCGGGGCGGCGGGCGCGACAGAGACCAGATCGTGCGCCACACGCTCGGGAGCGAGGGCTGGGAGATGGCGAAGAAGGTCCATATGAAGACGCCGCCGGCGGAGGTACTCAACCCGGACGGTCTGCGCGCCTATCGCGAACGGTACTGCGACGCCCTCCGCGACTACAACGCACGGGGTGCGCCGGCCCTGAGCTGGACGGTCCAATTCACGATCCGCCGCTCCGCGTACCACATGCTGGACCACGCCTGGGAGATGGAGGACAAGGATCTCTCGCGCGCCGGGCAGTGAGCCGGCACCTGGTCACGCCCTTTCGAGCGTAGGGTTTGCGGGCTCGGCCGAAGGACGGCGGAGCTTGACGATTCCCCGCGGTTCGCCATGCTGGACGCGATGGAGTCGATCGGTCGGCACCAGCTGCCGGCACTCGGGAGAAGCAGAGGCTGCGTTTGAGAATCCTGGGACGCTCTTCGCGGCGTGAGGCGGCCCCGTACGTGCTCCATCCGCTCTACCTCGGGACGCGCTCGGATGTCCTGTCGCAGCGCCCCGCGCCCGACGGACTCCCCGGGTCTGCGCACCCATTTGGGCCGCTCTTCGGCATCGTCGTCGACGCGGCGCTGGACTCCTGCCTCGTCAGCCTCTTTCTTCTCGCGGACGGCACGATCACGATCTACAACTCGGACGGGATCCACTCCACCGGCCTGCGTGGCGCCCCAAAGGTGGTGGAAGCCGCGGCGGCGATATTCGGCGAGGTCCGGGCACGGCTCCACGAGTTCGCGCCGGTCGAGGATCTGAGCATGCTGCCGCTCCCGGAGCCCGGCGGCTCGCAGATACTCGTCAGAACGTACGAGGGTGATTTCGCCGCGTCCGATCGGCTGAATTCCAAGCACGAGATGGTCGCCGAGCTCGTTGCGATGGCGTTGATCGTCACGCAGGTAGCGCGCATGTCGCTCGTGGAGGGGTTC
>Ga0302323_100000723_pt1 | contig 26597 bp, 19 predicted proteins | sample Fen_T0_3_FD_201950 | JGI IMG/M metagenome (GOLD analysis project Ga0302323, IMG submission 201950) | Peat permafrost microbial communities from Stordalen Mire near Abisko, Sweden - Fen_T0_3 | ecosystem: Environmental > Terrestrial > Soil > Wetlands > Permafrost | place: Sweden: Abisko...
GGAGCAGTTGGCGCGCGCCAGTGGTGCGACGGCGCCGTCCAGATCGGTGGCCGCACCGGTGGCCAGATCGTACAACGATATGCCGGAGAGGCTGGTGCCGTTCAGGAGCAGCAGTTTGTTCTTGTAGATCATGGTCGGCGTGGCAGCCGAGCCCACGGACCCGGCAGCGCATCCGGTAGTGGCAAACGTCGTCCATTGGCCGGTGGTCGCGTCGTAGATCGCAATCGTGGACGAGGCGTAGCGCATGACCACCAAGCGATTGCCGTAGGCGCTCGCGCTGGCGATCTGTTGGTTCTGTCCGCGCGCGGGACTGGCGGGGACGGTAGCCCAGGTTGCGGTGGCGACGTTGAAGACCGCCCCGGCGTCCGACTCTCCCGCTGCATCGTATCGCCCGCTGCCGATGAAGAAGGCCATTCCCGACACCGGATCGGCGGCGGCGCGGTAACCCGTCCCCGCGGCCGGCGCCCCCGCACTGGGCATGACCGTCCACTGATTGGCCACTGGATCGAAGACGGCGCCATCGCTGAAGGGTTTGCTGCCGTCGAGGGATGCCCCACCCCACACCACGAGCTTTCCGGAAGCGATCGCGTAGCTGGGCGTGAGCCTTCCCGTCAGCGGAAACGGCGCGGCCGATTTCCAGGTGTCGTTGCTGGGGTCGTACAGCCAGGCATTGGTGCTGTCACTGCTCGAGCTGCCCAGGCCGAGCTGAAGCGCTGGATTCTGACCGGGAATGAGAAGAATCAGATTTCCAACCGTCAGACCTTTCGTGTAGGTCATGTATCCGGTCTCGACGCTGACGGGGATGTTCTTGCCATCCGTGGGCACGTTCGACGTCCACAGATGGGTATCGAGATCGTAACGATGCCGGCTCATCGTATTGCCGGTGCCGCCAAGGACGACGAGCTTGCGCCCCACGAGCTGAACGAGAGAATCGGTTTGCCAAGGTGGTGCACCGGACGTCTCGATGCTGGTCCAGGTCCCAGTGATGGTGTCGTACACGGCTCCCTGTGCGTCCAATCCGGACAGCGGAACAGCCCCCGAAGCGCACGAGTCCGAATTCCCTCCCCAGAGGACGAATTCGTGATCGTTCGACACGACCGAGGGCCGACAGACGGTGGCCAGCGGACTCGGCACGAGCGGCGTGCACGTGGTCGATGCAACCGACTTGATACACAGGGCGCTGGGATTCGACAGGGTCGGAGTCGACGGCGCGGACGGATCGCTGTACAGATCCGGGGAGGGACTTGGTGCGCATGTCGACGTGGTCGTTCCTCCGTACCCAGGGGGCAAACCTTCGCCGCCCGTCCCTCGCACGCCGGCCGATCCGCCGGCCGATCCGCCAGCCGCCCCACCGCTCCCGGTACCAGCGCCCGCGTCTCGGGAGACAGCGAAGCCACCACTGCCGGTGCTCGCCTCACCGTCCTGCTGGCCCCCTACGCTGGCGCCATCCTGACCAAGTCCGCCGGTACCTGCCATTGTATCCAAGGCGGCGTCCGCGGCGGAAGAGAGACCTGATGGCTTGCTGGACTTCGCGCACGAGGGGGCGATGGTGATCAGAATTCCCATTGCCAGGCAGAGGCCCCTGACGGTGATTGGGCTCGAGGAGCTTGGTTGCAGAATCATTGGAATGCCAATCGATGCAACGAGCATGCCGCGCAAAATCCCGAGAATTGGACAGAAACTCCAGCTCAACTCAGGCCAAGCCCACCCCAGCTGCGACAAGCATGTCCGGGTCAGGTCGACGTCACAGGAAACTACGTGCCCCCGGCAACGTCCGAAATCCTACGCACCGGAGGAAATCCACAGAAACAGCTGTGCACCCTATCAAGCGGTGCCCCAGTCACGGCCTGGTAACCCGGCGAAGCTGCGGACAGTTTCTACGGCACCCATCCATCAGCGGCGATCGGCTGCGGAGCGGACATTCAAGGCCGGACGGCACTGCACAGGTGTCACAGCACCCGTGCACTTTTCGTGAGTTTCGTCGCGAGATCCTCGCAAAATCGGCTACTCTCGCTGCTTCACTGCGGTTTTGCCCGCGAAGATCCATCACCAAGGAGATACACATGGCTAAAGGTCCTCTTTCGAAGTCCGGTCTGATCCAAATCCTCGTCGACAAGCACGCCCCCACCCTGAGCCGAAAGAGCGTCAAGGGCATCCTTGAAGCCATGGCCAGCATCGGCCACGCCGAGCTGAAGAAGAATGGCCTCTTCGTGGTACCTGGTCTGGTGCGCATGGTCGTCGTCAAGAAGCCAGCGACCAAGGCTCGCAAGGGCATCAATCCGTTCACAGGCCTGGAGACGACGTTCAAAGCCAAGCCGGCCCGCAAGGTGGTCAAGGGCCGTCCGGTGAAGGCCGCCAAGGACGCCGTAGCCTAGCGCGCATCGGAGCCTCGCCGAGACGACTGCTTCTCGGCGAGAGCTCTGCATCAAGGGCCGTGTCTTCATCGGCCCTGCGACTGGCCATCTTCGCTCCGGCCACTTGCGTGGTACATTGAGCGATGGGAGCGATGGATTTGGTAGACAGGCATCCATCGGGAACGATCACCGCAGGGGCCAATACCCTGCGCTTCGCGCGACGGCTGTTTTCCGCGCGCGTCCTGCATCGCTACCGGCCGCTGCTGGTCAATATCGAGACGACCCTGCGCTGCAACCTAGCGTGCACGTTCTGCGACAAGGCGTCACCGCACGGCCCGCAGATGGACACCGAGCGGGCGTGTGGTCTCATCGACGACCTGGCCGACTCGGGAACCTGTTCGGTGTGTTTCGACGGCGGCGAGCCCCTCCTGCATCCTGGGATTGGCCACATCATCGCGCACGCGCGTCGGCGCGGCCTGCGCGTGGCCTTGAGCACCAACGGGACGCTCATTCCCGAGCGGCCCGAGGCTTGGCAAGAGGCCAACGTCATCAAGATCAGCCTGGATGGCCTTGAAGAGCAGCACGATGCGGGGCGCGGCCCAGGCGCGTTTCGGCGCGCCTGCGCGGGGGCCCGCTTTGCTCGCCAGCACGGCAAGCACGTCATCTTGCGCATGACCATCGGTGCGCACAATGTCGGGGCGTGGGCCGGCGCGCTCGCCATCGCCAAAGAGCTCGATTGCCCTATCCTGTTTCAACCCGCGGTCGGCAGCATTCTCGACGGAGACATCGCGCTGGCCGAGCACTCGGCCGATGCCCAGCGCTACCGCGACGACATGCACGGCATCGCCCTGGCACACAAGGCGGGCGAGCCTATTGCCAACGAACGCGTATGCCTGGAGCACCTACGGCACTGGCCCGAGCCACGGCCCGTACCTTTCTGCGCTGGCGGCCGCATTCAGGCGGCGATCGATCCAGAGGGCAGAATCTTCCCGTGCGGGCGTTTTGGGCGAACCGCCTCCGCGCCCAATGTTTTCACCCAGGGAGTGCGCGCCGCTTTCGCCGCGCTGGCTCGCCCGACCGAATGCGAGAATTGCTGGTGCACGCTAACCCTTGCCACATGTTTCCTGTGGCGACTCGATCCACGCCTGCTCAGGGGGCGATTCTAGACGAGCGTTCGGGGCTCTCCCCTTCCTTGATCACCCTGCGCACAAGCACGCCGCCCACGACAATCCAGAATCCCGTGCGCAGGCGCCGCAGCAACGCCAGCGCCATCACCGTCGGCGGATCCACACCTGCCAAGGTACCTCCTAGCGCCAGGGCTACCTCAACGGCACCCGCTTGTCCTGGAATCATGGTGCCAAGCAGCGACCCAAGCACAGACATGGGCGCGAGCCAGAGCGAGGCGGACGAACTGGCTCCAAGCAGGGTCAGGGCCAGCGCCATCTCGGGTACGATCCACGCCTTGCCCAGCCCGTGCAAGAGCACACTGCCAAGAACTTTTCTGGGCCGCCTTCGCATGAACATGCGTGTGGTGTTCAGGGTGTGCAGCAGCCGAGCGCCCCAGGCGTAGGTGCGCAGGCGCGAGCGCTGAATCGCGCCGGCCATGAGCATGGGCAGCGCGATTCCCACGCTGACGAGCAGCGCTCCGGCCACGGCCATCAACCCAAGGGCGCTGGAACGAAGATCGGGATACTGCATGCGCAAGGCGCACGAAGCTGTGAGCAGAAATACGCCCACCGCGATCACTTGCGCCACGTTGTCGACCGCGAGCGCAACGAGCGCCCTGCTCCGGAAGGCCCTGTTCGTCGCAGCCAGTTTGAGGGGTTCGCCCGCGACGCCGGCACCGAGCTCATCGCCAGCTTGCGCCGCCACCTGGGCCCACAAGGCAGCTTTCGCCGTGGGACGCGCCGCACGGGGAAGCAGCACCAGCCATCCCCAACCATGCAGGACCATCCCCACGATAGGTGCCAGCACGATAGGCACGAAGCTCCACCCAACACGCTCGATGGCGTGCAGCACGTTGGATGGACCCGCTTTCGCGATCAGCGCTCCGATCACGAGCAATCCCAGGGCGGCCAAGACGCGCCCGAGCCAGCGTGTGGACGCGGGCTGAAGATCGCGCGGAGGAGTGGCGGTCGGCATCAGGAGCAATGGGTGGGCGACCTCGGGCCGTGGGAGCACCGTTGTCCCCCGAGCAACCTGGCAGTCGTCTTGCATAAACAGCCGGTCATGAAGATCGGCATCGTCACAGAGTACTACTACCCAACCCTAGGCGGAATTCAGGAACACGTTCATCATTTCGCCCACGCCGCGCGCGGGGCGGGCCACGACGTGCGCATCCTCGCGCCCGCCGTGCACGACCGGCTGGCTTCCACCAAGCGCGAGACTCGCCCTCTGGATGAGCGAAGGGCCGACGAAGCAGATGGCGTGATTCGCATCGGCGATTCCATACCGCTCTTGTCCGGGGGATCCATCGCCCGCGCCTCCATCGGCAAGGGACTGTCGCAGCAGGTGACCGATATCCTGCGGGCCGAGCGCTTCGATGTGCTGCACGCGCATTCACCGCTCATGCCCACCCTGCCCTTTCTCGCCCTGCGCGCTTCCGACTGCGCCAACGTGGGGACTTTCCACAGCGATTTCCAACGCAATTTCTTGTACTTCGCCCTCGGTAGCTTTCTGCAGCCCTACCTCGATCGGCTCGATGCCGCCATTGGGGTTTCCGAGACGGCCTTGCGCGGCCTGCGCCGCTATTTCACGGCGCCCTGGCGCGTAATCCCCAACGGCGTCGACGTGTCGATGTTCGCAGCTGGGGAAAAGCGTCCAGAATTTGACGATGGTCGGTTGAATGTTCTGCACGTCGGCCGCTTCGATCCGCGCAATGGGGTCGACCGGGTGATCAAGGCCTGGGTCGGGGTACGCCGCGCGGGCACCGACGCACGCCTGATTCTGGTCGGTGACGGCCCGCTGCGCCCCACCTACGAATCCATGGTGCCGCCCGATCTGCGCGCGGACGCCCATTTCGTCGGCTTCGTCGAAAGCAGCGAGCGCCCATCCTACTACGCTTCCGGCGACGTGTTGCTGTGCCCTGCCCTCGGGGGAACCTTCGGCATCATCGTGGTCGAGGCCATGGCGGCGGGGTGCGCGGTCGTGGCGGCCGACACGCCTGGTTTTCGCAACGTCATGAAAGACGGCGTGCAGGGCTTCATGGTCGACGTGGATTCGGATCCGACCTGCGCACGCCTCGCCGAACGCACGCGCCAGTTGCTCGACGATGCCTGCCTGCGACGACGCTGCTCCCAAGCAGGTCGCGAGACCGCAGCCCGGTTCGATTGGCCGCTGGTGGCCGAGCAAGTCCTGGGCGTCTACCGTGAAATTCTTGGCGGTTCACAATTCGCCAGTCGCGCGAGTGCGTGACCATGCAATCGCTGTCGCGCTTCGAGGCGTGGGCCCTGGCCGCGGTTTGCCTCGGTCTGCGCATCGTCTCGCTGGCCAGGGCGTGCCTCTCGGATGACGAGGCCATCTACGCGGTCGTGGCCCGGGAAATGCTGTCTGGGCGAGCGCTCTACCGGGACGTCGTCGACCACAAGCCGCCGCTGATCTACGTCGTCTACGGCCTCACGCAGGCCATCGGCGGAGCGCGTGGCGGGATGCTGCTCTTGCACCTTGTGACCATCGCAGTGGTGTTCGCGACCGCGCTGCTCCTTGCGCGCATCGTTCGCCGGTTTGGCGGGCTTGCGCCCGATTCCCGCGCACCCTTTTGGGCAGCCCTGCTCTACGCCGTCTTCACCACCACCCTGCTGCCCTTTGACGCCCTGGCCGCCAACTGCGAATTGTTCATGATGTTGCCGCTGACAGCGTCGGTTCTGTTCTTCCTGGAAGGCGCCGGCACCTTGCACTTGCGGCCCTTGTTCACCGCCGGCTTGCTGGTTGCGATCGCCATGCTTTTCAAGTACCAGGCCGGTGTCCAACTGGCGCTCTACGGATCGGCCCTGCTCATCGCGCACTGGCGGCGAGTACCGCGCGTGCTGCTGGCCAGTCTTGCCATGGCTGCCGGCCTGGCAGTGGTGCTTGGCGCCGCCTTCGCGCTCATGCGCCACGCCGGCAGTTTCGACGCCGCCTGGTTCTGGTTTCGCTTCAACTTCGCCTACATCAAGTCCGGGTTCCGGCTGCAAGACACGCTCAAGCGCGCGGCAGTCCGCATTTCCTTCGTGGCCTTGCCGGCGGCATTTCTATGGATTCTTGGCGCCAAGTCCGCGTTGAAGTCGCTGACCACGAAAGCCCCCGAGGGCGGCGTCACCTTCCTTCGTTTTGCCACGTTCTGGCTGGCCGTCAGCGCCTTCGCTATCACCACCGGCGGCCGCTTCTTTGGCCACTACTTCCACCAGGTCACGGCACCGCTGGCCCTGCTGGCCGCCCCAGCCGCGGCCCGACTTTGGCAGACCCGCCGCCGGCTCGTCTCGACCGCGATTGGCGTGCCGGCGGCCGCGTTCTTTCTGGTCGCCGCTCTTCAAGGTCGCGTACTCGCCGCCGCGGGCGAGCCGGCGCCCGATTACCAACGCATGGTCCACCTGATCGAGGCGCACGCCCGCCCGGGTGACAGCCTGGCAGTGTGGGGCAATGTACCGGTCCTGCATTTCATGGCCGAGCGCCCACTTGGCACGCGTTTTGTTTTCTCCAACTACATGACCGGACTTTCACCCGCCACGCCTTCCCAATCCGACCCCACCGTGGATGCCTCGCCCAACATCGTTGCCGAGAGTTGGGACATGTTCGAGGCGGATATGGCCGCCAGAAGGCCACGGTTGTTCGTCGACACATCGCCGGGCAACGTGGCAGCTTATGGCAAGTTTCCACCGTCCAATTTTCACCGCTTGCAGACGCTTCTGCAGCGTGACTACCGCCCCGTGGGTGAGGCCGCCGGCATTCGACTGCTGCTCCGTCGCGAAGGGCGCGAGTGATGTCCACGGGTGTCACGGCCACGGTTGCACCAATCGAGCTGCCCGCCTGCAAACCGCCGAGGAAGCGCATCGAGCGCTATGTGGACTTCCTGGCCCGTCACGACCTGGCGATTTGCATCGCCGCGCTTGTCCTGTTCGGACTGGGGGTGGCAGCAGCCGCGCGCCTGCAACTGCGCTCGGATTTCACCGAGCTTCTGCCACAGGACGATCCGGAGGTCACGCAACTGAAAGAGCTTAGCGACAAGATCGGCGCGCCATCGACGTTGGTGATCGCCGTCGAGGGGCCCGATCCCTCCGCCAACGAACGCTTCGCCGAGGCCGTGGTGAAGAACCTGCAGCCCCTGCTTGGTTCCAGTCTGCGCGCCATCGACTATCGCGCCGACGCCAGCCGCCCGTTCTTCGAACACAACAAGGCGCTCTACGCCAACTTGGTCGACCTGCAACGCATCGACGACGACGTGAAGAAGCTGGTCGCGTCCAAGAAGAACCCCATGGTTCTGCCTTTTGCAGATCCCGACATGGGCGAGGAAGACGACGACCCCGCCCAGGATCTTCACAAACTGAAGGACAAGCTGGAGGCGCAAAAGCCGAAGAACGCCTTTCCGTCTGGCTACTACGAAAACCAAGACCGCAACCTGCTGGCCATCATCACGTGGACCGCGTCGTCGGGAACCGGCGATTCGTCGGGCTTCCGCATTCGCGATGACGTGCAACGAATCATCGACCACACGCGACCGGAGGCCTTCGGCCAAGTCAAGGCCAGCATCACCGGCGACGTGGCCACGGCCATCGAAGAACACGACGCCCTCAAGTCCGACGTCGAATGGGTTTCCCTGGTGTGCACGGTTCTAGTGCTACTGGTGATTACGCTGTACTTCCGCAGCGCCTTCGCCCTCGGCTACGTCTTCTTCCCGACCCTGCTTGGGGTGGCCGTGGCCTTCGGCATCACCGCGCTCTCCATCGGGTACCTCAACACCAACACCGCATTTCTCGGCTCGATCATCATTGGCAACGGAATCAACTTCGGCATCATTCTACTGGCGCGCTACCGCGAAGAGCGAACGAACGCCCCCATGGATCTGCCACGGAACGCTATGGCCAGGGCCATGGCCGCCACGCTTCGCCCGACGCTGGCCGCCGCGCTGGCCGCCGGCATCGCCTACGCCAGCCTGACCCTGACCGGATTTCGCGGCTTCCGCCAGTTCGGCTTTGTCGGCGGCACAGGCATGGTGCTGTGCTGGCTCGCCACCTACAGCTATTGCCCGGCCCTGATCCTCTTCTGGGAAAGGATGCGCAAGCCCCGGCCGCCGCAACCAATGCCTTCAAGCCGGACCCTGGTTGCCATCGCCGAGGTGCTGCTGAGACGGCGCCGGCTCTTGCTCGGTATCGTCGCTGTCACCACGGTGGTTGCCATCTGCCTGGTGGCGCCCATCGTGCAGAGCCCGTTCGAATACGACTTCTCCAAGCTGCGCAATCAACAGAGCCGAAGGCACGGCGCGGGCGAACTGTACGGCAGGGTCGGCAAGATGTTCTCGCAGGACATTTCGCCCGTCGGCGTCGCGCTGCTCGCGTCCCCCGAAGATGCCGCGCTCTACGACCAGGCCGTGCTTGAAAAGGACTGCCGCGATGGCCTCACGCGCGCGCATGCTAGCTTCGCGTCCGACGCCACAACGCTTGCCCGGGAATGTTCCCGGCGAGCGGCGGCCGGCGAACCCACGGGCGGCCTGCTGTCGTCGGTGTCGACAGCGTTCGACTATCTGCCCAAGGACCAGGATGCCAAGCTCGCCGTGCTTGCGGATCTGCGCAAGCGCCTCAGCGGCGAAACGCTGCAAAACCTGTCCGACGAGAATCGCCAACTGGTTGCCGAGTGGATGCCGCCCGATGATCTTCACCGCTTGGCGCCCGCGGATCTGCCCGAAGCCATCGCCCGGCGATTCCGCGAGACCGACGGAACCGTGGGCCGCGTCGCCTTGCTCTTTCCGGTGCGGGTGTGGGCCAACTGGGATGGGCATAACCTGATCCGACTCGCCGACATCACGAAGAACGTCACCCTACCGAACGGTCACGTGGCCTCCGCCGCGGGCCACACGTCGCTGTTCGCAGCCATGTTGCGCTCCATCGCCCACGACGGTCCCATCGCCACCATCGCGGCCATGATAGGTGTCGTCATCATGGTGCTGCTGCTCTTCCGCAACCTGCGCAGCTCGGCCATGGTGCTGCTATCGCTCGGTGTGGGCGTGCTGTGGATGGGAGGCGCCGGGGCGCTCCTGCACATGAAGCTCAATTTCCTCAACTTCGTCGCCTTGCCCATTACCTTCGGCATCGGCGTCGACTACGCGGTCAACATCTTTGCGCGCATCGCCGACGAGCCGCCGGAGAAACACGCACGCGCCCTCGCCGAAACCGGCAGCGCGGTCGCACTCTGTTCATCGACCACGATCATCGGTTACAGCTCGCTTCTGATTGCGTCCAACGGCGCCCTGGTATCGTTCGGAAAACTCGCCAACTTCGGCGAGATCGGATGCCTGCTGGCCGCCCTGCTGCTGGTCCCCGCGGTTTCCGCGCGCGCCTTGGTGCGCGCACGATGCGCGAAACCGCCCTTCACGCGGTGCTAGATCGGCCTTCGTCTTCCGAGAACGGCAGCCGTTTTCGGAAGTTTCACCACAGAGGACACAGAGGACACAGAGGACGGACCGGAAAGGGATGGGCTCGGATCCGGATCCGGAAACCCAGCCACTTCCGATCTCTGTGTCCTCTGTGGTTTATCCCAGTGCTTTGCTGCGGCTCGCAGTGCCCGGCATCACGCACCCGCGAGCGGATTGTTGGAAAGCTGCCACTTTACTGGCAAAGGCCAACAGTTCTCACCAGGCACGGCGGGGTTTCGCCCGACTCTTCCGGCTCGCGCGCTGGCAACGCGATTGCATTGCTCCCAACCATGAACCGAATAGCCACCAAGAAAGCCTGGGCGTTCATCGCGCTCCTTGCTTCCACGCTGCTGTCCTACGCGAAGATTGTCGGGGTCGTTCTATCTGAACGGCTGTGGAGGATCCCGCCACGACAGCTTCGCACGGCAGGGGATGTCGCCAACACCGCCAGCAGGAGGTTGCCATGAACTTCGCGTCGCACCTGACCGGATTGTCGCTGACCGGATTGTCGCTGGACCTGATCTTCCTGGTCTGTTTTGCCGCCGCAGCGCTAATCCCCTTCACGACCTACATTTGTCTTTGGCTGCTGGGCCTCGAATCCCTGCCGGCCCCCAAGCAAGAAGGCGCGGGCCGCCGTCTGTTCGGACCGCTCTTCGTCGGCTTCTATTACTGGTTACTCGACCCCTTCCTCAGCTTGGCCAAGAGCAGCGGCCTGACGCCGAACCAGTTCACGCTGGCCTCGCTGGTGGCGAGCATCCCCACCGGCATTGCCATTGCCACCGGACACTTCGCGCTGGCGGCCGTGCTGCTCATTATCGGCAACACCCTCGACCTGGTGGATGGGCATCTGGCGCGCAGCAAGGGGCTGGCCACCAAGGCCGGCGCATTTCTCGACTCGACCGTTGACCGCGTCTGTGACGGCATGATTCTTGGCGGATTCGCCGTGTACTACGCCGGAACCCCCACCATGTTCGCGGCCCTGGCCGCGCTCATCATGTCCTTCGCCACCAGCTATGCCCGAGCGCGCGGCGAAGCGCTCGGGGTTTCTGGCTCCGAGGGTCTCGTCCAGCGGGCCGATCGACTGGTGATTCTGGCGCTGGCGCTCGCGCTTTCCCCCTACCTTGGCCACCGTGTGGAAGGTTTCGTTGCGCATCCGTCCTATGCCGTCGCCAAGGCCGCGCTCTGGTTGCTCGCGGCGCTCAGTGCCTTCACGGCGGTAAGCCGCGTGCTGTGGATCATGAAGAAGCTTCAGCCCAAGGCAACGACAGTGACCGCCAGCCCGTATCCTTTGTCGGCCAGAACCGTCCACCCGCTGCTGTCATCGGCCATCACGCCAGTCCATTCGATGGCCGTACGAACCCCCGCCAAGACCCCAACAGGATCCGCCGATGTCTACCGCCGCTGACAAACCGACTGGCCGGATGGGCCCGTGGCTGGGGCTCGGTATGCGTGGGTTGACCCTGGCGGCGGCCGTTGTTTTTCTGGTGCGCGGCGTGCGCTGGCACGACATGACCGACACCGTTCGGCGGGCCGGATTCCTTCTGCCATCTATTGTAGTCGCCATGAACGCCTGCATGATGAGCCTGCGCGCCCTGCGCTTGCGCACGCTTCTCGAACGCAAGCTCTCTTTCGGCTCGGCATTCGCGGCGCTGCTGACCAGCTCTGCCATCAACAACATCACCCCCTTTCGCGGCGGAAATGTGGCGCGCCTGTGGATGCTCGAACGCGCGAGTGGCGTGACCAAATCGGCTGCGATTGCCATCACTGTCGTCGAAAACCTGATCGAAGTCGTGGTCTTGGCCGCGATGGGGTTCGCGGCCTCTTGGTTCGTCGCGGGACAGCGCTGGGCCACCCTTGCCACGCCAGCGGTGTTTGCCCTGGCCGTCGCCTTGTTGGTGCTCTTGCGATTCACCGCTGGGCGTGCGGTCGACGTTACCTACATAACGCCCGACCAAGCTGTCCGCGTGGGCTGGCGGCAACGACTGCGTGAATTCCTCCTGCGAACCGCTCCCGGATTCCGAGCGCTCTCGCAGCCCGGCGTGCCAGTCCGAGCGCTGCTACTCTCGCTCGTGGCTTGGACCTGCGAGACCGTCATGATTGTCCTCGCGGCACGCGCCATGGAATTGCAGGTTTCCTTTCCATTGGCCATCGTGGTGCTACTTGGGATCAACCTCGCCATGGCACTACCGTCCACGCCAGCCAGCGCAGGTCCTTTCGAGGGCGCCACCGTCGCCGTCCTGATGTTTGCAGGGGTCGGCAAAGGTCAGGCGCTTGCTTTTGCGCTCTTCTATCACGCGATCCAGGTTCTCCCGGTCACCGTGGCTGGTGTCGCCACACTGCTCTTGGCCAAGCGACGCCACTGGCGTTTGTCCTATACTCCCGCGGGAACGGATGCGCAGGTTCCGCGTTGATCCGCACAGGAGGTGATGACGATGACCATCCTCACATGCAAGCCTCTGAGCCCGCCCATCTGGGGCATAGCCAAGGGCAAACTCGCCATGCTGTCGCTGTTCGTCGCCGTCATCATCGCTGCCGCAGCAGATTCGCCATTCGCACTTGCCGAATCAGCACCCCCGGTGGTTCCCACCACCCAGCTTGCCCCCCATTCCTCAAAACCTCCGAACACGGTTGCCAAGCCGCCCCAGAACAGCAAGAAACCCGCCGTGAAAGCCAACCCGCGACCGCGCGTAGCACCCAAAGTCCTCAAGCCTGCTCCTGCAGCCAAGTCCTCAACCGTCCCTGCTGCCAAGCCGACCCAGGTTATGGATTTCGACGCCGACCAGGTCGAGGGCCAAAGGCTCGAGCCCGGTTATGATCTCATCCAGGCTTCGCCCCCACGCGCTCGCCACCGGTCCATGGTCTCGTTTCCACCCAAGCCCGAAGATTCGGTCGTGAAGGGAAACTGAGCGCGTCGACACAACGACGCGGTCGAGCCGCCCACGCTTTCCGCCATCAGGGTCCAGCCGTGATCGTCGAAGCGCAGGATTGCGTCGGCCCAGTTGTCGCCTGCGTTCCAGTGGTAGATGAATTCGGGCACGCCGTCACCGTCGACGTCGAAGGCGGCCAGGGGAAAGATGCTCTCGGCTCCGTCCATCGCGAAGGAAAGGTCGACATGCGACAGCTTCCAACCTTCCTTGCCGTCAAGTCGAGCGATGATCAGGGCACGCCCACCCACCGCCACGAAGTGCTCGACGCGCTCGCCGCGCTCCGCAACCGGTCCGATGGCAAAGGACAACATGCGCTCGCGGACCGCTGACGGCTTGGGCGTCTTGCTCTCGCGCTGTGACTCCCAGCGCGGCTTTTCGAGCAGGGCCTCAAGGTCGCCCACCATGCGTTCGAGACCGTCCAGCGCGTCCTGGGTCGGCTCCCAGCGTGCCGACTGCGTGGGTGTTTTCCACCTGCTCTTCTCCGAGACAAACAAGCCAACCCCGGGCGCGCCGCTGTCCATGGCGAGATCGAGCTCATAGCATTGGGTGACGTCATACCCCTCGCCGCCCCTAACCCGAGCCACGCCTGTCACCTCGCCATAGCGGCCGATGGCGCGCCAGCGCGACCCGCGCACGGCCCACGGCGCACAACACGCGCTCCCCGCGGGTTGGATGTCATCGCCCACCGCAATGAAGAATGGCACATGCGGGTTGGAGCCAAGCCATCGCGCGCTTCCCGGCTTCCGATCCAGGCATCGCCGATCCGACACCGCCGTGCGCGGAAGTGGGTCGCCGGTGTTGACCGTGGGGTGGCTCGTCGGCGAGGCCATGGAGCCACGGCCCACACTCCACAGGCCGATACAGACAACGAGTGTGCTTGGCACGCGTAGGGGAGATACCATTCCGGGACTAGTTTGTGGCAGATGCCGAGGGCGGGACACCAAAAAAGAGCCGACGACTGTGTTGGAGAGCGAGCTCCAATAGCCGCCGCTCGCCGTCCAACCACAGCTACGTAGCGATCGCTCTCACCTCGGCGACCGCGTGATCCACCTCTTCTGGGGTATTGAGTAGCCCTGGGGTAAGGCGTGCGTACGACGTGAGGTAGGGGCTATCGCTGGCGACGATCTTGCGCGCCAGCAGGCGCTCCACGATGTTTTTCGGCGGCATGCCATCGATCTCGAAGCAAGTGATGCCGGACGACAGGGTCTCGGACATCGGCGTGCGCAACTTCACCTTCGGGATCGAGGCCAGTCCTACCCGGCAGCGCTTGCCAAGCTCGTGAATGCGCGCGGTTACGCGCGCCTTGCCGATCTTCTGGTGGAAGCGAAACGCTTCCGCAAGAGCCCAGCGATGCTCGTAGGCGTGAAAACCGCCCGGGGAGGTACGCGGGCCCGGCGGCAAGGTGTCGGGAAGCTTGCCATGCATCCACGCCTCCAGGGCCGCCCACTCGAAGCTCGGGATGATGCCCGCATGCCCCGTCCAGGCCTCCGCCTTGCCCCAGACGATCCCAGTCCCGCGCGGTCCGAACAGCCACTTGTGACAACCGGCGACCAGAAAATCGCAGCCCAGATCTGCCATCGATTCCTGCTCTACGCCGAAGGCGTGGACACCGTCGACGCACAAGAGTATGCGATCGGCATCGGTGCGCTTGCGGTTGATGTCGGCGAGCGTGTCGGCCATGCGTCGGATGGGCAACTTCACCCCCGTCGACGAATGGACCCAGGTCACCGCCACGGCGCGCGTGCGCGGACCGACCCCCTTCATCAGATTCGCGATGATTTCGTCCTCGGTGGCCCGTTCGGGCACGGCGTACAGAGGGATCTTGCGCACTTTGGCGCCGGTGTGCAGGGCGCGCAGGCGCAGCGATTCGTAGGTCACGTAGTGATCGTGCGTGGTGGTCAGGATCTCCTGCTGCGGGCGCAGCGGCAAACCGCCGTAGAGCATGGCAAGCCCGGTGGTGGTGTTTCCGGTGAGGGCGATCTCGTCGGGCTTACCGCCGATGTACTCGGCCGCCGCCACCCGAACCTCAGCTTCCAGCGGAAAGTTCGCGTGCAGATAGAGCACAGGGTTCTCATCGAGACCGCGGCGGTGCCGCTCGATGGCCTCGCGTACCGGCCGTGGGTGAGAGGCGAACAGCATGAGCGCCATGTGAACGTAGTCATAGCCAAGCTGAAACTGGTTGCGCACGCCGGCCCAGGTCGCCAGCGCGTCGTCCCCATCCGCCTTGGTCGGTGCTGACGTCGCCACGGAAGCTGCAAAGGCCGTTTTTCCCGCGACGGCGGCCGTGAGAGAACCCGTGATGAAGTGCCGCCGATCCATCAGTATTCACCTGGCCGCAAGCGTGCGGGGGGAACTTCCCCGGCGTCCGTGAGGGCCAGGACGGTTGCGTTGCCAAACCAGCGCAGCACCGTTCGGCGCTCGACCGTCCTCTGTGCAATAAGGGGCGGCTGTTGTGGCTTCATGACAGGATTGGATGCACTTGCGCGAAGGTCGGTTCATCGCGGCGACTGGTGACTAGCTGTCGGCCTGCATGGAAGGACTACGAAGCGGCCGTCCATGGACATGATCGCCGTCGGCGCTGCCGCCGTACAATGATCGCGGCAGCCAGGGCCAAGGCCATGAGCAGCCATTCATGCGGCTCAGGGGTGGCGGTGAAGGCCAGCGGATTCAAGGGCTTCTGTAGGACTTCCTTGCCTGATTCGACCTTGCGCTCGAACCTATCGGCCTGTTGCTCGGCAGTCGCCAAAGCCTGCCGTTGCGCATCGTCCACTAGCACGCTCATCAAGGAAAGGCGATGGCGAGGTTGTGCAGATCCTGTGCAATCAGCCAGTCCACCAGTGTCGTCACTCGCGACGGACCAGGACGCTGTAGCGTTCAAAGTCCTTCACCTTGAAGTGTTCCAACCGCAAATCCGCGCTTTCAGCGTGGGTGGCCACGATGACGGATGCTGAATCTGCGCAATCGCCAAGGCCAAACTGGTAGCGGCCAAAAGACGACACGGTCTCGAATTCTGCTCCCGGGTTGGCGAAATGGACCGTCTCTCGGAACATGCGCGGGTCTTCCCGATTGTAGAAGAGCACGAAGATGTACGGCATGTTGACCTTGTCGGTAACACACACGTCGCCCTCAGTCTGGGTAGCCGCATAGCGGATCGCCTCGCCGAAGGAGGCGAAGAAGGGTTCCGCGGCTGCTTGCCGATAGGGACCGAAGTAGTTGCCCGCAAAACCGATGAACGAGGCACCAACGATCAGGCATATGACGACCGCAAGAGCTCGACGCTTCCACAGCAGCGACACCGCCACGGCCACGCAGCAGACGAAGGGGAACATGGCGATGTTCGCACGGTTGATGTTGGCGGCGACAAACGCCATGAGCAGCAGGGACGCGAGGCTCCACGCGAGAAGGGCGAAGGAGGGCTGATAGTCGCGGCTCACGTTCTTGCCAACAAGCAACGCCAGCCCGATCAGGGCCAGAAGCGGCGAGAATGCGTAGAGAATGCCGTAGCCTGGAATCGCGTTCCAGATGAGTCCGTCGTCCTGCATGCGAAACATGTCCGCGGCGGTGCCCAGGTTGGCCCACGCCTGTCGGACGAATTCCACCGAGAAGACGTTGACGTTGCCCATGGTCTTGAAGCGCGGCAGGCCGCTCAGGTGCGGGATGCTGAACAAGGGCGTGCGAATCGAATTCCAGCCCAAGCTATTGACCGCGACGTAGATCCCGATGGGCGTGGCGACGGCGACGAAGACCGCTGCCGACAGAATGATCATGCGCAAAGGCCACAAGCGATGGCGCACGCCATAGACGAGGGCAAGACCGATGAAAGCGGGCACCACCACGTAGGCGGTGCCGTACGCGTAGAGCGCCAGCCCGTAGACGAAAGCCGCGGCGATCAGCAAGCGCGGTCGCTTCGCCGAACGCTGGAGCAGCAAGGTGGCCACGAGGAAGACAAAGGGAAACAGATTCGAATCGAGGCCCCAGCGCGAGATCATGATGTGCCAGGGACAGAGCGAAAGCAGCACCACACCGATGCGCGCGGTTTGCCGATCGGTGGTGTCACGCAGGAGCACGAAGAAGATGGGCAGGGCCGCCATGCCGGCGAGCAGGAACGGCAGGCGCGCCGACCACACGCTGAGCCCGAACAGACCGATGAACGGCGCTGCCACGTAGGCCGCCAAGGCGTACATCCCCGAGCCCCATGACACCAGCACCACGGGCAGCCAGTATCCGTGGCGATCAACGCCGTAGTGGATCAAGGCATAGGCATCGTAGGCCGTGGAAGCCTCGTCCTGGTTGAGCCCCGGCGGAATGTCGCCGAAGCCCCACACGCGTACAAGCAACCCAACGGCCATGGCGGAAAGCAAGACCAGGTCGACACGCGCCGCGCGTGTGCGCAGCCAACCCAAGAGCTTGCGCGCAGAATGAAGAAGCATGTGCCGGTTTACCAAGTCAGTTCACGCGCCATCGCGCCGGGCCTTCGAGCCGGGGAGCTCCCGAAACGTCAACGCCGAACGCTGATGGATACATGGACCGGAGCAGATCAAACACCAGGAAGACGCAAGCAGTCCCCAGCATCAAGGACGCAATCGAGAGCGGGACGGGCAGGCTGCCGAAGAGGAACTTGAAGTAGCTGGCAAACGAGGCACCAATGACCAACAGGGCTACCCAGAAATGCTTGGGGCGAATGAAGGCATAGAGAACACACAGCACATCGCCAAGAAAGACGTAGCGCTCGTGCATGCGTGGTAAAAGAAACGGGGCCAGGCAGGCAAATGTGGCGGCCTGTCGAATGGTGAGCGAAGCCGTGGTTCGTATGCGCGTGCAGATGCACGCCAGCGAGACCAAGAAGATGGCCGCAACCGCGAACCACAATCCGAACGTGCCGAACCATTCTGCGTTGTTCGGCAAGAAGACGAAGATGCTTGGCGCATTGCTGGTCAATTCGGTCGCATGGTTGGTTTGTCTTGGGTAGATGGCAAGTAGGTCAACAAGGGAGCACCCTGCAATCCACGCCGGGACAAGGCACAGCAAGAACACCAGCGGCATCAGGAGCAGTGGACGCCAGGGGAATTCCTTGCGCAGGACCCAGACACCAATCAGAGGAAGAAGAAAGACCGCCTGAAGCTTGACTGCGATAGCCAACCCGAAGAACACCGCCGCCGTGGCATGGCGCTTGCCAAGTGCAGCGGCGATGGCGGCAATGAGCGGCGCCGTATAAACCATGTCGCTCTGGCCCCAAAACGCGCCGTTGAATACCACCGTCGGCGCAATCAGGAGTGCGAAGGCTGCGGCCGCGGCCCGAAGCGCGCTTCGGTGGATGCGCCAGACAATCAAGCCCGCGGCCAGCGCGCAGCCGTAGTCGCACAGGATGGACAGGGATTTGATAACCCAAACCCGGTCGAAAGGAAGTTCGGTGACCAGCCAGAGAAAGTAAATGTACGGCACATTGTAATCGATGCTCCCTGACTTCAACGCCTGGACCAGCCCCGTCTCCTTGATGCTGTCGCACCAACGGAGAAGGCAGTCGTTCATGTCGCCGCTGTGATAGCTGAAAAGCTGAACGCGAATGCCCACGGTGACCGCAAAGCCGACGGCGATGAGGAGCGTCGAGAGCAGGTACTGCCTCACATCACGCCGGATCAAGGGCACGGCAGAGACCGTGACCGACGCCACAGATCTACCGATTGCTCCAGCCAAGCGTTTGTTTGCAGACTCGCCCATAGACAGAGCAGGAGTGTGCACGGGTTGTGCCAAGCTGATTTGCCATGGGGGGCGGCCTTTTAGCGTACGCGCCGCAGGGCAAATGGACCACGGAGGCACAACCGTGCCAAGCGTGTCGTGGTCAGGTCGTCCGGGCTGGTACCGGCCAATCGAGACACCTCAGTCTTCCCCAGTTCCAGACAACAAGACCGACAGCACCTTTGTCTCCTGGCTTGCTGATCCCGACGCGGATCTTCGGATCTTTGATCGTGCGGGCAGCCGAGGCGCGAGTATCATCTCCCCATGATGCACGGCAAGCATCTCCTCCGTGTCGCGGCGGCAGTAACTTGGTTCATCCCCTTGGCTGGTTGTGGGGGTATCGGCACTGGGAACTGTCCGCATGGTACGTGCGAAACAGCTTGTTCTGGCGATACGTATTCTTCCAACGAACGGTGTGTCGCGTTCACTGTCTGTCCGGTTGGCTCGTACGTTGTGCAGGCGGGTACGGCGACCACGGATCGAATCTGCGACCTGTGTCCTAGCGGAAGCTACAGCACGGTCGCCAACAGCGTTACCTGCACGCGCCCCCCGAACGTATTGCTGCTGCTTACCGATGACCAGCGCTACAACACCGTGCACGCCTTGGGCAACGAGCTCATCCAGACGCCCAACCTCGATCGACTGGCGCGTGCAGGCACATCGTTTAGCCAGGCAAGCTGTCAGGGCGGGGTCAACGGCGCCCTTTGCATCACCAGCCGGGCGTCGCTGATGACCGGACGAACCATCAATCATTTGGAAGGGGACGACAAGGGGGGCGAAGTCATTCCTCCCGAGCATACGACGTTGCCCGAGATGCTACAAAATGCCGGCTATGTCACCTTCGCCACGGGAAAGTGGCACAGCGACGTGGCATCCTACGCGCGCATTTTTGAGCAAGCCGACAACATCTTCTTCGGTGGCATGCTTTTCCCCGAGGAGGGAGGACAAGCGCACCCCCTGCTCTACCACTTCGACCCCTCGGGGGCATACCCCGCCGAGGCACGCTTTCGTGCTGACCGCTTTTCCAGCACCATGTTTGCCGACGCTGCGATTGGATTCATCAAGGCTCTTCCGGCGCAAGGACGCCCCTTTTTCGCCTACGTCGCCTTCACGGCGCCGCATGACCCACGCACGCCACCCGCCCCCTTCGACACCCTATACGATCCCGCCCAAACACCACTCCCGGACAACTTTCTACCCGAGCACCCGTTTGACAACGGCGATCTCTACAACCGCGATGAAAACCTATTGCCCTGGCCGAGGGATCCGGATCAGGTCAAGAGCGAAATCGCCGCCTACTACGGGATGATTTCCCAGGCGGATGAACAAATCGGCAGAATTCTCGACACCTTGGAAGAGCAGAAACTGCTCGACAACACCATCATCATTTTTGCTGGCGACAACGGCCTTGAGTTGGGCTCGCATGGACTTCTCGGCAAGGGGAGTGTCTACGAGGAAAGCATTCGCGTACCCATGATCATCACGGGGCCGGGGATTGCCGCAAATACCATCAACGATCACCTTGTCTACTTGTCTGACATTTTGCCCACGGTGGCGGCACTGCTCGGACTCGACCCACCAACGACCAACGATGGCAACGTCATGCTTGGCGCCAAAGCCGCCCTTCCCCGGCAGAGCTCCTATTATCAGTACAGTCGAGTGCACCGAGCGATTCGCACGGCCGACCATTGGAAGCTCATCGGCTACAGCATAACAGTTCCCGGTCCACAATTTGATCGACTGCAACTGTTCGACCTCAGTGTCGATCCGAGCGAAATGAACGACTTGTCTACTGTGGACACGTATCGGGGCAAGCTGGCTGAAATGCAGTCCCTGCTTGCCAATGACCGCGTGCTCTACGACGATCCGCTGGTCAAGTAGGCGTCTATGGGGCCGGCGCGCGGCCGAACCGTGCACGGTCGTCCACGCCCAGCCGAGCATCGGTAGCCGCGCGCCGGAACAGAGCCTCGGCCTCGCTCTTCCGGCCCGTTTGCTCCAGAAGGCTGCCCAGCAAGGCGTAGCTTTCGCCGCCTACCGCCCTTCCGTCGAGCGCCTGGCCAAGCACCGCGATGGCCGCCTGCTTGTCTCCGCGCTGGGCAAGGTAGTAGGCCCACGTGTAGGCGTACTTCGGGGAAGCTGGGTCGAGCTTGCTGGCGCGGCGGCTCCAGGTTACGGCCTCGTCGGGCCGATCACGGGCAATGATGACCGCAAGGTTGTAGGCCGCGATGGCTGAGCTGGAATCCTCCTTACAGGCAGCTCGCAGCGCCGTCTCGGCCTCCGGGAAACGACCGAGCTCGCCCAGGAGCATGCCTAGGTTGAGCTGCGCAGCCGCGCTGCCGGGCTCGATAGCCAGTGCCCGGCGCAAAGCGGATTCCGCGTCGCTGTTCCTGCCAACCGCATTGTATGCCAGCGACACATTGACCAGCGGGGCCACCATGTCAGGCCGCAGCCGGATGGCGGTCTCGTAGGCTACGATGGCGCGAGCCATGTCGCCCCGCCGCGCGTGAAGTCTGCCCAGGTCGTACTGCGAGGTAAAGTCGTCGGGACGCGCACTGATGGACGCTTCCAGTTCGCGCGTGGCGGCCTTCAAATCGGCGCGAAAGTCCTCGGGCACCTCGCTCCTAGACAGGCCTGCCAGAGCGTTGGCGGCGCGAATGCGCGGCAAGCGAACAGGATCGCGCGTCGCTTTCAGCAGCACAGTTGCTGCATCCCGTGAGAGATGCTCCCCCGCGGTCTCGGCCGCCGCCGCGCGCACCCAGGGCGAGCGATCTTCCATGGCCGCGAAAATGGTCGACCACTTGCCATCAGCCGGACACGAACGCAGCAGCCGCAGCAGGGCCACGGCCGTCACCTCGTCGCGCTGGTCCCCCCTCACGGCGGCCAGCATGGCGGCAAGCTTGGACCAGTCACCTTTGCGCGCAGCCGAGATCAGCGCACCCTGCTTCAACACAGGCGCCTGGTAATCCTTCGCGTACCATTGTCTGACCGCCCTGTCGCTCCAGGCACTGTCCTTGTCTTGGTGGCACAAGTTGCAAGCGTTTGGGGACTTGAAGGCGATGGTTGCAGCGGGCGTTGGTGGTCGCATCGAATGATCGCTGCGCACCATGCGCGCGAACTCCGTCTTAGGCATGTGGCAATCGATGCAGGTCGTCTTGCCTTGTGGATGATGGCTATGCGTTTGTACCTCGCGCACCCTGGCCTCGTGGCAGGGCAGGCACGCCTGGTTGGCCACGGCCCGGTCCTTGAATCGGTAGCGGCCGCTCGAGGTGTGACAGTGGAGACAGTCGAGCTGTCCCGACTTCGCGCAGGGACTCATGCGCCACGAGGTGAAGGTGTAGTTCTCGCCGAGGTCGCGGCCGTCCGGGTAGAAATCCCGGTTCTCCATTCCAACCAAATCGAACGCATCGAAGAAGCGTTCGCCAGAGCGGAAACTGTTCGTGATGGGCGACATTCTGGCGTGGCAGGGCGCGCACATGTCGTTCTTCTGCTCGTGCGTGAATGTCTTGGTCACGATCAGCTTTGCATCTGCGAGGACCGCGCCAGGAGCCAGATCCCTGGCGACACGAATGTGCTCTTCGCCTGGCCCGTGGCAGGTTTCGCAGTTGATGCCTGGCTCGGCCCAGGTGGTCCGGTACGCGTCAGATCCGACGTCGTAGTTGCTGGCGAGCTGGCTAACGTGGCAGCCGTAGCAAGAGGTGTTGAAGGTGAACTCTGGATCTGTCCAGTGCACGGCCTGCTCGGTCACGTCCGTGAAATGGCGCAGGCCGCTTGCCGAAACATCGTACCATTCCTGGCGTCGAACATCGTAGGCCACGGGAAGCACCTGGAGGCGGCCTCGCGCGTGGGGCGTGAGAAAGTAGTAGACGTTCTTTCCGCCCATAACATGCGCGATGGCGTGAGTGACCTGGCCCGTTGGGGTCGTCTCGCGCACCTGGCCGGTGGCGATCTCTGCCCGATAGCGATGGTCCCCAACCACAATGTCTTGCGTCTGCTCGGAAAGCTTCTCACGGGCAAGAGCGGCGGTGAAGGGCTGCATAGCCAAGCCGTGATGCGAGGTGGACCACAGGCGAAAGAACGGCTCGTGGCAGTCCCGGCAGCGCGCCGATCCCGCGTACCTTGCCGCGGCCGCCTGGGACGCCCTGGTGTGGCGTTCCCAGGAGCGGCGGGACATCTGGAAAACAGCCACGGTTAAGGCGACCAGCACCCCAGCAACGACGAACGGCCCTGCCCTCCGCATGTTGCTGGCCAGTGTCGGCTATGCCCTGTTTACCTGTCAACCAATCCTCCCCGCTCGTACCCGTGTTGGCCACCCGTGCTAGCGACCTGTCTTGCATTACCCCGGGAGGTACGACCGCAATTCCGGGTATTTGGCCAGCGCCTCTGCCTGGTGCTGCGCCACTAAGGCGCGAGTGGCTGAGTCGAAGCATCGGCGCAGCACGCTGCTGCCTTGACCAGCATCTGCATCGGCGGATGCCGCCGCCAACGGGGTGACGCTGATGTCGGCCGCGGCGGCGTTGGCAGCCGGCACTGAAAGCACGGCCGAAACGCTGCCGATCCCTTGTTGCATTCGCCCTGTAACCTCCGCCGAATAGGTCTCCCCCGGAGCGCCGAAGCGCTCGGCCAGAAGCTGGAGGATCGAGGTATTGTCGAGCACCGTTTTGCTCACACGGCGCTGGGCAAATGGCCCTGCCACGATGGTCGGCACGCGCGGCCCCGTGCTCTCGAAGGCGACGCCGTTCGGGTTGTGGTAGCGCACCGGATGCGGTGGAATGTGGTCAAAGAAACCACCGTGCTCGTCGTACGTGACGATGAGCACCGTGCGCGCCCACTGCGCCGGATCCTTGGTCAGCCAGCCATACACCTGGCCTAAGAACGCCTCGCCAGGCGCCATGGCCAGCGGCGGATGGTTGTCACAAGGGGCATGGAAATGGACGGGAGAGTCGTAGTAGTCGGGTTCGATGAAGATCACTTGCGGTCTCAACTCCGGCGGATCGTTGGACAGATCCTCCGGCAACTCGCCGAGGCGGCGGAAATGCGAGGTGAGCATCAGCGGCGCGAGTCGAGGCATGAGCAGCATGAACGGCAGCCCCGCTGCGTAGACCCGCCAGCGCACGTTGTGGGTAAGCAGCCAGTCATAGACCGTGGTTTGGTCTGGCACCAGCGTGCCCGTTTCGTCGATGTTGGTCAGGCCGCACATCGACATGAGCCGATTTGGCGAGGTCGAGGTCGGCAGGCAGGCGAACCAGTGATCACACACCGTATAACGGTCGGCCAGCGCTGCGGTGGTGGGAAGGTCCGCTGGCGTGAGCAGGCCCATCACAGGGGATTGGTCTAGCATCGTATGGAATTCGTTCTCGAACGCCTTGACGAATCCATTCATGAGGTACGACTTGCTGACCTGGGAGTACGCCATTTGCATCGCGACCGCGCCCTTGTCATGCGGCAGATCGCTAGGGAACGGACCGTCCTTGCTCCAGAATGGGGCAAGCCCCACGCCGTCGCCGTTCGGGTTCAAATAGCTGGCGTCGTTCGGATCGGCGATGCCATCGACATCGGGGCGGTTGCCATGCGCCGGACTGCGCAGGTAGCCGAGCACATTGTCGAAGGATCGATTCTCCATCATGACCACCACGATGGTGTCGATGTTCTGCTTGAGCTCACTCGGAATCATGGCTGTCCCTCCGGCGTGCACTGTGCGTAGACATCGACCACAAGATTGCGCGGCAGGGCTGATGTGCCGCACGCCTCGCCAGGTAGCAGCGGCGAGGAGATGGCCCAATCTCCCAGGATGGACAGACCGGCAAAGCTCGCAGTCGTCGTTCCCGGCATCAAAGCCGCGCGAGTGGCACCATGTTGGACGTCGTACGTGCGACCGTCACCGGCGTGCGTGGCGACGACCGAGACCTTCACCGCGGTTGAGAACCCGTGGGCTCGCACGGTGGCCCACACACGCCCTCCGCCGCAACCCGCGCTGGAATCGGCCAGACTGACGGTGAGCGGTTCAACTTTCGACTGCCCCGAAATGACATGGATCGTTTGAACGCTGGAAGTGGACGTTCCCAGCAACCGCGTGGCACGCAGCTCGATTTGCGTTGACTCGTTGGGTGCAACCGTCATTCTCCCCTCACTGGCCAGCGGGCTACTGGCAAGCGATGCCAGCGGTGGATTCGCGGTCAGCGTGCCTACTCCGGTCACCTTCCAGGTCAGTTGCACAGGCTGTCCGGCGCAGATGGAGTGGGGAGACGCCCAGAATTCGACGTGGGCGCTGCAGGCCAACAACAACAGCGAAAGTGCGAACGCCGCGACGAGTCTGCCAACCGTAGATTTCCAAGCGCTGACCATAGTCCTCCTTCAGACGGCTCCGGCCCTTGGATGACTCGATGGCCGAATGGTTACTTCGTTGACCAAGTATTGCTGTCAAAAAGAAGCGATGGTTCCGACCGATCCTGAAGCTCTTCGCGCTATGCTCCCGCACAGGTTGCAGGGAGGAATGTTCGGGACAAGGGTAGCAACGCTATTCGCCTGTGATTTGTTCGCGTTCGTGGAGGCCAAGGGACCGGCGTTGATGAGCAAGCTCTTTGGTTCCGATGAAGACACAAACACCACGCATCGGGATTTGGAAGAGAAGCTCACCAAGCTTCTCGGCGAGGACAATCTCGCAGGATCCGCTGGCGAATTCGGTCTGCTCTTCGCGCTACTCGCCAGCAAGCCTGGGGCCGAGAAGCTCGACAGAGAGCCCGCGCTGGCGGTCCAGGATCTTGAGTCGATGTTTCTCCACAAACGTCTTCCAGAAGGCTGGGCTACCTGGAAAAAGACACGGACTGACTGGGTCAGGCATACCACCGGTCTGCTGATCAGTGCCGGCAAGGAATACCGATCCCTCACGCGAGCAAAGGACTAGGTTTCCGGATAGCAGCCCGTGTGCGAGGCAGCGCTGTCCCGACCACCTCCTGCCCCTGAAAGGGATCGGCGAGAAGTGAGGCGACGCAGGGGTGGGACGAGGGTATCGGCGAACGTGCGGTCTGGCTCGGACGTCCGTGGTGAAGACTTCACGGATCCCCGAGCCGACCGGCAGCCGTGGCTATTTCTTGATGATCTCGATGCCCTCGATGGTGGCGTTGTCGGTCACGGTGGTGAGGGCAACCACGATCTGGCCGGACGTGTTCGCGGTCGCTGTGAACTCCTTCAGCACCGCCTTGTAGGCAGCACCGGCGGTCGCATAGATATCGAAGTTCGAAAGCACCGTCGTGCTGTTGATCGCCACGTTGAACACGCGCTTGCCAGTTGCGGTCTGGTACAGCTCGGCAAAGTGCAGGCGAACGGTGTACTGCGCGCCCGCAGTGAGGCTTGGGAAGGTATAGGTGCTGTTGCCATAGCGCTCGCTCTGGTAGACCGCTGCGGGCGCCGGATTGGTGATACCACTGATGGTGATGGTGTTGGTCACCGTGCGCTGGGTGCCGCCGCTGGCGTACTGGTCGGCCTTGAACGGCGAGACCGCGCTGCTACTACCGCAGTTGATCTGATAGACCGTGCTCGAACCCGCGGAGACCGTAACGCTGGCTGTGCCGCTGACGGTGCCGCTCTTGGCGGTCACCGTGTAGGGGCCGCCCGCGGTGCTGCCCGCGGTGAACAAGCCACCCGTGCTGATCGTCCCGCCCCCGCTCACGGTCCACGTGAAGGTTGGCTGGGTGGCCAGGTTCGTGGTGAATTGGTCCCGCGCGGTGGCGGTGTACTGCTGGGTCGCGGAGGGCGCCACGGTGGCGCTGGCCGGAGAGAGCACGATGCTGGTCAGCGTGGCGTTGACAGTCACCACGACCGAGCTGATGACGGTCAGACCGGGCACGTCCTTCGCCGTGACCTGGAAGGTATAGCTTCCGGCCTTGGTGAAGGTAGCCGTGGTGGCCTTGGCCGCGTTGGTGCCGTTGGCGCTGAAAGTCACTGCGGCCGGTGGCGTGCCGGTGGTGGCCCAGGTGTAGA
>Ga0302323_100000724_pt1 | contig 26592 bp, 23 predicted proteins | sample Fen_T0_3_FD_201950 | JGI IMG/M metagenome (GOLD analysis project Ga0302323, IMG submission 201950) | Peat permafrost microbial communities from Stordalen Mire near Abisko, Sweden - Fen_T0_3 | ecosystem: Environmental > Terrestrial > Soil > Wetlands > Permafrost | place: Sweden: Abisko...
GGGCCGCACCGTCGTGAGCCCGCAGGGCCACTGGGAGGAAACGATGGGAATTGGAGCGCTGCCCGGAGCAGACGCGCCGCAGTCGGCAGCACCGCTCGACGTCGTGGTCGTCGGAGGTGGCGGGCACGTTGGCTTGCCCCTCAGCCTGGCCTTCGCCAGCGCCGGGCTGAACGTCGGGATCTTCGACATCGCCGCCGAGAGACTCGAGCAGATCCGGCGCGGCGAGATGCCGTTCAAGGAAAACGGCGCGGACGAGCTCCTGACCGAGATCCTGCCGACCGGACGCCTGACCTTGAGCTCCTCGCCGGAGCTCATCAACAGGGCCCCCATCGTCATCGTGGTCGTGGGCACGCCGATCGACGAATTCCTGAACCCGTCGATGACCGTCTTCGAGCGGACCGTGGACCAGATCGCGCCGCACCTCCAGACCGGGGCCCTCGTCGTCCTGCGCAGCACCGTCTACCCCGGCACCACCGAGTCCGTGACGCGAGCCCTGGCCGATCGCAACTGCCGCGTCGACGTCGCCTTCTGTCCGGAGCGGATAGCCGAGGGACAGGCGCTCGAGGAGCTCGGCAGCCTGCCGCAGATCGTCGGGGCCGATGAAGGCCCGGCGGGCGACCGCGCCGAAGCGCTCTTCAGCCGGCTCGGCGCCCAGACGATCCGGACCACGACCAAAGAGGCCGAGCTGTCGAAGCTGCTGACCAACGCCTGGCGCTACCTCAAGTTCGCGGTCGCCAACCAGTTCTTCGTCATCGCCCATGCCGCGGGCATCGATTACGAGTCGGTGCTGCACGCGATCAAGACGGACTACCCGCGCGCCAGGGATCTCCCCGCGCCGGGTCTGGCAGCCGGCCCGTGCCTGCTCAAGGACACCATGCAGCTGGCCGCCTTCACGGCCGACCACTTCGCTCTCGGCCAGGCGGCCATGCAGGCGAACGAGGGCCTGCCGGCGTATATGGTCGGCGCGATCGAGCAGAAGTACGGCTCTCTGGTCGGCAAGACGATCGGCATCCTCGGCATGGCCTTCAAGCCCGAATCGGACGACGTCCGATCGGCTCTCAGCTACAAGCTCCGCAAACTGCTCAAGTGGTCCGGCGCTCGCGTCCTGTGCACCGATCCATTCGTCGCCGACCCGCGGCTGGTGCCTCTGGCCGAAGTCCTCGCCGGAGCCGACATCCTCGTCGTCGGAGTGCCTCACAAGGCCTACCTGGACCTCGATCTGAAGGACCGCATCGTTGTGGACGTCTGGGGAGCCCTCGGCCGGGGAATCCGGATCTAACGCCTCGCCTGATCACGGAGAAGATCGATGAAGATTCTCATCACCGGGGCCGCCGGTTTCATCTGCGGATATCTCGTGCCGGAACTGCTCGAAGCCGGCCATACGGTCGTCGGCATCGACGACTTCAGCAAGTACGGCCCCACGGTCAAGAGCTACGACGGCCACCCCAACTACCGCTTCGTCGAGGGCGACGCCAAGAACGAGACCCTGATGCGGGAGCTGGCCGCGGACTGCGACCAGCTGATCGCCGCGGCGGCGATGATCGGCGGCATCAGCTACTTCCACGAATTCGCGTTCGACCTGCTGGCCGAAAACGAAACCATCCTCGCGTCCACGTTCCGGGCCGCGATCGACGCCCACAAGAACGGCCACCTGCAGCGGATCGTTGTCATCTCCTCGTCGATGGTCTTCGAGTCGTCAACGGTCTTCCCCACTCCGGAAGGCGCCCAGTTCACGAGCCCTCCGCCGGTATCCACGTACGGATTCCAGAAGCTCGCCTCGGAGTACTTCGCCAAGGGCGCGTGGGAGCAGTACAAGCTGCCGTACACGATCCTGCGGCCGTTCAACTGCGTCGGCATCGGCGAGCGCCGGGCGCTACGTGACGCCGACGTGATGTCGGGCAACGTCAAGCTGGCCATGAGCCACGTCGTCCCCGACCTCGTGGCGAAGATCCTGAAGGGCCAGGACCCGCTCCACATCCTGGGCGAGGGCAACCAGATCCGCCACTACACATACGGCGGCGATCTGGCCCACGGCATTCGCCTGGCCATGGAGAGCCCGGCGGCCGTCAACAACGACTTCAACCTCTCGACCGCGCAGAGCACGACGGTGCTGCAGCTGGCCGAGACGATCTGGAAGAAGATCAACGGCGACAAGCCGTTCGCCTACGTCACCGACAAGCCGTTCGAGCACGACGTGCAGATGCGCGTCCCGGATGTGCGTAAGGCGCACGAGGTCCTGGGCTACGACGCCTCGACCACGCTCGACCAGATGCTCGACGAAGTCATTCCGTGGATCCGCGCCGAGTACCAGGCGGGGCGAATCTAGTGTCCCGGATTTCGCCGGCGGGGCGACGCCGGTGACGGCCTCGACGCCGACGCCGACCCCGGCCCCGGCCGCCACGACGGAGCCGGCCCAGACCCCGAGCTTCGTCGAGCGGCGGCGGAATCTGATCATCCGGCTGGTCGGCCTTGTGGTCAGCGTGGCCGCGCTGTGGTTCGTCGTGCGCTCCGTCGACCTGGCCAAATGCGCGGACGTGATCTCGCACGCCAATCCGATACCGCTGGCCGCTTGCCTGCTCGTGGTCTCGACGCAGGTCGTTCTGCGTTCGCTGCGCTGGCGCATGTTGCTGCCGCAGCCGCGCAACGGCGGCCGCCTGCGGGTGATGCGGATCATGCCCGCGATGCTCGTCGGGTACCTCGGCAATTCGGTCCTGCCGGCACGGCTCGGTGAGCCGATCCGGGCGTACCTGGTCGCGCGACGCGAGGATCTGGACGTCGCCGAAGCATTCGGGTCGGTGGTCCTGGAACGCGTCGTGGACACGGCCACTCTGGCCGTTCTGGCGTTCGTCGCCGCCATGGCCGTGTCCGCCCCGAGCTGGATCGTCCAGGCCACGGGGCTGGCTGCCGTCATCGGCGTGGGGGCGACCGGCGCGCTCGTCGTTATCGGGCCCACGCCGCTGGTGGCGATCTGCCGCCGGATCGTGTCACGGCTGCCGATCGCGGCGCGAGCCGAGCCGCTGATGCTCCGGCTCGACAACTTCGCCCGGGGCATCGACAGGCCGAGCCGCTCGGGCACGATCGTCGCCGCGGCCGCGATCAGCGGCGTCTGCTGGATGCTGGACGCAACCACGTTCTGGCTCGTCGCCCAGTCCATCGGCGCCCCTGTGAGCCCGGCCGCGGCACTCCTGATCGCCGGCGTGACGGTCCTCGGCACCGCGCTTCCCTCCGCGCCCGGGTACGTGGGCACGTTCGACCTGGCCGCATCGACCACCGCTCAGGCGATGGGCGTCGCCGCGGCGCCGGCACTCGCCCTTGCGGTTCTCGCCCATGCCCTGACGGTGCTGCCGACCGCCGGCGGCGGGGCGGTTTCGCTGCTGGCCATGAACGTGCGACTGGGCCGCCTCGCCGACGAGGCCGCCGCCGCGGAGGAGCCCGCCGAGGCCGAGCCCGCCGCCGAGCCCGCCAAGCCCGCCGCCGCGGAAGTGCCCGCCGAGCCGGCCGCCGGAGCGCGGCCGTGACGAGCGCGGCGACGAGCGAGGCCGCTCCCGAGCTCTCCGTCGTTCTGCCCGTATACAACGAGGGTGAGGCCGTGGCGCCGGTCGTCCGGGCGCTGATCGCCGCCATCCACGTCCCGTGCGAAATCCTGATCGTGTACGACTTCGACGCCGATACCACCGTGCCGGTGGCCCGGGCGCTGGCCGCCGAACTACCGCAGGTCAAGCCGCTCAAGAACGATATCGGCCGCGGCGTCCTCAACGCCATGAAGGCCGGGATAGCCGCCGCTCGGGCGCCGTACGTGCTGATATCCATGGCCGACGGTTCGGATGAACCGCAGGACGTGAACCGCATGGTCGAACTCGCCCGCGGCGGCGCCGACGTCGTGGCCGCGAGCAGGTACATGCGCGGCGGCCGCCAGGTCGGCGGCCCACCCCTCAAGCGGTTGATGAGCCGGACCGCGGGCCTCAGCCTGCACTGGTTTGCCGGCGTCCCGATCCACGATCCCACCAACAACTTCAAGCTCTACAGCCGACGCTTCCTCGACTCGGTGACGATCGAAAGCAGCGCCGGCTTCGAACTTGCGCTCGAACTATCTGTCAAGGCGACGCTGGCCCGACTGCGGCTCGCGGAGGTTCCCACCACCTGGCGCGACCGGACCGCCGGCCAGAGCAACTTCAAGCTGCGAAAGTGGCTGCCGCACTACCTGCACTGGTACTTCGCTGCGTTCCGCGGGCGGATCTCGCGGCTGTTGCGCCGGCGGTAGCCGGAGGGGAAAGCGAAAGTCGGGAGCGGCGATCGCTCCCGACTCTGCTGTTCTGACGTTCGAGGCCGAATTCAGGCCGGCGCGTGGACGTGCTCTTCCGCCGGCTCTTCGACGACGAGCGGCTTGCCGGTCTCGATGAGGGTCTTGAGCCCGGACAGGATCTGCGACCAGCCGTGCTCGACCGAGTAGTACGTGGCGGTCTCGCCGTCGAACTCGTCGTGGACGAGCGTGAGCCTGCAGGCGTCGCCCATCTTCTCGATTTCCCACGTCACGCGGCTCGGCTTCTCGGTCGCCATTTCGGGCGAGTAGAGCGCGGTGAACGAGTGGACGAGCTTATGCGCGGGGTCGATCTCGAGGATCTTGCATTCGAGCGAGACCTCGCCGTGGTCGAGGTACACGAGCCGGGAACCGGTCTTCCAGTCGGACTGGACGTCGGTCCCGAAGTAGTACTGGCGAGTTTCGGTCGGGTCGGTGATTGCCCGCCACAGCCGCTCGGGGCTGGTGCGGATGAAGATTTCGTAGACGTGTCGCGGTGCGGCAGCCATCGGTGGTTCCTCCAGGCGGACCTTCAACGCCGCGAGCTGGGCGACGATCGGGTCGGCATATCGGCTGATCCAACGGTCGTGGAGCAGCCGAATCGGGACGGGGTTGAGGTAGTGGAGCTTCTGGCGACCGACCCGACGCGTTGTCAGCAGGCCGGCCTCCTCGAGGACGCGAAGGTGCTTCATCACGCCGAAACGGGTCATCGGCAGATTTGCCTGGAGCTCCAGGAGCGATTGGCCATCTCGCTCGAAAAGCCGATCCAGCAGGAGTCTGCGGTTTTGATCCGCCAGCGCCTTGAAGACTTCATCCACGGTCGGCACCATAGGTGACCAAATGGTCACCAGTCAACGGCAGTCGCGCCTGATGGCCCGCATCTGTCAACCACGCCTAGTTGACGACCTGGAAGTCGATATGGACCGCGACCAGCCGATCCGAGCCGTCGAACGAGCCCACCACGGGATACGCCCCGTCGCCCCAACCAGAATGAACGATCACGATGTTTTCACCGTCCCTCGCACCGGGCAGGACGATGTTGGCGATCCCCGCTCAGATCTTGTCGGGATCGTCCATCTGGTTGAACCAGCTGTCGGGCCGGCCGCTATCGAACAAACCCTCATACCAGGTCTGGCCGGGCGGCATGCAGTTGGCGACCGACCAGTCGTCCACGAAACAGGCGGTGCCGGCATCGACCGGGAAACCGACGTACTCGCCCTCAGCCAGCTCGGGGCGGTCTTCGCCACTCCTGGCCAGCGGCAACGCCTTCCGATAAGCCTCCCGGCCTTCGGACAGTCGAATGGTCACGTACGCCTCTCGAATGTGGCTTCGATCCAGCTCAGGGCTGACGTCGGCAAGGGTGACCGTGACCGGATAGCGGCCGGGAGGGACGGCGACGAAGGCGTTGTTGCCGGGTTCCATGGCAGCGAACGGATCGCAGGCGACCAATCGACCGCTCGGCAGCTTGAGGTCGCCGCACCCGATCACCCAGGTGAACCGGTCCCCTTCGTCCGTCTTGACGGTTTGTTGATCCCTCTCCGCCGACCAGGTGTCCGTGTTTGGCCAACCCATCGATGTCCTCCGCTGCGACTGCCTGATGGGCAGAGTCTACGAGCCGGAGGCCGCCCTGGCCCGTCCATCGCGCCCGGACCGCCATGACTGGAATCTCGCCACCGGAGGGCCTGGCCGTCTCCTGCGTCACCCGGCGTCGGCGATGTTGTATGATGCGCCGCGCTGGCCGGAGTTCGACCGGGCAGCTATCCGCTCCGAGTGAGCGCGATTCGTGGGGCTATAGCTCAGCTGGAAGAGCGCCTGCATGGCATGCAGGAGGTCCAGGGTTCGAGTCCCTGTAGCTCCACCAAATCCCCCACCCAACCTCGCGGCGCTTGCGCGCGCCCGGCGGCGTTTGCGCGCCGGCGGCGTATGCGCGCCCGGCTATTCCCAGGTTGGTCGAGGGTTGTGCCAGGCGTAGTGGCTGCGGAACAGGCCTCGCACTTCACGGCCCATGTTGGACGTGACGATGGGCCGGTCGGTGTGGATGAGCGAGACCGTCATGGTGGCGTTGTCTTCCGACGGGTTGTTGGGGTCGTAGACGTGGATGGTCACGTCTTCGGGCCCGAGATCGTAGCCGCAGGCGACGACCTGATGGCTGTCCGCCAGGGCTCGCTTGACGGTCGCGATGTCGCCCAGATCGCCCTGCGGCGATCCGACAAGGACGATCGGCGACGGCCGATTCGAGTCGATGTCGCGCTTGATGTGCGGCCATTCGTCAACGGCCGTCATGTGACCCAGACCGTGGCGCAGGAAATCGTCGTTGGCCGGCGTCTCGATCCAGTCGAGGACCTTGAGGATCGTGCCGTAGGGAATGGCCCCATTGAACGAATCCAGGAAGCGGTGGCACAGATAGTCGAAGTGCGGGCCATGGGCCGGTGGGCGCGTCGCATCTCGAGGCGGCACCAGCCTCGGCTGGGCCAGGAACATGTCCACGACGGCGAAACTGAAGCCGCCGCACAACCCGTTCCCGGCATCTGCCGAGATGACCTCGCCGACGATCGGCAGATCCAGGACCGGCCAGCGGGTGCCCACCGGGTAATCGTTACGAAAGGCGAAGCCCGAAGTGCTCGGGGCAAACCCTTCGACATGCCTGGATATGAGCCACGTGTTCGTAGCCCACAACGGCGTCTGGCCGTTGGCCGCGTAGACCACGAGGTTGCCGTCATCCTGGACGACGACGAGGGCTCCGGGATGGCCCCACGTTTGGGTCGCCCAGATCGCCACGGAACCGGCGTCGTAGAGGACCAGGTTTCCGTCGGCCTGCATGGACAACGTGGACCCGGGGTGGCCGGCGGTCTGCGCCGACCAGCGGACGGCCCCGCCGGGCCCGCTCAGGATGATGTTGCCGTCGGGCTCCACCGTCAGGCGGAAGCGGCCATCCGTGGATTCGATCGATTGTCCAGGGGCGAGGCTTTCGCCGGCGTTCAGGCGGTCCATGCCCTCATTGAGCCCGGACCCGGCCGCCACGTCAAGGGGGTGCCGGCGTCCGCGCGCCGGTCGGGCCGATCGTGGAGATGCCGGGGCGGGCGGGCGCGCGCTGCATTCTGGGCAAATTCAAACCGGAGTAGCACGGGACCGGAAAGTCGGTGCGATGGACAAGGCCAGGCCCGGCGCGACGGCCCGAGGCGGCGGCTGCCCCTCGTGAATTCGATCAGAGCAACCGCCGGACTGCTGATCGGCCCGCTTCGCGGCGCGGAATTCCGATCTCGTGCTACCCGGGTTAGCAGATGATCAGAAAGGGTTTGGTGCGGGTCGGGCTGGCCGCGGGTCGGGCTGGCCGCGGGTCGGGCTGGCCGCGGGTCGGGCTGGCCGCGGGTCGGGCTGGCCGCGGGTCGGGCGCTCGCGGGTTGGGCGGCCGCGTTGGGGGCGGGTCGGGTTGGGTGCTGGCCGCGGGCCGGGCTGGGCCGGGCCGGGCTGGGGCCGGGCGGCCGGTGCGGCCAGGCGGCCGGTGCTGGCCGCGGGCCAGGCGGCCGGTGCGGGCCAGGCGCCCCGCCGCCCCCGCCTGCGACGCGCTGCCACACGGCGCCGACGCATTGCGGCGAATCAAAAAGGGCGCCTCGCGGCGCCCTCACTGACCCCCGTTGCGCGCGGCGGGGGAGTCCGCCACGCGCAATTGCCGCCGGCGTTAGGCGGCCAGGTTGTTGTCGATGATCAGCTCGCGCACGTGACCGGGATCGGTCAGAGCGTGCAGGAGTCGAGCAACAGCTCCACCCTTCGGCTCCTCGCGGAGCGAAATGCACTCGAGCCAGACGTTGCCGTCGCGGCCCGTGGCAGAAGTGAGCTGACCGCAAACGCAGAACGGCGTTGCGTACTCGGCCATTTCGATGGCGTCGACTGCGGACTTGTTGTCCATCATCTCAAGGTCCTCCTTGATTTCTTTACGATACGTTCCGTATCATACACAGGTGGACCAGAATTATCAAGACGTTGCGTATCGCAATACGGTTAACGTTTCTCACAAAACTGGTATTCGTGGCCGGCCGCGAAGCGACCGCGTCCACCGGGCGATCCTCGATGCCGCCCGCGAATTGCTGATCCGAGACGGCTTCACACGCTTGCGCCTGGAGCACGTAGCCGCGGCCGCGGGCGTCGGCAAAGCCACGATCTACCGCCGCTGGCCGACCAAGGAAGACCTCGCCCAGGCCCTCCTCCAGGACCTCGCCTCGCCCCATATCGCGATCGACGACGTCGGCGACACGCGGGCCGAGATGCTTGCCGCGGTGACGAACCCGATGCGGGCGATCACCGACACGAACTTCGGGCCGGTGATCCTCGCCCTCATGTCCCAGATCGCGGGCAATCCCAAACTCGGCGACCCGTTCCGGCAGACCGTGGTTCAGGCGCGACGCGACGCGGTGGCGGAGATGATCGCCCGTGGCATCGTCCGCGGCGATCTCTGCCCCGACGCGGACCCGGACGTGGCCACGGAACTGCTTGTAGGCCCGGTCTACTTCCGGCTCGTGTTCGGCGGCGACCTCGACGACGCGTTCGCGAACTCGATCGTGGACAACGTCATGCGCGGCTACGCGACAAACAAGGGCTAGGGCCGCCGACTGGGGCCGCCGACTGGGGCCGCCCGCTCCGCGGCCGCCACACCGCCGCTCCCCGCCGCTCCGCGGCCGCCACACCGCCGCTCCCCGCCGCTCCGCGGCCGCCACACCGCCGCTCCCCGCCGCTCCGCGGCCGCCACACCGCCGCTCGACCGCCGCCCAACCGCCGCTCAACAACGGCTCAATACCGGCTCGATACCGGCTCGATACCGGCTCGATAGGCCCACAACCGGCCTGCGCGGTACTACGATCGACGCAAATGAACTTGTGGCGCGCCGGCCGCGCATTGCCCAGCCGTAACGAACTGGTGAGGGTGGCGACCCTCGCCGCGGCAGCCCTCCTGGCCTCGACCGCGGCGATCGCACTACTCCGCGAGGGACTCGGCGGCTACCACCCCTCCTACCCGGCGCCCGTGTACCTGCTGGCGGTCCTGGTCGTCGGGATGCGCTACGGCACCGTGCCGGCCGTCCTCACGTCGGTGACGGCGTTCCTCCTCTACGACTTCCTGTTCGTCGAGCCGCTCTACACGTTCACCGTCAGCAACCCCGACGAGTGGCTGAACCTGCTGCTGCTCCTGGCCGTGGCCCTTGTGATCGGGCGTCTGGCCGCGCTCCAGGCGGCGAAGGCGGAGGAAGCCGCGGGCCGCGCCCGCGAGGCCGAGACGCTGCACGCCATCACGTCGGTCCTCGCGTCCACGAGCATCCTGGCCGAGGCAGCGCCCGCGATCGTGTCGGACCTGCAGCGGATCACGGCAATGGACAGGGTCTGGGTCGTCATCGGCACGACCCCCGCCGACGAGCGGCTGCTCGCCGACACGCTGCCGTCGGAACCCGTCCCCGTGCCCGGCTGGCAGGTGGTCCTGCAACGCGGCCCGGACGGCGCCATGCGCTGGGTTCGCGCCCACATCCCCGGCGGAGCTGCCCGGCGTACCCCGAAGGCGGCGCTCCACCGCATCAGGATCGAAGTCGCCGGGGAGACGCTCGGGTCGATATGGGCGCTCCGATCGCGCGGCCAGCGCGAGCCGGATCGGGCCGAGACGCGCATCCTGTCGGCGGCCGCGGACCAGCTCGGCCAGGCGATCGTGCGCGACCGGCTGACCGAGGAAGCCACCAGCGCGGAGATCGCGCGCCGCAGCGAGGCCGTCAAGACCGCCCTCCTCGACTCGGTCTCGCACGACCTGCGAACGCCGCTGGCGACGATCCGCGCCACCGCCGGGAGCATGCTCGACCCCGAAGTGCACTGGTCGGCGCAGGAACAACGCGAGGCCTTCGAGGCCATCGACACCGAGGCCGAACGGATGGGCCGGCTCGTCCGCAACCTGCTCGACCTGAGCCGGATCGAGGGCGGCGCCCTCAAGCCGGAAATGGAGGCCCACGACCTCGGCGATCTGGTTCGCTCGTCGGTGGCGAGGGTCGCCGGCGCCGGCCGCCGGATCTCGGTGGACATCAGCGAGCCGCTGCCGCCGGTGCTGGTCGATGAAGTCTTCCTCGGCCAGGTCCTGGCCAATCTCCTGGAGAACGCCCTTCGATACGGCGGCAAGAACATCGAGGTTCGAGCCCGCACCGTTGACGGCGGCCGAGCCGTCCGGATGAGCGTCGAGGACGACGGCGACGGGGTCCCGGCGCGATCGATGGCTCGCCTGTTCGAGAAGTTCTACCAGGTGCCGCGCGCGGCGGGTTCGGCCAGGCACGGTATGGGTATCGGGCTGACGGTGGTCGCGGGCATGGTCGGTGCGATGAAGGGTTCCGTGGGCGCCGAGAGAAGCAGCCTGGGCGGGCTGGCCGTCACCGTGACCGTGCCCGCGGTCGATGTGCCCGAGGAGCCGCCGATGGACTCGGTTGCCGCCGAAGGCCGGGCATGAGCGGCGCCGGTCCCCGCCTGCTGGTCGTCGAGGATGAGGAGCCGACACGACGCTCGCTGGTGACGTACCTGCGGCATCGGGATTACCGCGTCGATGAGGCGGCCTGTGCCGCCGACGCGCTGCGGCTGTGGTCGGCGCAGCGGCCCGACGCGATTCTGCTCGACCTGGGGCTGCCGGACCTCGACGGCGTCGAGGTCGTGTACCGGATCCGGCGCGAGGCGTCGACCCCGATCATCATCCTTTCGGCTCGAGGCGACGAGCGCGATCGGATCGCCGGACTCGACGCCGGGGCGGACGACTACCTGGGCAAGCCGTTTGCGGTGGACGAACTCAACGCCCGAATCCGGGCCGTGCTGCGCCGGGCGGGCGGTCCCGCCGCGCAGCCCGATGGAACGTTGCGTCTCGGGCCGGTCGAGCTCAACCCGCTTCGCCGCGAGGTCCACGTCGCCGGCAACCCGGTCCGCCTGACCCCGCGCGAGTACCAACTGCTGCACGAGTTGCTCGGCCGGCAGGGGCGCGTCGTGACGCGCGAGCGGCTGCTGCGCGCCGTGTGGGGCCCCGCCTACGCGGACGCGAGCCAATACCTCCACGTCTATGTCGGGCGGCTACGCCACAAGCTGGCGGACGCCGGCGCGGGACCGATCGCGGAGCGGCTCTTCGTCACGGAGACGGGCATCGGTTATCGAGTCGCCGACGCGGAGTCGCTCGCCGAGACTACGTGACCGCGGGCCGGCAAGCGCTCGGCGACCGCCTCGGCGCCGGAATCCTTTAGGAAAGATTTAGGGCCGCGAGCTCGATCGCCGGCCCGGCCTCTTGGATCCCGACCGGACCATGGGCTCATGGAAACGATCAAGGATCCGGCCGACGACGTCGCCACGAGTCGCCTGGCCGCAGAACTTACGGACGTCGAGGCCTCGGTCACGCTGGTGGCTACCGGGGTCGCCAGCCGCATCACTCTCACGGGGCTCCATTTCGGCCGGGAGCTGACCGACCTGCTGGCGGGCCAGGCGGCGGCACGAGGCGTTCTGCTCGAGGCCTCGTTCTGGCCCGACGACACGAGCGGCGACGTGCACGTGAGTCATGTCTAGGGCCGCCGCACGGGTCCTGTTCGTCGAGGACGATGCCGTCCTGGCGGCAGTCGTGACCCGTCATCTGCAAGCCCGCGGCCACGACGCCCGGACCGCCGGATCGTCCGAGGAGGCGGTGGAGCTGATCCGGGCCGGCTTCAGCCCGACGGTCGTGCTGCTCGACATCAACCTGCCCGGCGCTTCGGGCTGGGACCTGCTTCGCACCGGCGGTCTGCGGGCCACGGGTTCGCCGCCGGTCTACATCGTCAGCGCCACCGCCGTGCCCTCAGCGCGGCTGCACGAGTTTGGGGTCGCGGGCTTCCTGCCCAAGCCGTTCGCCCTGCCGACCCTGATAGAGATCGTCGAGCGAACCGGCCGCGGCCCCGCCGACGACGGTCCCGCCCAAGGAGGTTTCGATGCTGTCTGACCTGGCAATGATCGGCCTGATGGCAGTGTGCCTGCTGTTCTTCATCGGCCTGATCGGTCTGTGCGACCGGCTGGCCCGATGAACGAGCAGGACCTGCTGGGTGGCGTGATCGTCATCCTCCTCGGCATCTACTTGCTATTCACCCTCTTGCGAGCGGAGAAGTTCTGATGTTTCCTTCGCTCCTCGGACTACTCCAGGCGTTCAGCCTGTTCGCCGTCGCCATCCTCCTGGCTCGCCCGCTCGGCAGCTACATGCGCAAGGTGATGGAGGGCGAGCGCGTCTTCCTCTCGCCGGTCATTCGGCCGGTCGAGCGAGGCGTCTACAAGTTCATGCGCGTGGACGAGACGGTCGAGCAGCGCTGGCAGGCATACGCCGTGTCGGTTCTGGTCTTTTCGTTCGTATGCATCCTCGCCCTCTATCTGCAGCAGCGCTTCCAGACATACCTGCCACTCGGCCAGAGCGGCACCGGGAGTGTCGGCAACGTCTCCCCCGACCTCGCCTACAACACGTCTGTCAGCTTCGACACCAATACGAACTGGCAGAACTATTCCGGCGAGTCAACGATGACCTACTTGACCCAGATGGCCGGGCTCGCCGTCCGCAACTTCGTCTCGGCCGCGACCGGCATCGCTATCGCAATCGCCCTGACCCGCGGTCTCGTCCGCAAGTCGTCGACGACGATCGGCAACTTCTGGGTGGACCTGACCCGCAGCACCCTCTACATCCTGCTGCCGATCTCTGTTGTCGCGGCCCTCTTCCTGGTCTCCCAGGGTGTGGTCCAGACATTCGCCAGCTCGGCTATCGCTCACACCATCGGTGGCGCGGTCCAGACGATCCCGCTCGGCCCCGTCGCTTCGCAGGAAGCCATCAAGGAGCTGGGCACAAACGGCGGCGGCTTCTTCAACGCCAACTCGGCCCATCCGTTCGAAAACCCCACGACCATCACGAACTGGGTCGAGATGCTGCTGATCCTGATCATCCCGTTCGGCCTGACCAACACGTTCGGCCGCATGGCCGGCAATGCCAAGCAGGGTCTGGCCCTGCTGGCGGTCATGGTCGTCGTCCTGTCGGCTGGCTCGCTCGTGGCCATGTCCAGCGAAGAGCGAACCAACCCATCTCTGCCGGCCGCGGTCGCGCAGCAGGTGGACCAATCGGCAGGCAACATGGAGGGCAAGGAGACTCGCTTCGGGCCCGACACGAGCGGCCTATTCGCCACGGTCACTACCGGCACCAGCACCGGCGCCGTCAACTCGATGCACGACAGCTTCCTGCCCGCCGGCGGACTCGTTCCGCTCTTCAACATGGAACTCGGCGAAATCACCCCGGGTGGCGTGGGCGCCGGGCTCTACGGGATCCTGGTCTTCGCCATCATCGCGGTCTTCATCGCCGGGTTGATGGTCGGCCGGACGCCGGAGTTTCTCGGCAAGAAGGTCGAGGCCTACGAGATGAAGATGGCGATGCTCGTCATCCTCTTCCTCGCGGCATCGATTCTGGGGTTCTCGGCCCTGGCCACCGCCACCGCGGCCGGCAAAGCCGGGCCGCTCAACAGCGGCCCCCACGGCTTCAGCGAGATCCTGTACGCCTTCTCGAGCCAGACCGGCAACAACGGCTCGGCCTTCGCAGGCCTGACGGGCAACACGCTCTTCTACAACATCACCGGCGCCCTGGCGATGATGCTCGGCCGGTACGCAATGATCGTGCCGATCCTCGCGATCGCAGGGTCGATGGCCGGCAAGCGGCGTGTCGCCCCTTCGCTGGGCACGTTCCCAACCACCGGACCCATCTGGGTCGGACTCCTGATCGGCGTGATCATCATCGTCGGGGCACTCACGTTCTTCCCGGCGCTGGCTCTCGGCCCGATCGCCGACCAACTCCTCAACAACGCCGGGAGGCTCTTCTGATGGCCCTCTCCGTGGTAGACACCGCCCGTGGCAGTCGCCGCATTGCTCGCGAAGACCGCAAGGCCGGCGCCGCCGGAAACCCGCGCAATCGGGGCATCTTCGATCCCAAGCTGCTGCGCGGCGCGCTTGGTCCTGCCGTCCGCAAGATGAACCCGCTCGAACTGGCCAGGAACCCGGTCATGTTCGTGGTCGAGGTCACGGCCGCTCTGGTGACCGTCGTCCTCTTCGCGGATCTCCTGGGCCTCAGCCATGCGGCGCCGCGGGAAGTCGGCCGATCGTCCGGCTTCGAACTCCAGATCGCCATCTGGCTGTGGTTCACGGTCTACTTCGCCACGTTCGCCGAGGCCATGGCCGAAGCTCGCGGCAAGGCCCAGGCGGCGTCATTGCGCAAGACGCGCTCCGAGACGCTGGCCCATCGCCGCTGCGACGACGGCTCGTTCGAAGACGTCGGCTCCTCGCTCCTCCGCTCCGGTGACATCATCGTCGTCCGTGAAGGCGAGACGATCCCCGGCGACGGCGACGTCGTCGAGGGCGTGGCATACGTCAACGAAGCGGTCATAACCGGTGAGTCGGCGCCCGTCCTTAAGGAACCGGGCACGGACATCCGGAGCACGGTAACCGGCGGGACGACCATCACCAGCGACACGCTCACGATCTGCATCACCGCCAACCCCGGTGAGACCTTCCTAGATCGAATGATCGCCCTGGTCGAGGGCGCCAAGAGACAACGCACTCCAAACGAGATCGCGCTCTCGATCCTGCTGTCTGGCCTGACGATCGTCTTCCTGCTCGCAACCGCGACCCTGCGTCCGTTCGGGCTCTACTCCGGCGCGCCGCTCGGGATCGTGGTCCTTGTCGCGCTTCTCGTCTGCCTCATTCCGACGACCATCGGTGGCCTCCTATCCGCCATCGGCATCGCCGGGATGGACCGCGTCGCCCGCTTCAACGTCCTGGCCATGAGCGGCCGGGCCGTTGAGGCGGCCGGCGACGTGGACGTGATCCTGCTCGACAAGACGGGCACGATCACCTTCGGCAACCGGCTGGCGTCGCGAATCGTGGCTCTGCCGGGCGTCACCGAACGCGACGCTCTCGAGGCCGCGCTGTTGACTTCAATAGACGACGAGACGCCGGAAGGACGGTCGGTCGTCGAGCTGGCGAACGCACGGCTCTCCGCGCTTGCGGCGGCTCCGGGCTCGGGCGCCAAAGCGGCGCCCTCCAAGACGGCCGTGACGGAAATCCCGGCCGGTGCCACCGTAGTCCCCTTCTCCGCCGAGTCGCGGACGAGCGGCGTGATCCTCGCCGACGGCACCGTCGTCCTCAAGGGCGCCGTGGACGCGATCGTCGCGGCCCTGGACGGCGACGCACCGCCCGAGCTCAAGGTCCTGGCCGACGAGATCGCCTCGTTGGGCGCAACCCCGCTGGCGATCCGCCGCAACGGCACTCCGCTCGGCGTCATCGAACTCAAGGACACGGTCAAGCCCGGCCTCAAGGCCCGCTTCGACGAACTGCGCCGCATGGGCATCCGAACGGTCATGGTCACCGGCGACAACCCGTTGACCGCGGCCACGATTGCCAGGGAGGCGGGCGTGGACGATTTCATGGCCCAGGCCAAGCCCGAGGACAAGATCGCCCGCATCCGCGCCGAGCAGGCCGACGGCCACCTGGTCGCGATGACCGGCGACGGCACGAACGACGCCCCGGCAGTGGCTCAGGCCGACGTGGGCCTGGCCATGAACAGCGGCACTTCCGCCTGCAAGGAAGCGGCCAACATGGTGGATCTCGACTCCGACCCGACCAAGCTGATCGAAGTCATCGCCATCGGCAAGCAGCTGCTGATCACGCGCGGCGCGATCACGACGTTCTCCATCGCCAACGACGTGGCCAAGTACTTCGCCATCCTGCCGGCGATGTTCATGGTCGCCTACCCGGAGCTGGGCTCGCTCAATGTCATGGGTCTGGCCCGGCCGGAGAGCGCCATCCTGGCTGCCGTGATCTTCAATGCCCTGGTCATCATCGCCCTGGTCCCGCTGTCGCTGCGAGGCGTCGCCTATCGCGCGGCACCGGCCGCGGAGCTACTGCGGCGCAATCTGTTGATCTATGGCGTGGGCGGGATCTTCGCCCCGTTCATCGGGATCAAGGCCATCGACCTGCTGATCACCGCCATTCACCTGGCGTAAGGAGTTCACGATGCGTACCTTCCTCAGGAACCAGCTTTGGCCGGCGGTGGCGATCCTCGTGCTTCTCACCGCAGTCACCGGCTTCGCCTATCCGGCGGCCGTGACGGCAGTGTCGCAAGTGGCGTTCCCTTCGCAGGCCAATGGTTCGATGATCGTCGTCAGCGGACAGACCGTCGGCTCGAGCCTGATCGGTCAGGCCTTCGATGACCCGAAGTACTTCTCCGGCCGGCCATCGGCTGCCGGAACCGGCTACGACCCGACGCTCTCCGGTGGGACCAACATGTCGCCCACGAACCAGAAGTTGATCGACAGCATCACGGCCCAGGTCGACGCGCAGCGAAAGGCCAATGGCGACAAGCCCGTCCCGATCGAGCTCGTGACTTCGTCGGCATCGGGTCTCGACCCGGACATCAGCCCTGCGGCCGCCGAATACCAGGTGGCTCGCGTTGCCGCGGCCCGCGGCATCACCGCGGAGCTGGTCCGAGCCGCCGTCGCCCGCCACACCACCCAGCCGTTCCTTGGTTTCATTGGAGCGGCGGCCGTCCACGTTCTGGAGCTCAACCTCGATCTGGACGGGGTGCTGCGATGAGCGCCGGCCCCGGCGGCTCGGGCCATCCCGGCGACCCGACCCGCCCCAGCGGCGACGAGATGCTCGCCCGCGTGACGGCGGAACAGCATCCGGTCCGGGGCAGCCTGCGGCTGTACCTCGGCATGGCCCCGGGCGTCGGCAAGACCTACTCGATGCTCGAGGAAGCTCACCGCCGTCGCGGCCGCGGGACGGACGTGGTCGTGGGTTTCGTCGAAACGTACGGCCGCCGCCACACCGCCGCGCAGCTCGACGGCCTCGAGGCTGTGCCACGGCATCGCATCGAATACCGCGGCGTCGTGGTCGAGGAGATGGACGCGGACGCGATCATCGCCCGCCACCCAACCGTCGTCCTGGTCGACGAACTCGCCCACACCAACGCCCCGGGCTCCGCGCGTGAGAAGCGCTGGCAGGACGTCGAGGCGATCCGGGACGCAGGTATCGACGTCGTGGGCACGTGCAACGTCCAGCACGTCGAGTCGGTCGCGGACGCCGTCGAGACGATCCTGGGAGTGCCGGTGCGCGAACGCGTCCCCGACGAGGTCGTCCGCTCGGCCGACGAGATCGAGCTCGTCGACATGAGCCCGCACGCGCTCCGCCAGCGCATGCGCCACGGCAACGTGTATCCGCCGGAGCGGGCCGCGATCGCGCTGGAGCGTTTCTTCACCGAGTCGAATCTGATGGCCCTGCGCGACCTTGCGCTGCGGTTCGTGGCCGGCGAGGTCGATCAGCAGCTCGAAGGCCTGGTCGCCCGCCAGGGAATCTCCCTGCCGCCGGTGACCGAACGCGTTATGGCCCTGGTCGACGATTCGGCCGGTTGCAGGCGGGCCATCCGCCGGGCCGGGTCTCTGGCCAGCGCGTTGCGGGCGCCCTTGATCGCCGTCGCCGTGGAGCGTCCGGCGGTACAGGCGTCGCGCGATCGGCTCCAGAACCTCCAGGCAAATGTGGATTACGCCGTGGATCTGGGTGCCGAAATTGTCCGCCTCGACACGTCCGACCCGGCCCGTCTGGCCGATGTCGCGGCCGAGCATCGCGTCGGCCACATCGTTCTCATCCACGAGCCCAGGCGAGGGCTTGGGCTCGGCGGTCCCTCGCTCGCCGACCGACTGATCGCGACGGTTCCGGGCCTGGAAGTGCACCTGATCGGCGACGCGCCGGCCGTGAAGTCCGAGCGGACCTGACCGGGCCCGTGGCGGGCGGGCGGCCCGTGGCGGGCGGGCGGCCCGTGGCGGGCGGGGCGCGGCCGGTGGCGCGCGGCGGGCCGGTGGCGCGCGGCGGGCCCGTGGCGGGCGGGGCGCGGCTGGTGGCGGGCGGGCGGCCGGTGGCAGGCGGGGCGCGGCCCGTGGCGGGCGGGCGATGAGCCCGCTCACTCTGTTCGGAGCGGTCGCCGTCGCCGCCATGCTGCTCTTCTACGCCCTGGAGGGACGCGGCCGGGTCTTCGTGCTGGCCTTCGCGGTGGCTTGCGTGGCTTCGTCCGCATACGGATTCCTGCAGGGCGCATGGCCGTTCGGCGTGGTTGAGTTCGTGTGGTCCGGAGTCGCCCTGCGACGCTGGTGGATGAGGGCCGGAACCGACAAGAGCGGCCGTTGAGGGGCCGATGAGCGGCCGGTGATCGGCCGATGAGCGGCCCCCGTCAGACTCTCGACATGGACGATCTCCGCCTCGGGGCCCTGCTACGCGCCGTGCGGACGCGGCGCGGGTTGAGGCAACGAGACGTGGCCGACATCGCCCACGTGTCCCACGCCGCGGTCTCGCTCGTGGAGCGCGGCCACTGCCAGACGCTATCGCTGGCCGCCATTCGGCGAATCGGGGCAGCGGTGGACGTCCGTGTCGAAGTCGTCGGGCGATGGCGAGGTGGCGACGCCGACCGACTGTTGAGCCGGGCACACTCGATGCTGGCGGAAGATGTGGCGTCTGCGATTCTGGTTCGGCCCGGTTGGGAGGTCGTGCCGGAGGTCTCCTTCTCGATCTTCGGGGAGCGCGGCGTCATCGACCAACTCGCGTGGCACCCGGCCACCGGCACGCTGCTGGTCATCGAGCTCAAGACGCAATTGGTCGACGTCAACGAAATGCTTGGGACGCTCGACCGGAAGCAGAGACTCGCCCGTTCGATCGCCAACGATCGCGCCTGGACTCCGGTCCGCGTCGCGGCATGGGTGATCCTGACCGACACGAGCACCAACCGTCGTCATGCTCGCGACCACGCCTCATTGCTACGGGCCCGCCTCCCGTCCGACGGCCGCGGTCTCCGAGCCCTGCTTCGCAACCCGGGTGGTGCCCCGTCCGGGCTGGCTTTCTGGGCAAATTCAAACGCACGTAGCACGAGACCGGAACATCGACCCGCAAAACCCACGACACGCGGAGATTCGGCCCCGAGACGGCCAAGTTCAAGCGTGAGTTCACCGTGACCAAATGCCGATCCCTGGTCGGGCCGTGCCTTGCGACCGGAGATTCCGATCTGGTGCTACCCGGGTTAGCAGGTGATCAGAATGTCGGCGGGCGGCCGCCTCCCCGCCCCGCCACGCGCCCCGACTTGCGCACGCCAGGCGCGCCGCCCCGCGCCAGGCGCGCCGCCCCGCGCCCGCCGCCCCGCGCCACGCGCCGCCGCTCCCCGGCCGCGCCAGGCGCCCGCCCCGCGCCACACGCCGCCACTCCCCGGCCGCGCCAGGGACCTGCCACTCCCCGGCCGCGCCAGGCGCCCGCCCCCCGCCACGCCCGGGCGCGCCGCGCGCCGCGCGCAAGGCGCCCCGCCCCGCGCCCGCCGCCCCGGCTCGGCGTCGCTCGCCTCCTCGGCTAAACTGAGAGCAAATCGGGTCGTCCGTAACGAGGCGCCGCACCTGCAGCGCCGCAGACCGGAGCCGCAGACCGGAGCCGCAAACCGGAGCCACAGGCGGAGACCCGCCCGCTCGCCAGGGAGAGTTACGTGTCGGAAGCAGAGCGCAGCCGCGTCGATCGGTACGAGCCCACGGCCATAGAGCCGCGATGGCAGCAGCGCTGGGGCGAGCTCGGGCTCTACGACACGGACCTGTCGGACACGACGAAGCCCAAGTACTACCTGCTGACGATGTATCCGTATACCTCGGGCAACCTCCACATCGGGCACTGGTATGCGAAGTCGCCGACGGACGCGATCGCGCGCTTCCACCGCATGAGCGGCGAGAACGTCTTCTTCCCCATCGGTTTCGACGCCTTTGGCCTGCCCGCCGAGAATGCCGCGATCAAGAACAAGATCAATCCGCGCGAGTGGACGAGCAAGAACATCGACAACATGCGGCGCCAGTTGCGGACGATGGGCGCGACGTTCGCCTGGAAGAGCGAGGTCGTAACGTGCGACCCCGAGTACTACCGCTGGAACCAATGGATATTCCTGCGCTTCCTCGAAGCTGATTTGGCCTATAGGGCCAAATCAGCCGTCGACTGGTGCCCCAACGACGGCACGCTGGCGCGGGAGCAGGTCGAAGGCACGGACCGTCACTGCTGGCGTTGCGGCGCGCGGGTAGAAAAGCGCGAACTCGAGCAGTGGTATCTGCGCACGACGAAATACGCCGACGAGCTGCTCGACTTCACCGGGCTGGAATGGCCCGAGCCGATCAAGACCATGCAGACGAACTGGATCGGCCGGTCCGAAGGCGCCGAAGTCGATTTCAAGACCGAAGCCGGAGACACGCTGCGCGTCTTCACAACGCGCCCCGACACGCTGTACGGCGCCACATTCATGGTCATGTCGCCCGAACACGCCCTCGTGCCCAAGCTGACCCATCCCGAGCGAGCCGCCGAAATCGCCGCCTACGTCACCGCCGCCGGCCGTGCCACCGAGATCGAGCGGATGAGCACCGAGCGCGAGAAGACCGGCGTCTTCACCGGCTCGTACGCGATCAACCCGGTCAACGGCGAGCGCATCCCGATCTGGATCGCCGACTACGTTCTGGCCGGTTACGGGACCGGCGCGATCATGGCCGTGCCCGCCCACGACGACCGCGACTTCGCCTTTGCCCAGAAGTTCGGGCTGCCGGTCCGGCGCGTCATTGCCGGTCCGGAGATCGCCGAAGCGGACGTCGCGGCGCCCCTGAACGAGGCGTACATCGCCCACGGCGCCACCGATCGAATGGTCAATTCGGGGCCCCACAGCGGCATGCCGGCGAAGGAAGGCTTTGCCGGGATCGTGGCCATGCTCGAGAAGGAAGGCCGCGGCAAGTCGGCCATCAACTTCCGGCTGCGGGACTGGCTGATGAGCCGCCAGCGCTACTGGGGCACGCCCATCCCGGTCGTCTACTGCGACGCGGACGGCATCGTGCCCGTGCCCGACGACCAGCTGCCGGTCCGGCTGCCCGACAACGTTGACTACGGCGGTCGGGGCGACAGCCCGCTCAAGACGGACATGGCCTTCGTCAACACCACGTGCCCCAAATGCGGCGGCCCGGCCCGGCGCGAGACGGACACGATGGACACCTTCATCGACTCGAGCTGGTACTGGTTCCGCTACCTCTCGCCCGCCGATTCGACCGCCCCGGTAGACCGCGCGATCGAGGGCCGCTGGGGCCCGGTGGACCAGTACACCGGCGGCGCCGAACACGCCGTGATGCATCTCCTGTATGCCCGCTTCTTCACCAAGGCGATGGCCGACTGCGGCCTCGTGCGCGAGCGCGAGCCGTTCAAGCGGCTCTTCAACCAGGGCCAGATCCTGGGCGCCGACGGCGAGCGGATGAGCAAGTCGCGCGGCAACGTCCAGGATCCCGACGAACTGGTCGTGCGCTACGGCGCCGACGCGGTGCGGCTCTTCCTGATGTTCATGGGTCCGTGGGATCAGGGTGGGCCGTGGAGCCCGACCGGCATCGGCGGCATCGCCCGCTTCCTCAACCGCGTCTGGTATTCCACGCTCGATCCCCACGGCACCGATGCCGGCGACCCCGCGTCGGGGGTGCTTCCGGCCGGGCAGGACGCCGCCACGGCCCAGAAGGCCCTGCGCGCCGCCGCCCACAGGACCCTGCGCACCGTCACCGAGGAGTACTCGGAGCTGCGCTTCAACACCATGGTTGCGCACCTGATGGAGCTCTCGAACCTGCTGCAGCGATACCGCGGCACGGAGATCGCGGGTTCGGCGGCCTGGGACGAGACGATTCGCCTGATCCTGCTCATGCTCGCGCCGGCGGCGCCGCACATCACCGAAGAGTTGTGGGCGCGTCTGGGCGAGGCACGCGGCGAGGCGTGGACCTCGATCCACACCGCGGCCTGGCCTGCCGTGGACCAGACCGCCGCCACCGAAGACGAGCGCGAAGTCCCCGTCCAGGTCAACGGCAAGCTCCGCGACAAAGTCCAGGTCCCGGTCGGCATCTCCGAGGCCGAGCTGGAGCGACTCGTGCTGGCCCGCCCCAAGATCGTGGTCGCTCTCGAAGGCAAGACGCCGCTCAAGGTGATCCATGCCGGCGGCAAGCTGGTCAATATCGTGGTCCGCTAGCGGGACCACGTTCATCGCCGTTGGGTAGGGCGCCGGCCGATCCGCGGCCAACGGGCAACCGGCGGGCGCGACCCGCGGCCAACGGGCGGGCGGGCGCGACCCGCGGCCGCTTTCTGATCATTTGCAAACCCGGGTAGCAGATGACCAGAATTGTCGGAACGGCGACTGGGCCAGGCTGCAGCCGGGCCGTACAATCGAGCCCTCGCCGCACCGGAGGAGACGTCCCATGGAGCCAGGTAAGGTCACCGAGCCGGCCGTCACCGGCGGCGCCACGGGCGGCGCCATCACTCCCACCGCCACGGCCCCGGCCTCAGCCACCGCCACGGCCACCGCCACGGCCCCCGCCACTCCCCCCGCCACTCCCCCCGCAGGCAATTTCGACGACGCGATCGCCCGCATCGTGGATTCGGCGCAGCGGCTCGGCGTGGAGCTCGACGAGAAGGAAGCCCGGGCCTGGGTCGACGCCATGGCCAACGAGGAGGCCGGCGGCGACCTGCTCGTCGATGTCAACACCGGCGTCTACGGCCATCGCGTTTCGATGCTCGACTTCGCCCCGGCAGACCTGGCCCGGTTCCGCGAGATGGGCAAGATCGTCGGCTTCGACGACCGGCCGCCCGAAGTCATGACCGCGCTGTCGATCTCCGGTTCGGCCGCCCAGAGCAAGATCAACACCTTCCCGGCCGACTGCGACTTCTTCGAACGCATCAACATCAAGGCCGGCACGCGCGAGGATGCATGCGCGGTCCTGGCCGACATGATCCGCGAGAAGGCCCTGGCGACGGCCAACGGATCGGGCTACAAGCTGTGGGAAGTCAAGTTCGGCCAGCATCCGGTCGAGGCCACGAAAGCCGGCAAGCCGGTCGGAGTCAAGTCGCCGATGTCGTGGACTCCGGCTGAAGTCGCGGCCGGCCGGATGGAAGTCGAACTGCTGGACGGCACGAAGGCCGTCTACACATGGGCCGACGCCACGCGCGATCCGGGCTGGTGCAAGCTCGACTGGGTCATCTCCGACAAGTCGCGCGGCAAGCTCGCCAACGCCAGCAACGTCCTCGACCCGACGTGGGAAGCCCCGGACGGGAAGATCGTGCCGCTCGACGGGTTCCTGGACCCGTACTTCCAGGAGGTCTATCTCGATTCCGAGTCGATCCCGCTGTTCTCGAAGCTCATCAAGGAGCTGTCGGCCGACACCGTTGACGACTACGTCCAGGGCCTCGAACACGAGGTCTGGAAGTACATCGTCCAGCATCCGAGCTACGGCAAGGTCGCGCGCCGCCTGTACAACATCTTCCGAATGAGCGGCCGGTACGCCGAGGCGGCCTTCATTCGCGAACTGTTCGACGAGCCCATCACCGCGCTCTATCAGGTTTCCGCGCTCATCGACACTCTCAACGACGCCGCCGGCGGCGGTGAGGACTTCGACGTCGAAACGATGACCGAGCAGGTTGACAAGCTGATCATGTCGGCCATCCAGGCTCTCGACGGGCCCGAGGAAGCCGAGATGGTCGGCCACCTGCTCAAGCTGCGCAATTCGATCCAAACCCGCGGTGCCGCTGCCGATCGCGCGGAAGACATGACCAACGTGCAGACGGCGGCCATGAAGGCGGTCAACGACTACTTCGAACGAGCGCTCCGCTCCGTCCCGGAGATCGCCGCCTATCTCAATGAGATCGCCGCGCGGCCGAGCTAGCCGGCACGAGATAAGCGCCAGATAAGCCGCAGTTGATCGGCCCTCGATAGGGTTTGCGCGACATCCGCCGCGCTGCCCCGATCGGAGTTGGGCCATGGATACGAGCGCGCCCTGGCGGGCGCTGGAGACGCCGGAACCGGCGCCCGGTGGCGGTGCGGCCGGCAGAACCGTTCCTTCTAACTTGCTCATGGTGCTTGTTGTCGCGGCGCTACTGGCGGGGTCGCTCGGCATCGTGGCATTTGCCGCGTTGCAGCCCGGCGGGCGCGTCGAGGTTCTCGCTGACCAGAGCGACGCCGCGATTTCGTCGGCGGCGGCGCCGGCCGGTGCCGTCGTCGTGGTCCAGGTCGCGGGCGCGGTCGAAAGGCCCGGCGTCTACTCGCTCCCGGCCGGCTCGCGCGTCGGCGACGCGATCAAAGCCGCGGGCGGCTACTCGCCGGACGTCGATCCGCGTGCCGCGGAGACGAAACTCAATCTGGCCGCCCGGCTGCAGGACGCACAGTCCATCGTCGTGCCCAGACGAGGCGACGCCGCAAGCGCATCCGGCGCAGCGCGGTCGTCCACGTCCGCCGGGCCCGTCAACCTCAACACGGCCGGCTCCGCCGAGCTCGATGCCCTGCCCGGCATCGGGCCCGCGACGGCGGCCAGAATCCTCGCCTCGCGGGAACAGAAGCCGTTCGCCGCGGTAGACGATCTGGTGAAGCGGAAACTGGTCTCGGCCGCAACGCTGGCTGCGTTCCGCGACCGGGTCACGGTCTAGGCCACTCATGTTGCCGCGGCCGGGATGGCTCGCCATCGGCGTGATCGTCGCGGCCGGAACCACGTCCTACGCGCCGCTGAACGGCGATTCGATCGAGGCTGTCGCGACGGCCGCGGCCGTGGCTCTGGCGCTCGGGGCGGCGGCCTGCCTTCTGCACGCCTCGGGGAAGCGCGGCCTGGGCCTGTCGCTCGTCGTCGCTTCGCTGGGAGCGTCGCTTGTGGCGGCTCGACTTGCCACAGGGCTGCTGGCCGGCGGCACGAATCCGCCCGGGTCGGCTGGGTTTGCGCCGGGAACCGGACCCTGGGTGGCGCGCGTCGAAAGCGCCCACGTCTCAAAGGGCCAGCAGATCGCCACGATCTCGATGTCGGACCCGCCCCTGCGGTGCGGGGCTCAGGCGCCGGCCTTTCCGCGGCTCATGGCCGGCGACACGATTTCGTGGTCCGGTCAGATCAAGCCGCTGACCGACGACGACTACGACCGGTTCCTCTCCTCTCAGGGGCTTGGAGCGAGCTGCCGCGCCACGTCCGTCGCGGTCGTCGCCCACGACGACTCCCCGGGAGGCTATCTCGAGGCGCTGCGCCAGACTTCGGGCGACGGCCTGCAGCGGGTTCTGCCAGAACCTGAGGGCGGGCTGGCGGCCGCGATTCTGATCGGCCTGCGCGACCGGGTCGATCGCGATCTGGCCGCCGCATTCACGACGGCGGGCGTGAGCCACATCGTCGCCATTTCCGGCTGGAACATCGCGATCGTGGCGGCGAGCGTGGCCGCGCTCCTGCGAGGACGCCTGAGCCGGCGGAACCGATCGCTCGTGACCATTGCCGCCATCGTGGCCTACACGCTCTTCGCCGGCGCTTCGGCCTCGGTGCTGCGGGCCGCGGTCATGGCCGGCGTCGCGATGGCGGCAGTCGAGAGCGGCCGCGGGTCGCGGGCGATGGTTGGGCTGGCGTGGGCGGTCGCACTCATGATTCTCGTGGCGCCGGCCACGGTGAGCGACGTGGGGTTTCAACTTTCGGCCGCGGCGACGGCAGGCTTAGTGGCATGGGCAACGCCACTCACCGACTGGCTGGTGGCGCGGCTGCCGAGAATCCCGGCGGCCGTCCGTGAGAGCCTGGGAATCTCGCTCACGGCCCAGGCCGCAACACTGCCCATCGCCCTGCTCGCCTTCGGGCGGCTGGCGCTCATCGCCCCGGCGGCCAACCTGGTTGCCGTCCCCCTCGTGCCGCCGGTCATGGCCGCGGGTGCCCTCGCGTTCGGGGCCGGATGGCTGGACATGGCCGGGGCGCCGGCCCCGCTGACGGGCCTGCTGGCAATGCCCACGGCGCTGCTGATTGGGGCGCTGATTGCGGTGGTTCGGGCGGCCGCGGCCATCCCCGGAGCCAACGAGACGCTGCCCTTCCCCGCCAACGCCATCGCGGCAGCTATCGCAGCCGGACTGCTGATACTGATGCATCGGGGCCTGGCTAAGGCGGCTCGCGCAAAGGCCCTCACGCGCGGGAGCTCGGCCGCTGCGTCGGTTCCGGCCGCCACGTCGTCACCGGCGGCTCGAACGGCGGCCGGTCTGCTCCACGTCGGGCGGCGGTGGCGGTGGGCGCTGGTGGGAGCGGCGTTTCTGGTCGCGCTGGCCGGGTCCGTCGCGGCGGCCCGGCCGGATGGCAGCGTCCACGTCATCGTGCTCGATGTCGGCCAGGGCGACTCGATCCTGCTGGAAGGCGACCGGGGCGGCCGGATACTCGTAGACGGCGGCCCCGACTCGGCAGTCCTGATGGCGGACCT
>Ga0302323_100000726_pt1 | contig 26537 bp, 20 predicted proteins | sample Fen_T0_3_FD_201950 | JGI IMG/M metagenome (GOLD analysis project Ga0302323, IMG submission 201950) | Peat permafrost microbial communities from Stordalen Mire near Abisko, Sweden - Fen_T0_3 | ecosystem: Environmental > Terrestrial > Soil > Wetlands > Permafrost | place: Sweden: Abisko...
CACCACGCCGAAGTACTGGACCGGCGAGCCGTGCTGGCGCGGCTGGGCGAGCTTGTCGACGATCCGGATCTTGCCGGTGAACGTGCGCTCGGGCCGCGCCTCGATCACGACCTCCGCGCGCTGGCCTTCGGCGAGGCCGCTGCCGTCGATCTCGAGCACGTAGACGCTGGCCTCCATCGCGTCGAGCGCCGCGATCTCGCCGACGGTCTGGCCCGGCCACAGCGAATCGCCGAGCTTGGGCATCGCGCCGTTCCATTCGCGCGTGAGCGCGAACACGCCGCCGCTCGGCGCGACGATCGCCATGCGGTCCAGCGCGGTCTGGGCGTGCGAGATCGCGAGCTCGGCCTTCTGGCGCTCGACGCCGATCACCGCGGCGTTCGATCGCGCCAGGCGCTGCTCGATCGCCCGCGCGCGCTCGGCGTGGGCCTGCTTGGCCGCCGCGAGCTCCTCGTCGATCGCGGACTCGATGATCTGGTTGCGCGAGAAGATCAGCGGGTCCCTGGATTGGAACTTGCGCGTCTGATCGAGCTCGTCGTGGGCGAGCACGGCGTCGGTGTTGCGCCCGGCGACCGCGGCGCGCGACTTGACGGTCTCCTCCGCGAGCTTGGCGGTCGCGGCGGCGAGATCGTTCTGGCCGTCGCGCAGCAGCTTCTCCGGCTCGCTCGGATCGAACCGGACCACGACGTCGCCCGGCTTGACCATCGTGCCATCGCCGGCTAGCCACGCGATCTTCACCGGCCGCGTGCCCGGTGGCGCGGTGAGCGGGGTCGCGACGACGGCGCGCAGGTTGCCCTCGGCGGTGACCCGGCGCAGGAAGTGCTCGGTCGCCACCGCGAAGGTCGCGACGTCGCCTGGCGGCGCCGCGGCGCCGCGCAGCAGCCGCGCGGTGGCCACGCCGAGCGTGACCAGCACCGCGAGCACGACGGCGACGCGCTTCATGGCGCAGCTCCTGGATCGGTGCGCGACACCCGATCGCCGGGTCGCAGGCCGGCCTTGACCTCGATCATCGCCTGGGTGCGACGGCCGAGCTCGAGCCGGACCCGCTCGAGGCCCGCGCCGGTGCTGCGGTACGCGACCGGGCCGTCGGCGGTGGCGAACACGGCGTCGGACGGCACCTGGATCACACCCCGGAGGTGCTCGGTCTCGACCTGGCCACGGAACCGCATGCCGGGGCGCAGCGGCACCTTGGTCGGGTCGATCGCGATCTTGAGCTTCACGATCTTGCTCGGATCGGTGCGCGACTTGACCTGGACCGTGCGCGCGAGGGAGGTGATCGCGCCGTGCAGCTGGACATCGGGCAGCGCATCGAGCCGCAGCACGACCGGCTGGTGCTCGGCGAGCCTGGCCATGTCGACCTCGTCGACCTGACCATCGCCGAGCATGTGGCCGAGCCCGACGATCTGGAGCACGTCCTCCATCCGCCACACGCTATCGCCGATCTTGTGCTTCTCGCCGGCGTCGCTGGCGGCGTAGACGATCGTGCCGGCGCGCGGCGCGGTCACCTGCATGCGCGCGACGGTCTGCTTGAGCTGCGCGACGCGGTCGCGCGCATAGCTCACCTTGCCGAGCAGGCGCTGGACCTCGGCATCATTGGAGTGCTGGATCTGGTCGGCGCGGTGGCGCGCGGCCTCGAGCGCGAGCTGGGCCGCCTGCGCGTCGAGCTCGATCTCGCGTTGCGCGACCGAGCCGACCAGATCGGGCGGCGCGTCGGTCTTGAGCGTCGCCTTGCGCAGCGCGGCCTCGGCCTCGGCGATCTTGAGCTCGTCGTCGCGGCGCGCCAGCTGCGCGTCGTCGCGCTTCTTGTCGAGCTTCTTCTGCGCGGCCTCGGCCTCGTTCTGCATGGTCTCGAGCTGGTGGATCTGATCGGAGGCGTCGAACCCGATCACCGGGTCGCCGGGCGCGACCTCGGAGCCCTCGAGCGCCAGGCTGGCGATCTTGAAGTTCCACACGTTGCCCAGCGCCGGCGGCTTGATGTCGGTCGAGTCGACCGCCTGGAGCACGCCCTCGACCTCGACCCCGACCACCAGATCGTCGCGCTTGACGTCGGACAGCGCGGGAGCGACCACGCGGCGGCCGCACCCGAGCGTGACCAGCGCGAGCGCGTGGAGCGCGGCGCGGCGGTTCACGGCGCGCCGCCGATCGCGACGACGTCGCCGGGGGCGATCCCGGCCTCTACCGCGCAGCCCTGGGCATCGCACAGCCCGAGCGTCACGTCGCGCAGCGCGCCGCTCGCCAGCCGGACCCGCGCGCGTCGATCGCCAGCGGCCGGCGCGGCGGCGGCGCTCGTGGCCTCGGGCTCGGGCGCCACGATCGCGCCCCGCGGCACCACGGTGGCGCCGGTCACCGCGCGCGGGCGGAGCTCGACCTTGACCGACATCCCCGGGCGCATCCGCGCCGGATCGGTGCTGCCGAGATCCAGATCGACGGCGAACGTCCGCCGGAGCGAGCTCTCGCCCTTGCTGCGCGCCACCGGCGTGATGCGCGCCACCGTGCACGGCGTGGGGTCGCCGGGGTAGGCGTCGAGCGTGCACGTCGCGGCCATGCCGGCCGCGATCCGGCCGTCGTCGACGTCGCTGAGCTCGGCGCGCACCGCCATCGGCTGGGTCATGTCCGGCAGCGAGACCAGCGTCATGCCGGGCTGCACGGTATCGCCGACCCGGATCTTGCGACCGAGCCAGGGATGGTCCTCGAACACGACCATGCCATCGCGCGGCGCGGTCATCACGAGCCGGGCGATCGTGGCCTCGGCGACGGCGATCGCGGTGCGCGCCTTGTCGAGCTCGATCTGCTGGACCCGCTCCTCGAGCGCGGTCTGCTCGCGCAGCGCGGCGAGCTCGTGCGTCGCCTTGTCGACCGCGACCTCGGCGCGCTTGTGGGCGAGCTGGCGCTCCTGGGCGTCGCGGCCGGCCAGCAGATCGGCCGGCACCCCGGCGTGGACCGTGGCCTTGTCGAGCGCGATCTGCTGCTGGCGCAGCTCGGTCTGCTTGCTCGCGATCGCCACCGCGCCCAGGTCGCGCGCCCCGCGCAGCGTCATCTCGGCTTCGAGCATCGCGAGATGCTTCTCCGCGAGCTGCGCGGTGAACGCCGAGTTGTCGAACTCGATCACCTTGTCGCCGGCCTTGACCGTCGCGCCGTCGTCGGCGAGCCACCTGATCACGAGCTGCCACGACTCGGTGCGCGGCGTGGCCAGGCCCTCCGCGCTCGACGCGCGGATCTCGCCGGTCAGAAACTGGCGATCGACGATATCGCCGCGCCGCACTGCCTGGGTCCGCGCGGCCTCGCTCGCCGCGGGCCGGGCGCGCGCGCGGCCGCAGGCTGCCAGCGCCAGCGCCAGCGCCACGATCGACCGCGCCGTCACGCCGCCCCCGCGCGCAAAGGCTCGTACGCGACGTCGCTGCCCTTGCCATCGGCGACGATCCGGCCGTCGAAGATCCGGATCGCCCGCGGACAGCGCGCCGCGATCGCCGGCTCGTGGGTCACGATCAGGATGGTGTGGCCCTCGGCGTGGAGCTGGTGAAACAGCGCCATGATGTCCTCGGTGGTCGACGAGTCGAGGTTGCCGGTCGGCTCGTCGCACAACAGCAGCGTTGGCTCCGTGACCAGGGCGCGGGCGATCGCGACGCGCTGGCGCTGGCCGCCCGACAGCTGGAACGGCTTGTGGCCCTGGCGATGCGCGAGTCCGACGCGCGCCAGCGCCTCGCTGGCCCGGCGGTTGCGTTCGCGCGCCGGCACGTCGCGATAGACCAGCGGCAGCGCGACGTTGCGCTGCGCGGTGGCGCGGTGCAGCAGCTGGAAGCTCTGAAACACGAAGCCGATCTGGCGGTTGCGCACGCGCGCGCGATCGTCGTCGGACAGATCCTGGACGTCGTTGCCGGCGAGCCGGTACTCGCCGCGCGACGGCGTGTCGAGGCAGCCCAGGATATTGAGCAGGGTCGACTTGCCGGAGCCCGACGACCCGACGATCGCGACCATCTCGCCAGCCTCGATCGCAAAGCTGACGCCATCGAGCGCGGCGATCCGCTCGTCGCCCATCTGGTAGTAGCGCGCGAGGTCGCGCAGCTCGATCAAGGTCCCCACCGGCAGGAGACTACACGCGACCCCCGCGTCTCGCGAGGCGATCTGCGCGGCGCGTACGTGCGCAGGCGGCGGCGGCGGATCGGCTAGGCTGGGCGCCATGAGCATCCGAGTCGGTATTCTCGGCGCGGCAAAGATTGCCGGGTCTTTCATGGTCGGTGCCAAGGCGACGTCGCGCATCGAGGTGGTCGCGGTGGCGAGCCGCGATCGCGCGCGCGGCGAGGCGTTTGCCCAGGCCCACGGCGTCGCGCGGGTATGCGGATATGACGAGCTGATCGCCGATCGCGGCATCGACGCGATCTACAACCCGCTGCCGAACAGCCTGCACGCGGCGTGGTCGATCGCCGCCGCGCGCGCCGGCAAGCACGTGCTGTGCGAGAAGCCTTTGGCCACCAGTGAGGCCGAGGCGCAGGCGATGTTCGCCGCGGCCGACGCGGGTGGGGTGGTACTTCTCGAGGCGTTTCCATACATGTTCCAGCCGCAGACCCTCGAGCTCGAGCGGCTCGTCGCGTCGGGTGCGATCGGCGAGCTGCGCACGGTGTTCGCGACGTTCGGCTTCACGATCGCCGACGCCGGCAACATCCGGCTCGATCCGCGGCTCGGCGGCGGCGCGCTGATGGACGCCGGGTGCTATCCGGTGAGCTTCGTGCGCCAGCTGTTTGTATGCCGGCCGCAGCGGATCACCGCGGCGGCGCGCTGGGAGGGCGGCATCGACCAGAGCCTGGTGGCGACGCTGGAGTTTCCCGGCGGCCGGCTCGCCCAGATCAGCTGCAGCTTCGCGACCGCCGTGCACCGCCGCGCGTTCATCGCGGGCAGCACGGGAGTGATCGACACCGAGTTCCAGAACCACACCGACCGCGCTCCGGATCCGGGGTATCGCATCAAGCGCGGCACCGCGTGGTTGGCCGAGTTCGAGACCGTCGCAGTGCCGAGCGAGAATGGGTTCCGGGTCGAGATCGACGCGTTCGCCGACCTGATCGAGCGCGGCGACCGCGCGGCCCTCGACCTGCGCCGGGCCGCCAGCCTCGACAACGCGTGGACGCTGGCCGCGATCCTCGACGCCGCCCGGCCACGCGCACCCGAGCAGGGCGATGCGAGACACGGGGCTTCCGCGTAAGGCCGATTTCATCGAGGTGTCCCTGCGGCAGTGGCAGGTCCGCGTGGTCTGCCAGCGACGGGAGCGGCGATCCGGCGCTGGCGCCGCGGCCGGATCGGACTTGGCTTCCCTGGATCGCGGGACGCCGTGTAGCATTGACGTGTGAACGATCTCGAGGAATCGAATCGCCAGTTCATCGAGGCGTGGGAAATGTATGCGCGGCGCGCGGAGAATGGGTTCATCCGCGAGCGCGATGGCATCGCCGCCGCGTTCTGCGGCGTGGCGATGCCGCTCATGAACATGGTGTTCTTGACCTCGCCGATCACCGACGCTGCCGATCTCGATCGTCGCCTCGAGCTCGCGCACGAGGTCGGCCGCGCCAGCGAGCGGCCGTGGATCTTCACGCTGTGCGAGGACTGGCTGCCGCCCGCGGTGCACGCCCGGGCCCCCGCGATCCTCGGGGCCGCCGGCATGGCGCCGGTGTCGACCACGACGGGCATGGTCGCGGACGAGCTCGCGCGGCCGCGCCGTGCGCCACCTCCGGAGCTCGCGATCCGCCCGGTCGACAGCGAGGCGGCGCGCCGCCTCGTGGCCGATCTCAACACCTGCGCGCATCACATGCCCGCGGCGTGGGGCTACGAGGCGCTGGGGCGCGAGGAGCTGTTCGGCGCGGACGTCTGGGGCGAGGTCGGCTACGTCGGCGAGACCGCGGTCTCGACCTCGACCACCGCGCTCGTCGATCGCCGGCTGTACGTCATGATGGTCGCGACCGCGGCGGGCCACACCCAAAAAGGCTATGCCGAGGCCGTGATCCGGCACTCGCTCGCGCGCGCGATGGCCAAGACCTCGGTGCGCCGCACGGTGCTCCACGCGACGGTCGCGGGACAGCCGCTCTATGCCTCCATGGGATATCGCGCGACCAGCCGGTTCACGATGTACATGACCGGCGCGCACGCGGCGTGACGCGGGCGACGATCGCTCAAGCCTGACGCCAGCCTGACGCGCGCATCGCCGGGGTGGGTCGAGCGCTCCACCGCCGAGCCGATCCTCCAGGATCGATCATCGCGAGGTGATCGCGGGTTATCGCTGGGGTTGTGCAGGAGGTTGCACGAACAACCCAATTTGCGCTGGCATGGGTTATCGCTGGGGTCGCCGGGCGCGAAAGTCGCGCGAAAGTCGATGCGCGCCTCCCGGCGCCTTGCTATGAGGAAGATCCGGCTCGTGCCTGCCGGCGGGCCCGGCCGTGTGCGGTAGGCGCCGTGGAACGATCACGGCTTCGCGCGTGACTCCGACGCTGTGTTTGTAAAGCGTCGTTGGAATTCTTGCGAAGGCGGCGATTGTCACTCATTGAATCCAAGGAGGCAGTTGGTGCTAGCGTGTGTGCGTGGTCTGGAATATCGTGTTGTTGTTCGGTGGCTGATGGACAGCAGGGAGGGCTCCATGCGTGTACTCGTGAATTGTGGACGGACGATATCGGTGCTGTTGGTGATCGCCGTGGTCGCGTGCCTCGAGGTCGGCGCAGCCGCCGCCCCGCACCAGGGCCTCGGAGACACACGGTAATCAGCCGCAACTCACGGCGCGAGCTCGACGTTGTGCAGCGCGAACGGCGAACGCGCGAGCCAGCCGAGCCGTGACGACAGATCGCAGCGCGGCGGCAACCCGAGCGGTAGCCCGATCGGCGCCGAGGCCACCGACGGCACGCCGATCGCGCGCAGCGCGAGCGGCACGGCGACGCCGTCGGTGACCAGCTGCCAGTGGCCGACATCGGTCCGGACGTACAGGATGCGGGCCTCCGGCAGCCCGGTGCGCGGCAGTCCGCGCACGCGCTGCGTGCTCGGCAGCTGGCGATGAAGCTCGTTGCTGTAGCGGCTCGTTTCATACGAGATGTTGACCAGGCGATGCTCGCTCGACAGGCGCACCCACGGCGCCAGGCCGTAGTCGCCGTACACGGTGTCGAGCAGCACCACGGTATCGAGCGTCGTATTGGCGAGCCAGGCCGCCAGCGTGCGATACGCACCGGAGTGGCCCACGGCGACCAGCCGCTTGGTCGGCATCTCGACCTCGACCTGGCCGGCCACGCTGTGGATCAGCTCGGCGAGCGACGGCCACGCGAGCGGCCGCCACTTGGCCCTGGGCGCGTCGGGCGCGATGAACATGGCATTGATACCCGACAGCGCGAACTGGTGCGCCAGTCGATACGACTGCCATGCTTCATCGACGTCGACCCAGTAGCCATGCACGAACACCACGGTCGCGGCGGTCGCGGCGTCATAGCCCGCGGGGATCCACACGTGCACGGCACCGTGCGCGGTCTCCATGCGCCAGTGCCGGCCGGCCTGCACCCGCTGTTCGAGAGGATCGCCCGCGGCGTCGGGGTCGTCCGGATCGGACGGCGGGTTCGCGTCGCTCGCAGGCGCAGCTCCGTCGAGCAAGACCGGCGCGCAGGCGCCGGCGCGCGCAGGCGGTGCGACCAGCGTGATCGCGGCCACCACACCAACGCAGGCGAGTGCAGCGTGCGCCACGGTGGTTAGTTTCGCCGGAACGCTCTCGGGTTGTCAGAAAAATCAGCCAGAGTAAGGTTCAGCTCTGTGGTCGGAGATCCTCCGCCCTGCAGGCGTGTCGTACCAGCCCTCGAATCGCCACACGTGAGCCCCAGACTCGAGCCCGATACGTTCGAGTCACGTGCATGAAGTTCACCCCGCGCGCCTGGCCGTCGGCGCAACCCGCGGCGCGGTTGCGGAAGCTGCGGAACGGAACGCAGCGGCGCGCGAGCTCGGCGAACCGCCCGGTCCCCGCCGTGCCCGCGAGATCCTCCTCGTGTGCCCCACGTGCTGCGGTGCAGAACCGGGTCTGGGCAGCGTGCATTTGGTCTGACCAAAATGACGAAGTGATTGGATCTGCTCCGTTGGCACGATGCGTGATTCGTCAGGTTGCCGCCGGAAGCTGCGCCTGATTGCACGTTTGTGCACGGTCTTGTAGGGTCACGATCGTGATGAACGAGCAGTCAGCGTCTCCCGCCGCGGTGCGTGCCGCCCGTCGCGCCACCCAGGGCTTCTTCCTGCTGGCCGGCATCGGCATGTCGAGCTGGGCGCCGATGGTTCCGTTCGCCAAGACGCGGCTGGGGCTCGACGAAGCGCACCTCGGGCTGCTGCTGCTGTGCATGGGGGTCGGGTCGGTCGGCGCGATGCCGCTGGCCGGGTTCCTCAGCCATCGCTACGGCGACCGCCGCGTCCTGGTGGTCGCCGCGCCGCTGCTCTGCATCGCCTTGCCGCTGCTCACCATCGCGCCGTCGCAGACCATGCTCGGCGCGGCCCTCGTGCTGTTCGGCGGTTCGCTCGGGGTCGTCGACGTAGCAATGAACGCGCACGCCGTCGATGTCGAGCGGCTGCACGGCCGACCGATCATGTCGGGGTTCCACGGCCTGTTCAGCCTCGGTGGCTTGCTCGGCTCGGCCGGCACGGCGGCGCTGCTTGGCGCCGGCGCGCCGCTCGCGGCGTGTGCCGTGGCGGTGGCGATCCTGCTGCTCGCCGTGGTCGCGACGCAAGGGCGCTCGTTGCTCGAGATCCGGCACGCCGCGGCGAGCTCGCAGCGCGCAGGGTTCGCCCTGCCGTCGGCGACGACCCTCCTGATCGGCGGGCTCTGCCTGGCGGTGTTCCTGGCCGAAGGCGCCATGCTCGACTGGAGCGCGGTGTTCCTGCGCTCGGCGCGCGGCCTCGATATCTCGAACGCAGGTCTGGGATATTCGGTGTTCTCGATCGCGATGGCCACGGTCCGGCTGCTCGGCGATCGGATCACCGGCGCGCTGGGCCCCGTGCGCGTCGTCCGGTTCGGCGGCCTGGTCGCGGCGACCGGCTTCGTGCTCGCGTGCGCGTTGTCGTGGCCGGCGACGTCGCTGGTCGGGTTCGGGCTCGTCGGGCTCGGCGCCGCCAACATCGTGCCCGTGCTGTTCAGCGCGGCCGGCCGGCTCCCGGGCACGTCCGCCGGCATCGCGATCGCCACCGTCACCGCGCTCGGCTACGCCGGCATGCTGGCGGGGCCCGCGGTGATCGGCTTCGTCGCGCGCGCGACGAGCCTTCCGCTCGCGCTCGGCGGCATCGCAGGCTTGCTCGCGGCGGTCTCGGCCAGCGCCGCGATCGTCCGGCGGTGAAGCGATCCGCCGCGATCGCCGCGAGCCCGCCGGTCGCGGCCTTATCGATCGAGCGCCTCGGCGAGCACGCGCGCGACGTGGACGGCGGAGCGGCCCGCGCCATCGGCGATCTGATGGCGGCAGCTGGTGCCGTCGGCGACGATCAGGGCGTTCGCCGGGGCGCGGCGCACCGCGGGCAAGAGGCTGCGGTTCGCCATCTTCATCGAGACCTCGTAGTGGTCGCGCTCGTAGCCAAACGCGCCGGCCATGCCGCAGCAGCTCGATTCGATCACCTGGACCGAGAGGTTCGGGACGAGGCGGAGCGCGGCCGCGACGTCGGGCATCGCGCCGAGCGCCTTCTGGTGACAGTGGCCATGGAGGAACGCCTCCTGGGGGCCGCGATCGCGCAGCGGCAGGGTGAGCGTGCCCAGGCGCTGCTCGGCGATGAGCAGCTCCTCGAGCAACACCGCGTGGTCCACGATCGAAGGGACCGCCGCGTGCTCGACCACGACGGGGAGCTCGTCGCGCAGGGTCAACAGGCACGACGGCTCGATGCCGACGATCGGCGTGCCGCGCGCGGCGTGCGGCGCGAGCGCCTCGACCAGCCGGGTCAGCTCGGCGCGCGCCTCGTCGACCAGGCCCGCGCTGAGGAAGGTGCGGCCACAGCACAGCGGGCGCCTGGCGCCATCCTCGACGACGGTGTAGCCGGCGGCCTCGAGCACGCGGCGGGTGGCGCGCGCGTTCTCGGGCTCGAAGTAGCGCGAGAAGCAGTCGACGAACATGACCGCTTGCTTGCCCGCCGGGGCGGCGCCGGCGGACAGCGCCGGCGGGGGCGAGCGATATGCGTCGCGGCGCCAGGTCGGCAGCTTGCGCTTGCGGCTCATGCCCGTGAGCTTCTCGCCGAGGTACGCGAGCCCCGGGATGTGGTTGCGCAAGTTGACCAGCGGCGCGAACCGGCGCGCGGTGGCGGCGTAGCGCGGCAAGAACGCGGTGAGCCGGGTCTTGCGCGACACGCCGTGGCGCTGGTTCCACTGGTGGAGGAACTCGATCTTCATCCGGGCCATGTCGACGCCGGTCGGGCACTCGCGGCGGCATGCCTTGCAGCCGACGCAGAGCTCCATCGTCTGCTTCATGTCGTCGGACACCAGCGCGTCGGGGCCGAGCTGGCCGCTCAGCGCGAGCCGCAGGCTGTTGGCCCGGCCGCGGGTCGCGTCGCGCTCGTCACCGGTGGCCTGAAAGCTCGGACACATCACCGCGTCGAACTTGCGGCAGCTGCCGTTGTTGTTGCACATCTCCGTCGCGGCCAGGAGGCTGCCGGAGTCGGACCAGTCGAGCGCGGGCACGACCTTGAGCGCGGCGTAGCCCGGCTTGTAGCGAAACAGGTTGCGGTCGTCCATCCGCGGCGCCCGCACGATCTTGCCGGGGTTGAGCAGGCCGACCGGATCGAACGTGTCCTTGACCGACTCGAACGCCCGCACCATGCGATCGCCGAACATCATCTCGTGGAACTCGGAGCGGCTCAGCCCATCGCCGTGCTCGCCGGAGTGCGAGCCCTGGTACTCCTTGACGATCGCAAAGGCCGCTTCGGCGATCGCCCGCATCTTCCGGGCGCCCGACTCGTCCTTCATGTTGAGGATCGGCCGGACGTGCAAGCAGCCGACGGAGGCGTGGGCGTACCAGGTGCCCTCGGTGCCGTGCTGGGTGAACAGCGCGGTGAGCCGCTCGGTGAACTCCGCCAGGTTCGCCAGCGGCACCGCGCAGTCCTCGATGAACGAGATCGGCTTGCCGTCGCCCTTCATCGACATCATGATGTTGAGGCCCGCCTTGCGGACCGCGGTCATCTCCGCCTGGGACGCGGCGTCGGGCATCCGGACGACCGAGTCCGGGTAGCCGTGATCGGCGAGCAGCTGCTCGAGGCGACCGACCGACGCGAGCAGCGGCGCCTGCTCGTCGCCCGCGAACTCGACGAGCAGGATCGCGTCCGGCGTGCCCTTGAGGTAGCGATCGAGCGTGGCGCGGAACACCGGCAGCTTGCGCGCCAGGTCCATCATCTTGCGATCGACCAGCTCGACCGCGGTGGGGCCGAGCTCGACGATGAAGCGCGTGGTGTCCATCGCGTCGAAGAACCGGCCGAAGTGGCAGATCGCGCCGACCCGGTACCTGGGGATCCGGCTCAGCTTGAGCTTGATCCGCGTGAAGAACCCGAGCGTGCCCTCCGAGCCGACCATCAGCCGCGCCAGGTTCGGCCGCGCGTCGCCGAGCGCGTCGAGGTTGTAGCCGCCGACCCGGCGCATGACGTGCGGCGTGCGCGCCACGATCTCCTCGGCGTTGGCCGCGTGCAGCGCGCGCATCGCGCGGGCCAGCTCGCCCAGCCGCGCCGGCATCGCCGCCGGATCGGCCGGTAGCTCGCCGAACGCGACGCGCGAGGCATCGGCCAGCACCGCCTCGACCTCGAGGACGTTGTGCACCATGATCCCGTACTTGATCGACCGGGTGCCGCCCGAGTTGTTGCCGGTCATCCCGCCGATCGTGGCGTGCGCCGAGGTCGAGACGTCGACCGGGAAGCACCAGCCGGTCGGCCTCAGCTGGCGGTTGAGCTCGTCGAGCACGATGCCCGGCTCGACGGTCGCGGTGCCCGCTACCGCGTCGATCTCGAGCACGCGCGTCATGTGCCGGCTGGTGTCCATGACGACCGCCTCGCCGAGCGGCTGCCCGTTCTGCGAGCTGCCGCCGCCGCGCGCGATCACCGGGAAGCCGTCCTGCCGCGCCAGCTCGATCGCCGCGACGACATCGTCGGCGTCGCGCGGCAACGCCACGCCGATCGGCTCGATCTGGTAGATCGACGCGTCGGTCGAGTACCGGCCGCGCGTGAACGCATCGAACCGCACCTCACCGCGCATCACGCCACCGAGCCGCGACGCCAGCACCGGGTCGCCGAGCCGCCTGGGCCTCGCGGTCATCTTGCGTTCTTGGTTCTTGCCTTCAGGTCAGACGTCGCAGCGGCTTTCCCCTCGGGCTTGTCGCTAGGCTTTCCGCCCTTGTCCCGTGGCTTGGCGGTCGCGGTCGGGACCCCGACCTTGGTCGTGTCCGTGTCGTCCACGAACTGCCGGTCCGGCCGCATCGTGAACGCCATCACCGAGCCGATCAGCAACAGCACGATCGATCCGATGAACGGCAGATGCCAGTCGCCCGTGGCGTCGACGATCGCGCCGAACGCGAGCGGCGACACGATGGCGGCGAGCGCCGAGCCGGTGTTCATGAGGCCGCTCGCGGTCCCGGAGTGCTGCGGCGCGATGTCCATCGGCACCGACCAGATCGGGCCGATCACCATCTCGAGGAAGAAGAACCCGCCCGACAGGCACAGGGTCAGCGGCACGATGTCCATGTCGTGGACGAACAGCACCGGGATCAGGCAGCCGGCCGCGCACAGCATGCTCGGGACGATGATCACGAGGCGCGAGAACGTCACGCGGCCGGTCTTGCGCAGCATGTGATCGCTGAGCACACCGCCCAGCGTGTCGCCGACGACGCCCGCGAAGAACACGCCGCTCGAGTACAGCGCCGACTTCTTGAGATCGATGTGCTGGCTCTCCTTGAAGAACGTCGGCAGCCAGTTGAGGAACAGCCACAGCGACCAGCCATAGCAGAAATAGGTGAGGGTCACCGGGGCCATCCGCCAGATCAGGCGGCGCCACGGCACCTTGCGGGCGGCCTTCTTCGGGGTGGGCGCCGGCAGCGGCGCGAGGTCCTCGGGCGTGATGCTGGGGTGCTCGCGCGGGTCGTCGCGATAGTACAGCCACCACACGATGACCCAGATGAGGCTCGCGACCCCGAGCACCAGGAACGCGCCGCGCCAGCTGCTCCAGAGCACGAGCGCCGCGACCAGCGGCGGCGTGACCGCGTTGCCGAGCCGCGCGAACGCGTGCGTGATGCCCTGCGCGAACCCGCGGCGGTGCGCCGGCGTCCAGCTCTGCATCGCGCGGGTCGCGGTCGGGAAGGTCGCGCCTTCGCCGAACCCGAGCAGGACGCGGAACGCCATCAGCGACCACAGCCCGACCGCTAACCCGGTGATCGCCGTCGCGACCGCCCAGATCGTGCCACAGATGAAGAGCGTCTTGCGCGGTCCGAGTCGATCGCCGAGCCAGCCGCCGAGCACCTGAAACAGGAGGTACGGATACGCGAAGCCCGAGAAGACAAATCCCAGCTCCTTGTTCGAAAGCGAGAACTCCTTCTGCAGGCTGCTCGCGGCCGTCGCGACGTTGACACGATCGATGTACGTCAGGAAGTACATCACGCAGAGCAGGGCGAGGACGAGGTCAGGTGCGGTCAGCTTCCGAAGCTTCATGGGAACCTTTTCGCTACGGGTTTTCGCCGAGGAACTTCATCGCTTCTTGAATGCCACCAGCGCGGTGCGGAACTCCAGCTGCCGCCAGCCCCATCTCCACCCCCCCGAGGGTCCCGACCAACGTCAGATCGTTCAGATCTCCGACATGTCCTATACGGAACACCTTGCCGGCCAGCTTAGCGAGTCCGATGCCGAGCGACATGTCGAATCGAGATAGTACCGCCGCACGGAACGTATCTGCATCATGTCCGGGTGGCATGATCACGGCGGTGAGCGTATTCGAATATTCGGCGGGCTCCGCGCACAAGATCTCGAGTCCCCATGCACGTACTGCGCAACGCGTTGCTTCGCCATGGCGTGCGTGTCGTGCAAACACCGCACGCAGCCCCTCCTCCTGCAACATCACAATCGCCTCCCGCAGCCCATAGAGTAGGTTGGTAGCGGGAGTGTAGGGAAAAAACCCGCTCGCGTTGTTCTTGACCATGTCCTCCCAGTCCCAGTACGCGCGCGGCATGCCCCCTTGCTTCGACGCCGCGAGCGCCTTGTCGCTGATCGCATTGAAGCCCAGACCGGGGGGCAGCATCAACCCCTTCTGCGACCCAGCGACCGTGACATCGACACCCCATTCATCGTGACGATAGTCGATCGATGCCAGCGACGAGATCGTATCCACCATGAACAGCGCGCGGTGCTTTGATCGGTCGATGGCCTGGCGAATCTCGCCGATCCGGCTGGTTACGCCCGTCGATGTCTCGTTGTGGACGATCATCACCGCAGCGATCTCACCCGCGCGGTCCTCGGTCAGCCGGCGCTCGACCGCGGCCGGGTCGACGCCGTGCCGCCAGTCACCGGGCACGAACTCGACCACCAGGCCAAACCGCTCGGCGAGCTTCTTCCACAAGGTGGCGAAGTGGCCGGTCTCGTACATCAGCACGCGATCACCGACCTTGAGCGTATTGACGATCGCGGCCTCCCAGGCGCCGGTTCCGGAGGAGGGGAACACGATGACCGTGCCCTTGGTGGCAAACACGGGCTTCAGTCCTTCGAGGATCTCGCTCGCGAGGCGCGCGAAATCGGGGCCTCGGTGGTCGATGGTGGGCCGGTCCATGGCTCGCAGGACGCGGTCGGGAACATTGGTAGGGCCCGGGATCTGCAGGAAATGCCTGCCGCTTCGATGGGTTGCATGCGTGGCTTGGTGGGCGGGCTGCATTATGAATGCATTCTTACACGACTTGGAAAATTCCGTTCAGTGAGTGATCTTACATTGCGTTAACTGTTTTTTGCATGCAAGAGAGACTCATGGGATTTCGTGCAACTCCAGAGACCAAGCTGGCGGAGGGCACGCGGCGGCTCAAGATCGTGAAGGCTTCGCTGCATCATGAAGCGGTTACACGGCTTCGCGACCTGATCACCGATGGCTCGCTCGAGCCCGGGAGCAAGATCTCCGAAAAGCGCCTGTGCGAGTTGTTCGGGATCTCGCGCACGCCACTGCGAGAAGCGCTGAAGGTGCTTGCGACCGAGGGCCTCGTCGTCCTGGCCCCGCAGCGCGGGGCGCGCGTCGCCGCGTTCTCCGAGCAGGAGCTCGCCGAGCTGTTCCCGGTGCTGGGCGCGCTCGAGGGGCTCGCCGGCGAGCTCGCCTGTGCGGTGATGTCCGACGCGATGCTCGACGATATCCGCGTCCGGCATCAGGAGATGCTGCGGCACCACGCTCGTGGCGATCGCGCCGCGTACTTCGCCGCCAACCTGGCGATCCACGAGGCGATCGTCACGGCCGCCGACAACCGCGTGCTGGCGGCCATGTACGATAGTTCGCGCGGACGGATCCGTCCGGCGCGCCTCATGGCCAACCTCACCCACGAACGCTGGGACGAGGCGGTCCGCGAGCACGTCACCATCATGGAAGCGCTCGAGGAGCGCGACGCTCCGAGGCTACGCCAGCTCCTGCAAGACCACATTCGACATACCCAGCAGGCGGCAGCCTCCTCGGCACTACTGTCCGGACGCCCAGGTACTGACGATCTAACTTCGAACGTCGGTGTTCCGGCGATACAGCACCAGAGTTCCGGTCAACCCACAGAGCGCCGAGAACGTCATCCATAGTCCGGGCGCGGCGCGATCGCCCGTTACCTCGATGAGCCACGTCGAGACCGCGGGCGTGAAGCCGCCGAACAGCGCGGTCGCCAGGCTGTAGGCGAGTGAGAACCCCATGGTGCGTACGTGTGGTGGCATCACCTCGGTCAGCGCCACGACCATCGCACCGTTGTAGCCACCATAGAGGAGTGACAGCCAGAGCTCCACCACCAGCATCCGCGGCAGGCTCGGACCGGCGGCGAGCCACGCGATCGCGGCGTACGAGGTGAGGAGGGTGGCCGTCGCGAACACGAGCAGGATGGGCCTTCGGCCGAACCGGTCGGACGCGGCGCCCATGACGGGGAGCCAGACGAAGTTCGAGACGCCGACGCAGAACGTGACGATCAGGCTGTCGGCGGCAGTGAGCTTCAGCACGGTCTTGCCGAACGTCGGCGTGTAGATCGTGATCAAGTAGAAGCTGACCGTCGTCATCACCACGAGCAGCATGCCAGCGAACACGATGCCGGAGTTTGCCACCAGCGAGCGCATGGCAGCCCGCAGGGTAGGGCGCTCGGTGCGGGCGAGGAACGCGGCGGTCTCCTGCAGCGAGCGCCGGATCGCGAAGATCACCGGAACGATCAGGCAACCGATGAAGAACGGGATGCGCCAGCCCCACGCGGCGATCGCGGCGGGCGACAGCCACGCGTTGATCGCATAGCCGAGCACCGCGGCGACGATGACCGCGAGTTGCTGGCTCGCCGACTGCCAGCTGACATAGAACCCTTTGTGGCCGGGTGGCGCCATCTCGGACAGGTAGACCGACACGCCGCCGAGCTCGACGCCCGCTGACAGGCCCTGCAGGAGGCGGCCGATGAGCACCAGGCAGGGCGCGGCGACGCCGATGGTGGCATACCCTGGCACGAACGCGAGCAGCACCGTACCCGCGGCCATGATGGCGAGCGTGGCGATCAGCCCGCGCCGCCGCCCGACCCGGTCGATGTAGGCGCCCAGCAAGATCGCGCCGAGCGGTCGCATCAGAAATCCGGCGCCGAACGTGCCGAACGCGAGCATCAGCGACGCGAACTCGCTATCCGCCGGAAAGTACGCCTTGGCGATCTGCTGGGCGTAGAAGCCGAACAGAAAGAAGTCGAACATCTCGAGGAAGTTGCCCCCGGCGACCCGGATCACGGCCAGCACCTTCGACGGGGCAGGGGCGGACGACATCCGCGCGAGTATCGATCGATCGGTCGGCGCGCGCTAGCCGGCGGTCCTCGAGGTCGCGGCGAGCGCGCCGGGACGCTTGCCGGTCGCGAGCACCTCGTCGATCAACCCGTAGGCCTTGGCCTCGGCTGCCGACATGAAGTTGTCGCGCTCGGTGTCGTGCTTGATCCGCGGGATCGTCTGCCCGGTGTGCTGGGCGTAGAGCTCGTTCAGCAGGTCGCGCGCGTGCAGCACCTCGCGGGCGTGGATCTCGATGTCGGAGCTCTGGCCCTCGAAGCCGCCGAGCGGCTGATGGATCATCACGCGCGCGTGCGGCAGCGCGAACCGCTTGCCCGGGGCACCCGCGGCGAGCAGGAAGCTGCCCATCGACGCGGCTTGCCCCAGGCAGTACGTCGCCACGTCGCAGTGCAGGAACTGCATGGTGTCGTAGATCGCCAGGCCCGCCGAGACGTGGCCGCCGGGCGAGTTGATGTAGAGCATGATGTCGCGCCTGGGATCCTCGGCGTCGAGGAACAGCAGCTGCGCGATCACGACGTTGGCGACGTCGCTATCGATCGCGGTGCCGAGGAACACGATGCGATCCTTCAGCAGCCGCGAGTAGACGTCCCAGCCGCGCTCTCCCCGGTCGGTCTGCTCGACGACCGTCGGGACCAGCGCGCGTGGCGGTGAGCTCATCGCGGGGGCTCCGCGCTCGACAGCCACGCGACCAGCGCCGCGCGCGAGAAGCGCCAGGCGTTGCCGAGCTTTCGGCCGGGGAGCCTGCCAGCCTCCGCGAGCTCGAGCACGACCGCCTCGTCGATCTGGAGGTACTCGCCCGCCTGCGCGGCGCTCATCACCTCCGGTGGATCGTAGGCCTGAAACGAGTATGCGCCCAGCGTCGGGCCCGTGTCGCCGAGCTCGACGGTGACGCGGCGCGGCTGCGCCAGCGAACCCAGCGCGGACAGGCCCCGCGCGGAGTCCGGATCGACGTACTTCGAGACCAGGCCTGCCACGAGATCCTTCTTGTGGACCCCCAGCGCCTCGGCGGCCCGGTGGAGCTTGTCGACGGCGGCGGTCGGGATCCGGACGTACAGCGCCGTTTCGACCGGAGGTTTCTTGGACATATTTAATATATATCCATGAAATATTCGGCCGTCAAGCGACGACGATGGCACGTATCGTTTCGAGGGCTTGGCGTGCCGCGGCCCGGCACCCGGGGCCGCCCGAAACCGATGGCGGCGCCGGCGCCGGTGCTGCTTGCTCCGCTTGCCGCCGAGCGCGCGGCTGCCGGATCGCGCAGCCGGGTGGCGCGGCCGATCGCGCAGCCGGGTGGCGCAGCGGGGTCGCGCAGCCGGGCATCGCGGTCACCGATTGTCCGCAAGGCGGGAATCGACGCCTTTTCTCGGTGCCTGTCCACGCGGCGAGCATGGCGCGTTCTTGCCGGAATCGTCGCCACGCTCGCGCCCCGGTGTCACGTTTCGCTGCGGCCTGTCATGATGGGATATACCGCTCAGCCGTGCGCGAGCGCGGGAGTGCTCCCGCGCTCGCGAGTCGTCGCGAATGATCTCCGCCGGCATTGCGTCGGCGGGCGCGCCGACATAGCGTCCTCAGTAGTAGCGGACGGATAGGTCGGACTTGGGGTGGGTTGTCCGCTACTCGCGCTCCCAAGATCCGGCCGGTTCAACCGAGGAGGCAGTCTTGAGAGCACGTGGCAGATTCGCATTCTATCGCACCAGCCTGTTTGCGCTGGCATCCTTGACCTGTATCCATTGTACGGCGGGTCAGGCGCCGACCGATACTTCCGGACAGGCGGTCGTCAACACGCCGCTGCCGAGTGATCTGAACCTGATCCTGAACGCGACGACCTCGGTCACGGTCGGCCCGTTCGCGCAGGTCTTCGGCGACGTCGGCAGCGCGGCGCTCGACGGCTCCGTGCTGTTCGATGTGTCCTCGACGCAGGGCTCCGGCGACAGGACGCTGGCGACCACCGTCGCGGTACGAGTCCTCGCGCAGGCGGGCCACGTGTACGGCAACGACATCACCATCGATGGCTCCGCCACCGCGCAGACCCTGGGGATCGATCCCACGAAGCTGCCGGCCGTGCCGTCGGGCACCGCGGCAACCCCGGGCACGACGGATGTAGACGTCTCGGCCAACCAGACGAAGCAACTGTGCCCCGGTCAATACGGCACGATCTCGCTGGCCGCCAACGCGACGCTGAACCTCAACGGCGGCATCTATGAGGTGAGCGAACTGATCCTCGCCGGGGGGGCGAAGCTCGAGCCCTCCGAGCCAGTGGTGATCTTCGTGTCCGGGGGTGTGACCACCGGGGTGGGCTCGGTGATCGCGCCGTACCCCCAGCTGGTCAATCCGATGTCCGCGGCCGACATCCGGATCGAGGTCGGCCGCGGCGTCTCGATCGGCGGCAGCTCGCAGGTGTTCGCGCACGTGCTGGCGCCGCATGGCAGGTTCACGCTCGGCGCGGCTTCGACGCTGAGCGGCGCGGCGTGGGCCAACGCGATCAGCATCGGCACGCAGAGTCTCGTCCTCGGCGAGGGCAGCTTCGCCGCGACGGCGCCGGCGGTGCCGCCGCCCTGCAACGACAACAGCGCGTGCACGGTCGACCAGTGCGTCGGTAGTGGCACGACGGTCGCGTTCTGCCGCAACACGCCGGTGCCGAGCGGCACGGTGTGCGGGAAGGGCGACGTGTGCAGCGGCGTGGCGACGTGTGACGGAGCGGGCCAGTGCCAGCCCGGCACGTTGGCCGGCGCAGGCACGTCGTGCAGCGACGGCGACGCCTGCGATGGCGCCGAGACGTGCGACGGCGCCGGCACCTGCGTCTCGGGGCCCGCGCCCGTGGTGAACGACGGCAACGCGTGCACCGTCGACGTCTGCGATCCCGTCACCGGCGTGTCGCACGATCCGGTTCCGGACGGCACGGCCTGCGGCGGCACCGGCGTGTGCAGGGGCGGCACGTGCTCGGTCCGCGCGCGCGCGCTCTACGCGATCAACGATCGCACTGCCCACCTCGAGCGGATCGACCCGACGACCTTCGCGGTCACCGACATCGGGCCGCTCGGCGTGCCTTACGCGTTCGGCGATTGCATGTTCAACCCGGCGGACCAGACGCTCTACATGGTCGATGGACGCGGCAGCTTCGGGCTCTACCGGGTGAACCTCACCACCGGCGCCGCGTCCCTGGTGGGGTTTCACGGCGTGAGCGCGATGGAGGCGATCGCGTATCACCCGCCGACCAACAAGGTCTACAGCATCGCCATCGATCCTCCGACGAACTTCTACTCGCTCAACACGACGACGGGCGCTGCGACCACCATCGGCCCGGTCACCGGCAGGTTCCAGGGAATGGCCTGGGATTCGACGCGGAGCAGGATGGTGGCGTTCGACGGAACCACGATGTTCGACGTCGACGTCGTCACGGGCCGGATGACGGCGATCGCCAACCCGCAGCCCGTGGTTGACTACGGTATCACCTACGACGAGAGCATCGATCGCTTCTGGGTCGTCGACTTCAATGGCCAGATCCTGCAGCTCGATCCAAACGCAGGCTTCGCGACGACGCGCTCGGGCTTCTTGTCCACGGGTGGCCACACCTGCATCGCGTCGGTGCCGCTGCCGTAGTCCGCGGCCCCCTCCCTCGCGGCTTTGACCATCTGGTCGCGTGCAGTGTGTGCACGCGGCGTGTCCAGCCGCGCACGGCGGTGCCTCACCGGCGACAAGGTCGGTGAGATGTCGGACGCGTCGGGCTTGTGGCTCGACGTCGCTTGCGCGCTGTCGAGGGGCGTCGAGCGAGAGCGTGCAGACCCGAGATCGCGCGGCCATGCGAGGCCGCGACGCGACCGCGTGGCGACCGCCACGTCGCGCGATGCCTTGCGCAGCAACGGTGTGCAGCGAGGCCGCGCGACGCCTAGGGCTTCGGCACGACCGCGATGCAGGTATGTCCACCGGTGGTGAATGTGCCTGAACGCGTGGTGGTGAAGCCGGCGTTCGGATCGAGCTGCAGGATCTGGCCATTGAAGTCGACGACCCAGAAGCGATCGATGCTCGGGTCATAGGTCATGCCGTAGTCGATCACGGGTTGCGGGATGGCGATCGGCGTCATCCCGCCCGTGGCGACGTCGACGGCGAACATCGTGGTTCCGTCGAACGCCACCATCCTGTTCCGCGTCGAATCCCAGGCCATTCCCTGGAACCTTCCGGTGACCGGGCCGATCGTGGTCGCAGCGCCCGTGGTCGTGTTGAGCGAGTAAAAACTCGTCGGGGGGTCGATGGCGATGCTGTAGACCGTGTTGGTCGGCGGGTGATACGCGATCGCCTCCATCGCGCTCACGCCGTGAGGGCCCACCAGGGACGCGGCGCCGCTGGTGAGATCCACCCGGTAGAGCCCGAAGCTGCCGCGCCCATCGACCATGTAGAGCGTCTGGTCCGCCGGGTTGAACATGCAATCGCCGAACGCGTAGGGCACGCCGAGCGGGCCAATATCGGTGACCGCGAAGGTCGTCGGGTCGATCCGCTCCAGGTGCTTGGTGGAATCGTTGATCGCGACCAGCATTTGCTGCGCGAACCCGGCCGTCACCGCCATCGCCGCCGCCATCGTCACCTGACACGCGCCCGCGCCCGTGCATGCGCCCGACCAGCCGACAAACACGGAGCCGGTGGCCGGGGTCGGGGTGAGCGTGACGACCGTGTTGATATTGTAGGCCTCCGAGCAGTCGCTCGGGCATGAGATACCGCCGGGACTCGAAGCGACCGTGCCCGTACCGTTGCCGGCCAGCACCACCGACAGCGGGAACTGTTTCAGCGTGAAGGTCGCGGTGACCGAGACGGCGCTCTCGACCGTGATCGTACACGCAGTTCCGGAGATCGTCGTGCAGCCGGTCCAGCTGGTGAACGTCGAGTCAGCCGACGGCGCGGCGGTCAACGTGACCTGGGTATGAGCATTGTAGCTCTCCGAGCAATCCCCGGGGCACGAGATGCCGGGCGCGGTGACCGTGCCGTGGCCGTTGCCGGCCAGCACCACCGACAGCGGGAACTGTTTCAGCGTGAAGCTCGCGGTGACCGAGACGGCGCTCTCGACCGTGACCGTGCACGCCGTTCCGGAGATCGCCGTGCAGCCGCTCCAGCTGGCGAACGTCGAGTCATTCGATGGCGTGGCGATCAGCGTGACCTGGGTATGAACATCGTAGATCTCCGAGCAATCCCCGGGGCAAGAGATGCCGGGCCCGCTGACCGTGCCTGTTCCGTTGCCGGCCAGCACAACCGACAGGAGGAGCTGGTTCAGCGTGAAGCGCGCGGTGACCGACGCGGCCTGGTCCAGCGTGACCGTGCAGGTCGTCGCGGAGCTGTCCGGACAACCGGTCCACCCGGTGAACGTCGAGTCGGTCGAGGGCGTTGCGGTCAACGTGACCACGGTGTGAGCGTCGTAGGTCGCGGTGCAGGCCTCGCCGCAGGAGATGCCGGCGAGATCCGAGGTCACCGAACCGTGGCCGTTGCCGGTCCTGTCGACGGTGAGCTGGCGCGGCTGCAGGGCGAAGGTCGCGGTGATCAGCGCGGCCTGGTCCATCGTGACCGTGCAGGGGGTCGGATCCGTGCAGCCCGGAGACGACCAGCCGGTGAACAGCGAGTCGTCGGCCGGGGCGGCCGAGAGGGTGACCACCGTGCCCGGCGGGAACCGCGCCGAGCAATCCGTCCCGCACGAGATCCCGGGCGGACTCGATGACACCAAGCCCGTGCCTTTGCCGGCAAGCGCCACGACCAGCTCGTTGTTCGCCGCGAACGCGGCGGTCACTGTGACGGGGCTGGTGACCGTGACCACGCAAGGGTCGGTGCCGCTGCATGCGCCCGTCCATCCCAGGAACGTCGACGTCGACGCCGGCGCCGCGACGAGCTGGAGCGCCGTGTTGTAGGGCACCGAGGTGGTGCATGTCCCCGGACACATGAGCTCTCCGGACGTCGAGACCACGGTGCCCGCGCCGCTGCCGATCGTGGCGACCTCGACGTTGAACATCGCCACGTCGAACTGGGCAGCGATGAGCAGGTCCTTCGTGACCGCGATCGTGCAGGACGGCTCGGTGCCGGCGCAGTCGCCGCTCCAGCCGCCGAACACGCCGCCGGTCGCGGGCGCGGCATGCAAGGTGATGCTGGCTCCGATCGCGACCGTGGCGGTGCAGGCGTCGGTGCACGAGAGCTGGACCCCGTCGGCCGAGACGTCGCCCGTCGCCGCGCCTGCGCGGTGGATGGTGATCGTCGCCATCGTCGGCGCGGGGAGCTTGTCGTCCGGCGTGAAGATCGTCTCCTTCAGCGAACACCCGGTCGCCAGCGTCGCGCCGCACAGCGCGGCGAGCAGCGCGCGCATCGTCAGGACCTCACCGCGCGAGTCGCCGCGCGCTCACAGCGAGCCCCGAGGTGGCTACATCCGACAGCTGCGTACACACACCATCCAGAACGTAAGACACCCATGAGAACGCTTGTACTGGAATCGCTGATCAAGCGTCAACGAGATCGATGTCCGCCGAGACAATTTCGAAGATCACATCGCGAACCCAGCACCTCGCTGGGCGGTGATCGCGCAAGGCCGGAAATCTCCGGCCTGCTGGATTTTTCGGGCGGCGCCGGACGGCGATCGACCGATCACGGAGCATCGGTTTGGCAGGAACTATCGGGCCGCTCGGCGCCCGCCCCGTCAGCAGCCCTTGTACACGTAGCCAGCATCGCCGAGCGGCACGAGTTCGCGGTCGCGCAGGACGATCGACAGCGACGGGAACGCGCTGCAGCCGGCATTGAACGCCGTCTCGACGTACTCGATGACGAGGACCTCGTCGCCATACCCGGCGCGGTACGCCTCGCACTCGGAGAATTCGTTGCATTCCTCGGCGACCGCGAAGTCGGTGCCGAGCTCGGCTTTGCGCGCGACCAGATCCGTCGAGTTCTTCTGGGCGATCGCGAGGCCTGCCGCGTGCGCGGCATCGGACATCGCGTGCATCATCGCGACCGCGTTATCCGCGGTCAATAATCCCTGGGACCGCGCGTACGAGTCGAGATTATCGATCTCCACCGCGTCGAACCCGGCCTGTCTGCAGCCCGCGATCCAGCCCGCGACGATCGCGGCGACCTCGGTCCGCTTGGCCGCGGTGGAGATATCGATCAGCGCCTCGTTCCATTCGGTGTCGATCACGGGGGCGCCGCTCGCGGTGCGCAGGATCAGCGCGGGGTGCTGGCTCTCCCACGCCGTCCTCTCGTTGGGCTGGATCTGGAAGCCGTTCACGTAGCAGATGTTGTAGAGCCCGGGGGCGATCGCGGCGGTGCGGTCACGCGAGACCACCGCGACCCCGGTCGGTGGTGGGTACGCGCCGCCGAGCTGGTAGTCGAACGCGGCGTTGCGCGGAGGCAGCTGCGGTGCCGCGCCCGCGGCGCCATCGGTCACCGCGGAATCACCAGCCGCCGCGTCGGCGGCCGGCGCTGGTCCGGACGAGCCACAGCCGGCGACCGAGAGGCCGCAGAGCACCATGAAGATACGAGGCATGCCGCTTAGACGCCGCGGTCTGCCCAGGGTTCATCGAATCAGCGAGGGGTGGTTCGCGCGGATCGTTGCGTCACCGCAGCAGGGATCGCCCTGCGATCCTGCTCCGGCTGCTCGATCCCACCGCCGTCCGCCAGGCCGCGGCGATCAGCTTGGTCTCGGACACGTCGGTGGTGCGCTTGATCCGGGCCTCGACCTCGGCCGCGATGCGGCGTAGCTCGGCGTGGTCGTAGCGACTCGAGTGGAAGGTCAGCGCGAGGATCGGGACGTCGTCGATCGAGCGTGACTTGACGAGCGGCGCGGACGCCCCGGGCGGGATCTTGTCGGTGTTGCCGGCGAGCTTCTGGTGCAGCCTGCCCAGCGAGCGCTCGACATGGGACGGTAACCGCCAGCGACCCGCAGATGGCGATCAGCAACGCCAGGAAACGGCGACCGCGAGGCGGCCGTCAGGGCTCGCTGTCGCGCCTGAACCGCGCCAGCGCCAGGAGCATGCGTTCCAGGTCGCGCGTCAGGTCCTTGCGGAAGAGCGAGAATTCCAGCGCCGCCAGCACGTTGGCTGCCACCGGTGACGGGAACGCCACCGGATGGAGGCCCGCGACCGTGCACACCGTGTCGTGCAGCAATTCAGCATATTGCTGCGCCGACAGATCAGGGACCTTCGATTCAAGGAATCTGCCAATCTCGCGAAACGATTCGAGCGATTTCGTCTTCACGAATCGAATCGTCTCTTCGCTGAGATTTCGCTCCAGCACCGCCGGCAGTGCCGTGAGGAGGGCGCACAACAGAGGACGCGCCGCGAGCGTCCGCGCCAGGTGACGCACCAGGGAGTCGAACGCCGACCGCCCGTTCGCCGGCCGCCGGTAGCTCGATGACAGGTGCTCGTACCAGGCGACCCATTCTTCCCACATCACCGAGAGCAGCACCGCCTCGCGCGTCTCGAAGTAGCGATAGATGTTCGACTTCGCCATCCCGGTGCGGCGCGCGAGCTCGTTGAGCGTGAGCGCGTCGAGATCGCCGCCTTCGCCGAGCATCGCGCGCGCGGTGGCGACGACATGCGCGCGGCGCTTCTCCTTCTGATCCGGTTGTCTCGCGCGCTGGAAGTCGGTCACGACACTTGCCAGCATACCTCCCCCCTTGACAGAAGACCATCGGTCGCCTAAAACATTTACAAGAGACCGACGGTCTCCTGTAACGGAAACAAGAGACCATCGGTCTCCACGCTGAAGGACTAAGCCCATGTCGAAGACGATCTTCATCACCGGCAGCTCCACTGGACTCGGGCGCGCCACCGCCGTGCTCTTTGCGTCGCGAGGCTGGAACGTCATCGCCACGATGCGTAACCCGGACGCGGCGAGTGACCTCGCCGTCACGAAGGGCATTACGCTCGTTCCGCTCGACGTGACAAAGCCCGAACAGATCGCCGCGGCCGCGAAGCAGGCGCTCTCGCTCGGCCCGGTCGATGTCGTGTTCAACAACGCTGGTTATGCGCTTGCCGGTCCGCTCGAAGGCGCGACCGACGAGCAGATTACCAGGCAGCTCGACACGAATCTCCTCGGTGTCATGCGGACGACGAAGGCGTTCATCCCGGCCTTGCGCGAGCGTGGCGCTGGCATGTTCATCGCCACCACGTCGATCGGCGCGCACGTGACGTTCCCGTTCATGTCCGTGTATCATGCAACCAAGTGGGCACTCGAGGGCTGGAGCGAGAGCCTCGCCTTTGAGCTCGGGAAATTCGGTATTCGCGTGAAGACCGTCGCGCCCGGGCATATCCCCACCGACTTCGCGGGCCGCTCCATCGTCTACACCCCGAACCCCGCGTATGCCGAGATCTCCGGCAAGGCGGCGGCCGTGTTCAACAGCCCCGAGCAGCAGACGCGCGGCTCGACGCCCGAGCAGATTGCGGAGACCGTCTGGGAGGCCGCCACAGACGAGAAGGACCAGATCACCTACGTCGCCGGCGCCGACGCGAAGACGCTCGTCGCGCAGCGCAAGGCGGTGGGCGTCGATGCCTTCCGCAAGGGCGTCGCGCAGCGTTACTTCGGATGAGCCGCACATCGTCGCGCACCCGACCGCGCCGGAGACCGCGGGC
>Ga0302323_100000727_pt1 | contig 26512 bp, 26 predicted proteins | sample Fen_T0_3_FD_201950 | JGI IMG/M metagenome (GOLD analysis project Ga0302323, IMG submission 201950) | Peat permafrost microbial communities from Stordalen Mire near Abisko, Sweden - Fen_T0_3 | ecosystem: Environmental > Terrestrial > Soil > Wetlands > Permafrost | place: Sweden: Abisko...
ATGCTCACCGGCATCAACTTCATCACGACGATCCACCGCATGCGGGCTCCGGGGATGACGTTCTTCAAGATGCCGCTTTTCCCATGGTCGCTATACGCGACGTCGTGGATCCAAATCCTTGCGACGCCAATTTTGGCGGTGACGCTATTGTTGGTGATTTTTGAGCGAGTTTTTGGCATCGGGGTGTTTGATCCGGCCAAGGGCGGTGACCCTCTGCTCTATCAGCATCTCTTCTGGATCTACTCGCACCCCGCTGTCTACGTCATGATTCTTCCGGCAATGGGGGCGATCAGCGAGATATTGCCGACGTTCGCGCAGCGCACCATCTTCGGCTATAAGGCGATTGCATTCTCCAGCATTGGTATTGCTGCAGTCGGGAGCCTTGTCTGGGCTCACCACATGTTCACGAGTGGCATGAGTGAGTTCGGGAACATGATCTTCTCTCTGCTTACAATGGTGGTAGCGGTGCCGAGCGCGATCAAGGTGTTCAATTGGGTGGCCACGCTGTACAAGGGCTCAATCGATTTTCAGCCTCCACTGCTGTACGCGCTGTCGTTCATCTTCCTGTTTTGCATCGGCGGCATGACAGGCGTTATGCAAGGAGCACTCGCCCTAGACATCCATCTGCACGATACGTATTTCATCGTCGGGCACTTTCACTATGTGATGTTTGGTGGCACAGGCTTTGCTTTTTTTGCCGCCCTCCTCTACTGGTTTCCAAAGATGTTTGGGCGCATGTACTCGGTGCGAGCTGCGAATGTTTCCTGGGCCCTTCTGTTCGTGGGCTTCAATACGCTCTACGGCACCATGCTGGTGCTTGGAATGATGGGTATGCCGCGGCGTTACTACGCACACCTACCGCGGTATCACTTTGCCCACGTGATTGCGACGCTTGGCAGTTGGGTGCTCATCGCGGGCTTGCTCAGCTTCTTTGGCCTTCTGATTCACGCCCTCATCAAAGGCAAGAAGGCCGAAGCAAATCCCTGGCGTGGCGTGACGCTGGAATGGACGGTGCCAAGCCCGCCGCCAATCGAAAATTTCGCGGCAATTCCCCAAGTTGACCACGGCGCATACCACTTCGAAACGGCGGGTAAGGCATGACCGAAGCTGCCCATTCAGAACATCGCGACGATTACGGGGCCAAGCTCGGAATGTGGTTGTTTCTCGTCACGGAAATCAACCTCTTCGGTGGCTTGTTCATTGCCTACGCGTACATGCGAAACAAGTACCCCGAGGGATTTCACCACGGTGGCTCACAGCTGAATGCCACGCTTGGGGTCACCAACACGGTTGTACTTCTCACAAGTAGCCTGACCGCCGTGCTCGCCCTTTGGGCGATCCAACAGGGCAAAGCCAAGCTGTCGAAGCAGCTGCTAACCGCTACAGTATTGTTCGGTCTGGTATTTCTGGTTATCAAGACCGTGGAGTGGAGCGCCAAGATCCACCACGGCATCTACCCGAACTCGGAACATTTAGCGACCTTGCCCCACGGGGAACAGATCTTTTATGGCCTATACTTCACGATGACTGGCCTCCACGGCGTGCACGTCGTGGTCGGCATGCTGGTCTTATCGGTAATTGCACGGATGGTTGGGCAATCGAAGATCACGCGCGACCAGCACGTCGTGCTGGAAAACGGGGCCCTGTATTGGCATCTCGTGGACGTCGTCTGGATTTTCTTGCTACCGCTCTTCTATCTCGCTGCCTAGAGGACACGATTATGAGTGAACTGTCAGCCAATTCCCCAGCGACCACGGTAGAACATCCGAGCATCGGTACGTTCATTCGGGTGTGGCTGGCGCTGGTCGCGCTCACCGGAGTCCTCGTGCTGCTCAGTCACTTGGGCCCGAAAGCAGCGGTGTGGGGCCTGCTTGTGGTTTCGCCCTTCAAGGCGGCATTGGTGTTTTACTACTTCATGCACCTCAAGTATGAGGGGCCATTGCTCAAGGCCACCATGCTCGTCGCCTTGGGGACGCTACTAATCTTTTTGACGCTGTTGTTCGCAGACGTTGCCTTTGCGTGAGATGCCACCATGAATCTCTTACCCCAAGCATCGACGTTCGCGAGCAGGTCAGATCAAATCTTCCTGTTCGTGTTCCTACTGTCGCTCGCATTCCTCGTGGGAATCACGGGCGTGATGATCTACTTCGTTGTGCGATACAGTAGAAAACGAAATCCAACGGCAACGCAGATTGAGGGTCACACTGGGCTCGAACTCACTTGGACTTTGGTGCCATTGGTGTTGTTCGTCGCGATCTTCTATTTTGGGTGGACCAACTACGACTACAGTCGGCGCGCACCGCGTGACGCCATGGTCGTTAGGGTGACAGGGCGGCAATGGAGCTGGACCTTTCAGTACCCTAACGGCAAGCAGACAACGAAGCTTTACGCGACCCTCGGTCGGCCAATGAAAGTTGAGGTCGTCAGCGCGGATGTACTTCACGGCTTCTACATACCTGCCTTCAGACTCAAGACTGATGCGGTTCCCGGTCGAACAACCACGACTTGGTTCGAGCCAACTCAACTCGGCTCCTTTGACATCCAGTGCACCGTCATTTGCGGGGTCGATCACAGCGCGATGCTGAGCACGGTTGAGGTGGTCAAAGAGGACGAATTCAAAGCCTGGTACTTTGGCCCCGAAGGAACTCTCGAGCCAAAGGTAGCGTTGCCGGTTGGAGTTGGGACTACGGTGGGGCTAAACACCTCTGGTTTGGGAACATCGGCGGTCTCCGCAGAGAAGGCCGGCCCTGCACCAGCTCTCGTCCTTCTCCAGCGTAACACTTGCTTGGGTTGCCATTCCCTCGACGGTGCTCCCATGACGGGCCCGTCGTTCAAGGGGTTGCTTGGTCGCAAAGAGCAAGTGATGAGCGGGGGAACGGTTCGTTCGCTTGAGATGGATGCGCAGCAAATCGCTCTGGCCATCAACGACCCAACGCGCGACGTGGTCCAAGGGTACCCGCCCATGCCGAAACTACAGGTAGCGCCGGAAGATATCGGCGTTATCGTAAACTACATCAGAGAATTGCAGTGAGACAAGGGAGGTCGAGCTAGTGTCAGCAATCGCCATGCCGCAACGCCGAACTCAGAGCTTACCCGAGGCCGTGATTCAGGGCGGGGCCGGCGAGCAGCTTCGCGCGTGGCTGGTTTTGACCAAATTCCGCATTTCGAGCGTCTCGACCCTCACTGCGGCCATGGGTTACATCGCAGCAGCGGGCACGCTTCGGTTTGGACTCATTTCAACTTTGACCGGCACGCTTTGTCTCGCGATGGCGGCGTCGGCATTAAATGAGATCGCCGAACGAGATTTGGATGCCCGGATGCGCCGGACAAGTGCGCGTCCAATCCCGAGCGGTCGCATCAGTGTTGCAGCGGCAAGGGCGGGCGCATTGGTACTAGTTAGCGCTGGCGTAGCTGTCCTATACCTATTCCACGGTGGTGTGACAGCGGTTCTGGGGCTGCTCGCCGTTTTTTGGTACAACGGTCTGTACACACCAATGAAGCGCATCTCGGCCTTTGCAGTGGTGCCGGGATCGGTAATCGGCGCACTACCACCGGCAATTGGTTGGGCGGCGGCCGGTGGTGATCTGGAGTCGCCCGCACTCCTTTCTCTGTGCTTCGTCTTCTTCGTCTGGCAAGTGCCGCATTTCTGGCTGCTCGCGCTTCGGCACAAGGACGACTACGAACAGGCGGGCTTTCCAACGCTGAGCGTCTATTTTACGCCTGATCAGATACATCGGCTTATCTTCACCTGGACCGCATCGAGCGTTGCTGCCTGCGCGTTGCTCTGGGTATTCCAGGCGATTCAAGGTTGGGTGGCCGTTGCCGCAATCGGCGTGAGCGGAGTTTGGTTGCTGCTGAGATTTCGCAAAGCATTCGAAGTGAGCGCCGGATCCACTTGGCTCTTCCGGGCATTCATGGATATCAACCGGTTTGCACTGGTACTGATGGTGGCCGTTGTGTTCGACGCGCTTGTCTAGCGTCCTCTAGCCTGGAATCGTCGAAGGCGCAGTGGGTGAAGAACTTTGGTTCAGCGAAACCCAAACGGCACGGCGTTGTCAAGGCATCAGGCTAGGGTGGTAGGCGGGGGCGTGGGCGTGCTCGGTGTGCCTGGGTTTGGTACCGGAACGTCAGCTTCATCGTCATGCAGCATGCGATAGGGTGGCGTATCGAGATCGTCGAACTGGCCTCCAGCTGCCGCGCGCATGAAAGCAACTAACGCACCTGCAGCAAGCAGTATCGCCAGTGGCATCAGGATGTAGATCACTTCCACGACGAAGCCTCCCATTCGGCGCCAGAAGTAACGGAATGCGTTAACGTTTTGTCGAACGTTCGCGACACGAGCGCGATCGCTAACACGGTGAACGAGGCCATTGGCATCAGGATCGCGGCGCCAAGCGGGCCGATGCTTCCGGTGATGGCGAGCACAGCTGCTACGACGTTGTATCCGAGCGACACCCAGAGGCAGCGGCGGATGACCGACATGGTTCGTGCCGCACCGTCCAGAAGTTCGACAATTACGCCAACACCGGGACGACCCAGGTAGGCGTCAGCAGCAGTGAGGCTCGCTTCGGCGCCGCCACGTACTGCGAGACCGACATTTGCGGCAGAAAGCGCTGCGGCATCATTTACTCCGTCACCTACCATGATGACTGGGCCATGACCTGCGGCCGCCTCGACGAACTGAACCTTGCCTTCGGGAGTCAGGCCGCCGTGACACTGCATTTCGTCGAGCCCCAGTTGAGCCCCCACCATGCGTACTGCGGTTGGGTCATCGCCGGAGAGAATGGCGACACGAAAGCCACGCCCCTGCAGCGCTGCAATCGTCGACTTTGCGTCAGAGCGAATTTCACTGCCAACGCCGATGATGGCAGCAAGTGAGCCATCGACAGCAACCCATACCGGCGTATTACCGCGTTTGCTCGTTGCCTGACTTGCGTCCGTGGCCCATTGCGGAAAGAACGAGCCAGTGTTGATAGTGTGTTTGTCCGACAGCGCGGCCACGACGAAGGCTTCTGAACCGATGTGCAAGTGGCGACCATCGACCTTACCCTCGACGCCGTTGCCACTAGCCTGGAGGAGTTCGGTGGATAAGGGCAAGTGCGCGGCGTCCGTCGGCTGCAAGTGACTCAATGCTCGGGCAACTGGGTGATTGACCTTGGACTCGAGGGCCGCGATCTCGGCTTCGAGTCGAGGTCTCTGATTCGACGCGCCATGCCATTCGATCAGCCTTAGACCGGGGTCAGTCAATGTCCCGGTCTTGTCAAGAAAAACGCTGGAACGATGGGCAGGGGCACTGATGAGTTTCTCTAAAACCTCGCCACCCTTGACCAGAATCGAAGCCCGCGCTGCACGACCTAGCGCAACCGAGACGGCGAATGGGGTGGCCAATCCGAGACCACAGGGGCAACTGACAATGAGCAGCGTCACCGCATGGTCGAGAGCATGCCTTGAGTCGAGCAACCGCCAACCGAAGTAGGTCCCCACGAATAGAACCAGCGAGGCTACGGTAAAGTAGCCGGCAAAGCGATCCGCGAGTTGCACGATCGGGGCTTTGCGCTGCGCACAATCCTGCATCAGGCAAAGGAGCTTTCCGACGCGCGTATCGCGGCCGAGTGCGCTGATCTGAGCTGTCAGCGGACGTGCAACATTCAAGGCTCCGGCGAACACGTTGTCGCCAGCCACAACGGTTACCGGTCGCGATTCACCGGTGAGTAATGAAAGGTCGACGCTTGACTCACCCTCGACAACACGACCGTCGGCCGGGAACGACCCGCCCGCAAGCACTTCCACGAGCTGGCCCAGCTCAAGTGCCTCGATCGGTACTTCCCGCACTGTGTCGCCTTGCCGCAGTCGGGCGTAGCTTGGTGTCAACGAAAACAAGCGCTCGACTGTATCGGTAGCTCTCTGCTCGAGGCGCCGTTGGATGTAACGCCCCACCAAAAGGAAGAAAACCAAGCCCGTCAACGAGTCAAAGTAGATCTCGCCCTGGCCGCTGACGGTATTAATGGTTCCGGCAATCGTGCCCGCGCCGAGGCCGATGGCGATTGGCAGATCGAGATGGGCGGTGCGCGTGCGCAGGGCGGCAATCGCGCCGCGGAAAAACAGACTACCTGGTCCAAGCAGCACGACGAGCCCAATCACCAGGCTCATCCAGCGAAAGAGCGCACTGTATTGGCCTTCCATACCGTGAAACGAGCCGCCATAGAGCGCAAAGGCGAGGAGCATGACGTTGCCAGCTCCGGCGCCAGCAAGCGCAATCTTGATGAGGAGTTTGCGATTGTCGAGTTGGCGCAATTCGCGACTTTTCACGTCCCGACCAACGTGCGGCGGATAGCCCAGTGAGTCGAGCGCTTGGGCAACGCGAGACAATTGGGTTGTCCTTTCGTCCCACACAACGCGAACGAGAGTGCGCCCAAGATCTAGCCGTGATTCGACGACGCCGGGGGCCACGCGTGCCAACTTCTCGACCAACCAAATGCAGGCCGAGCAATGCACGCCCTCGAGAAAGAACTCGATCGACCGTAGGTTAGCGCCAAGGCGAAGCGCATAGCTGTCGAGGAACTCGGCATTGTCGAGTTCAAGGTAGTTGCGCCCAGAAAGTCGGGCTGGGGTTGGAGCGCCGGGTGACGCCGCCTGCATGCAGTAGTATCGATCGAGCCCATGTGCACGAATGGCGGTGTAAACTACCTGACATCCGGCACAACAAAACTGCTCGGTGGTTTCCAACGCGATGCGACCGAGCGGTACTTCGAGGCCGCAATGGCTGCAGGCTACGTCAACCTGCTCGTTCCGAGCCTCGGCAAATAGACTATCCGTCAATGCGACCATGATTCATTGTCGCCTCTCACTTTTGACCGCTAGTGGCACCGCGGCTGACCCCCACCGAGGATTGTGGATACGCGTGCCTGGGCTGCATGCAGCGTGGAAGTTGGGGGCGAGATGCGCGTCGGGCTCAGTTGCCAGCGACCGCCAATCGAGCCTAGCCCGAGGAACACAACGACGACTGCGGTTGCAACTTGGATCGGTCGCCTCGCTTGAAAAAGGAAGGCGCCCAGCCCCGCACCGATGCCGGCTAGTACCGGCACGGTCCCAATCCAGAATGCCAACATCACCAACGCACCGTAGAACGGGAGCCCAGTGCCCGCGGCCACTGCCACGAACGCGTAGAGCCAGCCGCAGGGGATGACGGCCGAAAGCAAGCCGATGACTAAGGCGCGTTTGGGTGGCGTGAGCTGGGACGCGGCCGCCTGCCATTTGCCAATCCACGCCACGAGCCATGCAGTACGCACGAGTTTCGGCAGCCTCACCCCAACCAGCGCCACTATCCTCCCAAGGCCGATGGTGACCAAGGTAACGCCAGCCAAAACCCCGGCGACTTTGCCAATTCCGAGCAGAGAACTGCCAAGATTGAGGGTTGAGCCAAGCTGACCTGCGACGAGCCCGAGGCTTACGTACGATAGCAGTCTGCCGCCGTGGTAGGCCGACTGCAGAACGGCGGAGCCGCGCGATTGGTGCGAACCCCGATTGGGTCGAAGGGTGGCAAATGCCACGAATGGCCCACACATGCCCGCGCAATGCAGACTGCCAAGGAGACTAGCGACGAACACTGCCAACAGCAGCGCGTTCATGTGCCAGTGCCAATCGTTCGAGCCGTTGCGTGGCTAGGTACCGCGGGTATTTCATGCGAAATCACGGTGTCGAATCGTTCGATTCCGCGCTGCGCCACGATTCTAAGTTCCCAAAGTCCGGCACGGCGCATCGGCAGGTCGACGCGGTACATCCCAGCTGGGCCAGGCTCTAGCGTGGCCGCAAGACGTTCGGATGCCCGCGCATGATGAAATGCGTCGAGTTTGACAGTTGCAGCCATGACCGCAGTGCCGTATGCGTCGGTAAGATGACAAGTTATGTGTCGTCGACCGAGTGGGTCGAAGGTGTCACTGATGTCAGCATTCACGGTCCACCCGAGGCTGTTGCTGGCCTGCTGCTGGGCGCGCGTTTGGTCCCAGGCGACTGCTTTCTTGTAGGATTGCGGCTCCACGGCGAAGGATGGATCGCGCGTCGCGATGAACACCACTATACCCATGGCGCCCATATGCAGCGCCAACAGGGCGACGATGCCTGCCGGCCAGCGCCAGTCCTTGCTGGTTGCTGCGGCTACTGGCGCGCTAACGGACTGCATGGGTTTTCTCCTCCGTCCGGAGTGGGTTGGTAGCCTGCTGCGGGCCAAGCAGTTCGTAGGCGACTTCCGTCACAGCTTGTTTGTCATCGATAATGGCGAGGCGGGTCATGTGTTTGCCCCGGAAAAAAACGTTGGGCGGAACGGCAAGCGCTACGTCGCGAGTCATCGAAGCTGCCGGTTCTAGCGTGACACTGAGACTCTCGGACAAGAAGCGACCCGGTTCACTTTCCGCAAGGTGTATCGAATAGGAGTGTTGTTCACGAGTGCGGTTGGTGATTTTGATCCGCAACGGATTTGCAACCTCGCCACTCGAAAGTTCGGTGAACGGCATTCCCATGCCGCGCAGCACAGCCACGTCGGTGGTTTTGCTGTGCGCCACGAGGAACGCAAATAGGCCAGAAATGAGCAATAGAAAGCTGGTGTAGACGATTAGGCGAGGGCGCAGGAAACGTCCGCCTTCGCCGGCAATACGCGCTTGAGAACTGTAGCGGATGAGACCGCTCGGAAGCTTTCGTTTGGCCATGACGGCATCGCAGGCGTCGATGCATTGCGCGCAGCCGATGCATTCCATGCGTAGCCCCCGGCGAATGTCGATTCCCGTTGGGCAAGTTTCGACGCAAATGCCGCAGTCGACGCAATCGCCCAAGCCTGGCGCACTACCTGAGGAAGATTGAATACCGCCCTTGCGGTGGCCTCGTGGCTCGCCACGGCGCGGGTCGTAGCTGACGACGAGTGAGTTTGCGTCGAGCAGCACGGACTGCAGCCGCCCATAGGGGCAGGCGACGATGCAGGTTTGCTCACGAAACCAGACGAAATTGGTAAACATCAGAGCGGTCGTCATCGCCATGACCGCAAAGGACGTCGGGTGTTCAATCGGCGAACGGGACATCCATTGCTGCAGACTGTGCACGCCGACGAAGTAGCTGAGAAACACATTGGCCAGGGCTACGGAACACAACCCGTATACGGCGTACTTCATGGCAGTGCGGAGCCCCGTCGCTCGACGCCCGATCGTTCCACCGCGCCCCGGAGGGCCGTCAAAGAAGCGTTCGAGCGGGCGGTACAAAAACTCCAAATAGACGGTCTGCGGGCATGCCCAGCCGCACCAAACCCGACCGAGCAGCGCGGTTAGTAAGAACGCGCCTACCACGATGCCGAGGAGCAAGATGGCCAAGAGGATCGTGTCGGTAGGAAGGAACGTTTTGCCGAACAGCGTGAACTGCCGTCGCGTGACATCGAGCAACACAGCGGGTGCGCCGCCAATGCTCACGAAGGGGAGTCCGGCAAAGAGCCCAATTAGTGACCAGCCGACGATTCGTCGCGCGTTTAGAAAGCGCCCTGGTGAGAGCCTTGGTCGAAGCCAGCGACGTGAGCCATCTGCGTTCAAGGTGGAGAGCACGCGCTCGGAAGGCGTTGGCATCAGGTGGCTCGTGAGCATGCTTGCCTTTACGGAGCAGTTGCCGTGGCTGCTGAAGGCCACGGCGCAATTGTGTTCCCCTCGGGGCCACGTGGCCCCGGTAGATTTTTTCCTCGAAGCGACGCGATATACGCCGAGACGAGGACGATTTCGTTGGGGTGCAGGCGCGTTTTCCACGCGGGCATGGCACCCGCTGCGGCTCCGTTGGTCACGACCTGCGGGATGTCAGTGAGCCTAGCTACGTTCTTCCAATAGTCGTCGGTGAGATTGGGCCCGATCTGGCCGGCCGCCTCCGGACCATGGCACGATATGCAATTGGCCTTGAACACTGAGGCCCCGACTGCTGACCACTCAGCGTTGCCCATGTACTTCAATAGGGTTGGCTCGTCGGGTTTCAAATCACCGATGGTCGAGAAACGCCGCTTGAGATCCTCAGTCACGTCATTGGCATAGCCCGCCGTCACCGAGGTCGAAATCGTGCTGGCATGGTAGTAGAGGAAATACCAGACGCTGAACACGACTGAGGCAAAGAAGATGAAGTTCCACCAGCCAGGGGTGGGGTTGTCATATTCGCGGATGCCGTCGTACTCGTGGTCGAGGACGACATCGCGTTCTTCAGTGGCCATGGCGGCGGGCCCTTTCATGTGTGGCAACAAGACCTTCCGGCGCATCCGACAAGACACTTTGCGCTGCCGCGTGCATCGCCGATTTTGAGCGCGTCAGCGCCCAAAGCACCACGAGCGTGAAGATCACGAAACTAATGAGAAACCCGATCTGGGCGAAGCTGGTCGTACCAGAAGCGCTTACAACGTCACTGAGTCCCATGATTCGCCCCTTTCTCGGAGCCGCCAACGTTTGCGGTTTCGCCGGGTGCTTGCTTTGCAACCGCGCCCGTGGTTGGCGATTGAGGTGCTGTCGGTGCGAAAAGATCGGTACCGAGCCGCTGGATGTAGGCGATGAGAGCTACCACTTGCTTGTCTTCCAGTCCGGCTGGGCCCTTCTGGCTGACGATCTGAGCCGCAAGCTCCTTCGCCTGTGTGCGGGCACTGGCAGCGGCGTTGTCAATCGTCGAATCGTCGTATGGCACACCCACTTTGTTCAACGCGCGCAGGTGTGAAGGGATGCCATCGAAGTTAACCTTCTTCTCAAGCAGCCACGGATACGCCGGCATAATCGAGCGATCATTGATCTGGCGTGGATTCTCGAAGTGCAGAACATGCCAGAAGCTCGATTGCTTGCCGCCTTCACGGGCCAGGTCGGGCCCGATGCGGCGTGAGCCCCACTGGAACGGGTGATCGTAGACGAATTCGCCGGGCTTGGAGTATTCGCCGTAGCGCTTGGTCTCAGATAGGATTGGGCGAATCATCTGAGAATGGCAGTTGTAGCAGCCTTCGGCGACGTAGATGTCGCGGCCCGCTACCTCGAGCGAGGTATAAGGCTTGACCGTCGCGATGGTTGGTACGTTGCTACGAATGAGGAACGTCGGAATGATTTCGAACGCCGAGGCCGCGAGCACGGCAATCGTGACGTAAATGGTAAACCGCAGCGGCAGCCGCTCCCAACGTCGATGCCAGGCGGCTTGGAGCCAGACGTCGATGGTGTGGGCTAATCCGACGACCGGAAGCCCCTTGAGCCGGGACTCGGGCGGCGCGGCATCGCGATACTCGGTTTCGAGCCGTGTGGCGCGGAAAACCTGCACCGCGTATTGAGCTGGGCGTGCTCGCCAGGTCATCAGTAGATTGATGAACGCCATAACGGCGCCAGCGAGGTAGAGCGACCCGCCGAGTACGCGAATCCAATACATTGGAAGGATCGCGCTGACGGTTTCGACGAAATCGGGGTAGCTGAGCTTGCCGCTGTCATCGATGGCGCGCCACATCAGCCCTTGTGTCAGACCCGCAACGTAGATGGGCACGATGTAAAGCACTAGGCCAATCGTAGCGTGCCAGAAGTGTGCCGTGGCCAGGCGCTTCGACCAGAGTTCGGTCTGATACACGCGCGGCAATAGCCAGTACAACATGCCAAAGGTCATGAAGCCGACCCAGCCGAGAGCACCGCCATGGACGTGGGCAATCGTCCAATCGGTGTAGTGCGACAGCGCATTGACCGACTTTATCGAGAGCAATGGCCCCTCGAAGGTGGACATGCCGTAGAACGTGATTGCGACGACGAAGAACTTCAGGACTGGATCCGAAGCAACGCGGTTCCAGGCGCCGCGGAGCGTCAAGAGTCCGTTGATCATGCCACCCCAGGAGGGCATCCACAGCATGAGCGAGAAGAGCATGCCCAGCGTGGAAGCCCACTCCGGCAGCGCGGTGTAGTGCAGGTGATGCGGCCCAGCCCAGATATAGATGAAGACGAGGCTCCAGAAGTGAATGATGCTCAGGCGGTATGAGAAGACCGGCTTTTCTGCAGCTTTCGGCAAGAAATAGTACATCATGCCGAGGAACGGCGTGGTCAGGAAGAAGGCAACGGCGTTGTGGCCGTACCACCACTGCATCAACGCGTCTTGGACGCCCGCGTAGAGGCTATAGCTCTTGAGCGGCCCGGCTGGGTACGCGAGGCTGTTGAATATGTGCAGGACCGCAATCGCAATGACCGTCGCAATGTAGAACCACAGCGCCACGTAGAGGTGGCGTTCGCGGCGCTTTGCCAAAGTCCCGAAGAAATTGATCGCGAAAAGCACCCAAACGACCGCAATTGCAATGTCGATGGGCCATTCGAGTTCGGCGTATTCTTTGCCCTGGGTGTAGCCAAGCGGGAGGGTAACAGCGGCCGAAACGATGATTGCTTGCCAGCCCCAAAAGTGCAGCCAGCTCAAGCGCTTGCTGAACATTGCGGTCTTGCACAAGCGTTGCGTCGAGTAGTAGATGGCCGCGAAAATCGAGTTGCCGGCAAACGCGAAGATGACCGCGTTGGTGTGCAGTGCCCGAAGCCGACCAAAGCCGAGGAAGGGCAAGTTCATGCCCATTCGCGGCGCGGCGAGCTCGGCGGCCACGAACAGCCCAACCAGCATGCCGACGATCCCCCAGATGACGGTCATCAGCGCGAACGCCCTGACAGGGGCATCGTCGTAGGAGAACTCTTCGGTTGTCGCCTTCGTCTCGGTTTGCGCAGTACCCGTGGTGGCTTTGGACCCTAAAGTGGAATCCATGTCAGCAGTTCCTCCTGATCAATGCCAGCGTGACCAGACCGAGGATAGCTCAAGTCTTTGGCTCTACTGACGTCAGCTGATGCGTAGCTATGATGCATCGACAAAGTCGGCCTATTCGTCCAGAATCGGTGGATCGGGGGCAATACGCCGGGCACCCGCAATTGGTTACAACCCTCGGTAGATCTTTCGCTTTTTGTTCCAGATTGGGCCAAAGTCCGCTGGTCTTGCCGATCAAACGGGCAGTATTTCTCGGTCGACTGGGCGGCGTGTGGGCCGATTCCCGGGATCCCGCCGCCGCTGTGTGCCTAATGTGCCCTGGGCGAGCGAGCACTTGGGCGAGCGATTTGAGTCAGACGCTGACCTCAACCGCCGGACTTCGATGGTACATTTGCCGCCGTAGCCGCGGCGTATAAGCCAAATCAGCGATTTTATTCGGCTCGAGCCGCGCTCGGTGTCAATAGAGTTGCTTGCCACAACGCATTTCGAATTGCATGCTTCGGTGCGGAAGGGCACGGTGAAGAAGTCCTTCGGGTAGGCAGGAGCAATGTCTCGACCGCCCAACGAAAGACCGTCAGGAATTGAGAGGGTGAGCTGCGACGATTGGGATCCGCGGCCTGGGGCCGTGTTAGTCATTGATGACGATCCCACGGTACGCGACGTGCATTGCCGTTTGTTGAGGCGAGCCGGAATCCCGGCGATGCACGTGGCGAGTGCCGGCGATGCTCTGGGGCTGCTGCAGAACGGCAAGCATTTCGACGCAATCGTCACCGACATCTGCATGCCCGGCATGGACGGCGTAGCCATGTTGCGCGAAGTGCGTCGGCTCAACTCTGACATCCCGGTGGTTTTGGTGACCGGGTTTCCTGAGCTCAAAACGGCGGTGGCGGCGATGAAGTATGGCGGGTTTCGGTACCTAACGAAACCAGTCGCCGTCGACGAGTTGCTCAGCGTCGTGCACGAGGCCATCGGTCTTTGTCGTCTCGCACGGCTCAAGCGCGAAGCCCTAACGCTGATGGACTCCCATCGTCAAAAGGCGGAGGCTTGGTCGAGCGTGGATCTCCAGTTCAGCGAAGCTATTTCCCACCTCTGGATGGTGTATCAACCGATCGTGAGTTGGGAGCAACGTCGCCTGCTGGGATATGAGGCGCTGGTTCGGTCGTCGTCGGTCCCATTGGCCAATCCCGTACTTCTGTTTGATGCGGCTGAACGGCTTGGACGAGTGCGCGAACTCGGGCGGCGCATCAGGAAACTTGTCGCGTCGGATATCGTGGATGCGCCCGAGGACGCCCTTATTTTCGTCAATTTGCACGCGATGGAGCTGAGCGACGAGGTATTGTTCGAGCAGAATTCGTCACTCTGTCGTTACGCGGATCGCATCGTTCTGGAAGTCACCGAGCGAAGTTCGCTCGAGAGTGTCGTTGACCTCGGCAAACGGGTCGCGAGCCTTCGCGACCTTGGCTATCGCGTAGCCGTTGACGACTTAGGGGCGGGTTATGCCGGCCTCACCAGCTTCAGCCAACTCGAACCCGATGTGGCCAAGCTCGACATGTCGCTGATTCGCGATATCGATTCCTCGAAACGTAAGCAAAGTCTGGTAAGGTCGATGGTCAACGTCTGTGAGCGCGAACTCGGAGTTCAGGTCGTCTGCGAAGGCGTCGAGACCGAAGCCGAGCGCGACACGCTCGAATCCTTGGGAACCACTTTGCTCCAGGGGTACCTATTCGGTCGACCGACAGCGGGCTTCGCGCAAGCAAAATTCCTGACCACTGGGACGACCATTGGTGATACTTGAGCGTTTGTCGGATCGTCTAAGCGCCATCGACGCCGATTGAGAATAGTCGCTCCAAATCGTGGCGCGAGAACGCGCGAAACGCGAGCAAGGTTTCAGAGTGGGTGATCCCATTGACCTTCAACAACTCGTGTGTGACGACGGTCGATAGCTCTTCGATGGTCGTCACGCGCACGATGGCAATCAGATCGTAGCGACCACTGACTGAATAGACTTCACTCACGTGTTTCAGCCCCGCCAACTGGTCGGCGATGGTTTCGATGCACTGGCGTTCGACGTTTAGAAGCACGAAAGCTGAGACCATGGCGATACCTCGAGCGCGAAGCTTTGCGCGATTCGTCGACCGAAACAAGTGTGCCGGCGTTTGCACGCGCAATCGCTGAGAATTTGGCCAAAGTAGTTTTGGACTGACCTGTGACACCAATGACGAGATTGCAGGCCGTTTAGAAGAACAGTGACACCCCCGCCGAAATGCCGAATTCCGTGGCCTTGACCTTGTAGCTGGCGCCACCCGCGGGAAACGTCTTGCCCAGAAACGCCCAATCCAACCGTGGGCCAAGCGTGAACGCGGCGTGTCCACCAGCGACCAAGACCACTGGCAAGTCCGCCGAGGCTGCCAACAGCCAGGTGTCGGCTGGGTCCGAATAGTGGAGTTGGTAAGTCGCGCCTACGCGCGGCCAAAGCCCCACGACCTCTCCGAACATGACAGCGTAGCCCAATCGTGGCGACAGCGTGATGAGTTTTCGTTTGAGGCCGCTTGGGCCATTGTCGGTGTTCAGTGCGTAACCGAAGGCACCGCCTAAGCTGAAACCTCTGGCCAAGAAGAGGTCCACAGCGATGCGCGGCGTCGAGAAATTCGTGCCCAAGTCGCCGGGATTGGAGAGCAGATGGAGCTGATCGTATTTGGCGATCTCGTCGGGTGCATTGGGAATGTACACTCGCCGTGAGGTGTGCGCATATCCGAGGAGGCGCTCCGCCGACACCACAAACTCCCATCGGTTCCCAAAGCTTTGCTTGGGCTGCGCTTCCTGTTGTTCGACGCGTTCGCGATTCCATTCGGCTTCGCGCTCGTCGTAAGCAAAGGGATCCTCGCGAACGTTCCGCTTGGCTTGGGCGTTGGTGGCCGCGAGCGCTATGAGTGATGCGAAAAGGATTGCTGGTTTTCTCATCGTTCTGCTCCGAGAACCACCGCGTTTGGCGATGCCATGTCGCTCAACGCTAGACCTGACGGGTGGATCCTTGCTACGCATTTGTTCAACGACACTGCTCATTCTGGGTTTTGCCCCCCAAGCCTGGCCTCGCTTGTTGGTCGATGGGTGCAGTTGCGGTGAAGGTCTTCGCCACAGCAATAAGCGACCCAATCGCCGCGCGATACTTGACGCATGGCGCGGGACGAACTCGAGCACCCATCGTGTGGATCCTTCAGTTGCTGCCGTGCCCTCGTCGCGAAAGACCAAAAAGCAACGAGAAAAGAGGCGCGGTTGGTCGCGATGCTCGTTCCGTGGGGCAGCATATTGGAGTGTCGATGAAGGCAGCGGCCGCGAGGGCACCCGCGGAGTTGGGCAAAAATCCCAAAAGAACACTCGGGCGGCGCGCCGACCCAGACGCTTTGGCGGAATTCATGGCTAACGACGCGTGAGGGGCTAGGCTCCGGGCGCAGTGTCTGTCGTTTCGAACTTCATTCGAGTCTTGTTGGGATTCATCTACATTGGGGTGACTTTCCCGGTCAGTCTCATCGCCTTGCTCCTATTTTTGCCGAGCCAGCGAATACGGGTCAAGATCACCAGTGCCTGGGCCAAGAGCCTCGGTTTCATGTGTGTGTGGTTGAGCGGCATCGAGATCGAATTCGTCGATCGTGAGCGGCTCAAGCGCATGCCGCCGGCGATCTACGTTGGCAACCATGTGTCGATGCTCGATGTGCTCATCGCCATGTGGATCCTACCAGTCGGGACGACGGCGGTTGCCAAGAAACAGGTGATGTGGGTACCGCTGTTTGGTCAGCTCTATGCGATTTCGGGCAGCCTCATGGTCGACCGCAGCAGGCCTACGGTCGCGATCTCGCAGCTGCAAAAGCAGGCAAAGTTTCTCGTAAAGCACGGGTACTCGATCGCGATATGGCCCGAGGGCACTCGTTCGCGCAGTGGCCGCTTGCTGCCGTTCCAGAAGGGCTTTGCCCACATTGCACTTTGGACGCGGTTACCGATCGTTCCGGTGGTCATATCCGGCGCGCATACGGCGTGGAAGATTGGCGGCCTTGAGATCCAGCACGGGGCGCGCGTGCGCATCGAGATAGGTGAGCCAATCGAGACCACGAATTGGTCGCGACGCAAACTCGACGCCCATATCGACGAGGTGCATCGAGTGTTTCGCGAGCGCCTACCGGACGAACAGAAACCCGCGACCAAAGAAACTTAGGTTTAGGTTCGCGGGTTTGTTCGCGGGCAAATACGCGCTATTTTTTGGCCTTTTTGGGCTCGGGCTTGCAGTTGTCCGCCGGGCACTTCACGTCGCAAGTGGCGCCCTTGGCGCACTCGGTGTCGCACTGCCCGTCCTTGGAACTGCAATCGATGTTACACGTCGAGCCCGGCGCGCAGACGCTCTTGCAGTAGCCGCCACCGCACTTGAGATTGCAGTTACCACCAGCCAGGCAGTTGAGCTTACAGCTCCCAGCCGGGCAGTCGAGTGTGCCAGTGGCGCCCTTCTCGACCTTTAAGTCGCAAGCGCCGCCCTTGCAGGGTTCGTCACAGGTCTTACCTGCCGCACAGGTGTAACGGCAACCGCCGCGGGGGCAGTCCTTGGCTTCGGCATTGGACGGCGGCGCTTTATCGGAGTCCGCCTTCTTCTCTTCCGCCGCGGCAGGTTCGGCGTCCTTGGCCTTGTCTCCCGCGGGTGCATCGTTGGCTTTGGATTCGGCAGCGGGCGCAGCCTTCGCTTCACTTGCGCTGCTTGTTGACTCGGGAGGGGGCGCGCCATGACACGCAGTCAGGCCAAGGGTGATGAACGCAACAAGACTCGTGAGGGAAAAGAGACGGACCATACATACCTCCTAAACTGCGAGAGACCGCCTTTTTACCAAAGTGACGGGCCAGCGGTAAAGCGGCAGCAGCAAAATCGGCATAAACGCCGTAATATGCCGCTTCTAGGGCACCGTCACCACCACGTTATCGACGCTTATCTGACTCTGATCGGCGAGCAGCGCGATGCTCCCCGTGGCAAAACTCGTGTCCGTCGCAGTGACGACCTGGGCGCCGTCGATGAACATGGTGAGCGTCGAACCGCTCACTTTGAACGCGACCAGGTACCATTGATTGGCGATCCAGGTAAACGTTGCGCTATTGAGCGTGGTGCTGGTGCCAGTAAGCTTCTTGCGAACTTGAACGCCAGGGGTGCCAGCGTAGAACCCTGCGCCATACCAATTGTCGGCATCAGTGAAGCGTGCAGCAAGGTAGATGCGCCTGCCTGTGGTCAACTGGATGAGCTTGATGCGCGCTGAGACCGTATAGTCGGTCCAGCTCAGGCTTCCGGCTTGGCTTCGCGCTTCATTGGTGCCCAACGCGCAAGTGTAAACGCTGGATCCGTCGGTTGCGGTAGCCCAAGTGCCCTGAAGAGGAGTCCATTGCGCTGTGCCACTTTCGAAGTTGTCACAGAAGACCGACCCAGCGGCGCAGTTGAGTGCACCGCCAGTTGCCGGCGCCCCGCCAGTGGGCGGTGTGCCGCCCGTTGCGCTGGCGCCACCCGTGCTATTTGAACCGCCAATTCCGAGCGTACCAGCAACTGGCATCGCACCGCCGGTGCTAGTAGTTCCACCGGTTGCGGCGCTGCCGCCATTGGCAAACGTGCCACCCGTCGCGACGCTGCCGCCAGTGCCAGTAGTTCCACCCGTCGCGACGCTGCCGCCCGTGTCGCGGTAGGGTTCATCACCAACGCCACTAAGCGGGCCGCTACCGGCAGACTCGTTCGTGCCTCCCGCGTTGTCGAACGCGCTCGTACCCGCCGCGCGTGTTCCGTGGTCGCCAGGTATTCCGCCTGTTGGGGAGACGGTCGCACTGCTCGCGCCGCGACCGCCATTCGATGAGGGCGAGCCACTACTGCCGCCGGTGTGGCCTGGTTCGCTGTCGCGGGGCTCGACCCAGTAGGACGGTGCCGAGCAGCCGAGCCAAGCTGCAACGGAGGCGAGCAAAGCAATCTGCCGCCGGATGAGCAGGTGGCGCCCGAGGAGAGTCATGTCGGGAGAGACGTTCAGACCCAAGTTTTCGGCTCGTGTGGCTGCTTTTACCTATTGATTTCGGATAATTAGCGGGACTTTGGTCCGGACGTCTGGCAGCATGGAGGCCGGGCCAGGCCATTGCAGGTGGATGGTCGATGAGGTCTCCGAGTCGAACGATGGCCATGTGGCGTATCAATCGCCTGTCCACTCCGATTGGGGCGAATCTATGCCAACTGAAATCTACGTCAGCACCGATATTGAAGCCGACGGTCCCATTCCGGGGCCCCATTCGATGCTCAGCTTTGCGTCCGCCGCGTACCTTGCAGACAAGACACTGCTCGGAACCTTCTCGCGCAATCTCGAAACTCTGCCTGGCGCAGTGGCGCACCCCGATACCGAGGCATGGTGGAAGACGCAACCGCTTGCCTGGGTCGCATGCCGCGAGAACCTAGTCGAACCCGTGTGCGCCATGCACGACTACGTTACGTGGCTCGAGGGGTTGCCGGGGCGCTGTGTGTTCGTCGGTTATCCCGTGGCCTACGACTTCATGTTCGTTTACTGGTACTTGCTGCGCTTTGTAGGCAGAAGTCCGTTTTCGCATTCGGCGCTCGACATCAAGACGTTTGCGATGAGCATTCTTCACACCAGCTACCGCGAATCGACGAAGAAGAACATGCCGAAAGCTTGGTTCGACCAGCTCCCGCACAACCACGTTGCGCTCGACGATGCGCTCGGTCAGGGCGCGCTCTTTTGCAACATGCTTCGAGAGTCGAAGTTTGGGCGCACTGAGTAGGCGTCCAGAAGCAAATCCCCGAGAATCGCTTCGTCTGCTACATAGGCACCACGAAGCCTAATCGATTATACTCGGCGGGATTGGTGATTCGAGCCCGTTTGACTCAGCGCTTCATCGCGAAGGCCGCTGCGGCATCTGCGCAGCAACGGAACCCCACCTGGTAATCGCTATGCCACGCATTGTGATCGGTCGTGGTTGGGCGACAACGATTGCGCACGCGGCCCCAATAGCCACCCTTGAGGCCGCTGCGGAAGGGCGCCTTCGTGTACGAGCCGCCCTCGTTGAGGACCCATTCGTCCACATTGCCATTCATGTCGTAAACGCCGTAATAGCTCACGCACTCCTCACGTGCCCCGGAGGGCTCGCGCTGGTCAATGCGAGCAAATTCCGCATCGCGTAGGGTTGGGTTGGCCAGTGCGTCGTGGTCAGCGACGATGTTCGGGCGATCATAGTTGCAGCGGCTTGGGTCACGCCGGTACCCGGTGGTGTAAGGCAGGCGATCGGGTCCCTCGCAGGCGAGTTCCCATTCGCTACCCGTACAAAGACGCTTGTTGGCACTAGAGCAGTGCTCGATTGCTTGTTGGAAATTGACCCAGACCGTCGGTTTGACGCCGCGACGGTTCGGGAACTCGAACTCGTCGACGCAGAACTGCATCGGGACGAGCGCACCGATGCAGTGGGTGTTCGAGCCGTACTGCTGGCAGCGATCGCGCTCGACGCTCAGGTAATCGAGACACTCGTGGACAGCATGGGGGCAATACATGCCGTCAACCAAGCGCATGCCACTCGGGCACCTGTCGAGCGGCACAGCGGGCAATCCGGGGACTGCACGTTCGGCAACGAGCAAGGGCGCGCCAGCGTCAGCAACCGTCGGAGCGCTTTCGGCTCCACTGGTGCAGGCAACAGTGCCGTCTGTCGGTTCAACCCTCGAAGTTGGCGTTGCCGCGTAAAGCACTTGCGATAGCCGCATACTTGAGCCTTCGTCGCTAAAATAATGCTGCCACGTGACTGACGCCGAGACGTTCCCCACGACGAACAAAACCAAACACGCCACGCCGTCGCGCGCGAGTGACGGGGCTCTCCGGACGGTAATTGGTGCGTCGGTGAGGTAGGCCATGGCCGATGGCGTTGCCTCAGAGGTACCAGGTCCTTTCCCGGCCGCACGGACTCTTTGCGTCGTAGCCTCGCGTGGGAATTCCCTGGTCCGAGGAGCGCAGACTTTTCGCCTGGGGCTGGGATTGGCCGGCTACGGCGCGAGGAGCACCCCTGAAAGCGATGCCGCAGGCTGCTTGACCTCGACGCTGCCACACGGCGCTAACGTTTAGACCGCAAGCAAGTCGAGAGGCAAGGGGCCCGTCTGCGCCAGTCGGGCCGTTGGCACGAGAGCACAATTGGGGCGAACGCGGGAATGTGCTAGACGGCTGCAATTGACGATCCAATGGTTTCCCGGTCACATGGCAAAGGCGAGGCGCGCCTTCGCAAAAGCTTTGCCATCCGAAGACGTCCTCATCGAGCTGCTCGATGCTCGAATGCCCTACGCGAGCACGAACCCGATCGTGACCGAGCTGCGCAAGCACAAGCCCTGCATCAAGGTCCTTAGCAAGGCGGATCTTGCCGATCCCACGGTGACCGAGGCTTGGGTAAGGCACCTTGAAGCCGAAGGCGAGTCTCGGCGCCAATTGACCAAGTCAGGTCAGGTCGTCGTGATCACGTCGAGCGACGACAAGTCGGCGAAGACCAAGCTTAGGATCCCGGAATTATGTCAGAAACTCGTAGGGCGACAGGCGAGCCACCTGCGTCCGGTTCGCGTGATGGTCGTCGGGATCCCAAACGTTGGCAAATCGACGCTGATCAATTTGCTACTGGGGCGCAAGGTCGCCAAGACCGGGGACGAACCAGCGGTCACCAAGACCAAGCAGCGGGTGGAGCTTCCCAATGGAATCCACCTATCCGACAACCCGGGTTTGCTCTGGCCGAAGATCACCGACGACCGAGTCGGGTATCGGCTCGCCTTTGGCGGTGCGATATCCGAGGCTGCACTTGACTACGTGAGCGTGGCGCGGTTTGGTGCAACCGTACTGCTTGAGCGTTACCCTGAACTCGTGGTTACGCGCTACAAGCTAAGAGCATTGCCGAGTAACAGTGACGAACTGTTGCTTGAAATCGGGCGTCGCCGCGGCTGCTTGCGCAGCGGTAACGTTGTGGATCTGCACAAGGCCGCCGACGTGCTGATCCATGAGTTTCGCCTTGGGGCACTTGGGCGGATCAGTCTGGAGTGGCCCGAGGACGTCACTTTGTTGCCCCCGTCGGAGCCCAACTTGGAGCCCGACGAACTGTGGGCTGACGACGAGGCCGACGCGGCCGTCGAATAGCAGCGGTGGCCGAGCCTTCCACGGGTCATATTGAGGTCTCGTGCCTGCGGCACGAGATTCGGCACAGAGCTTCGCGTACTTACGACTGAACGAGACGAGACCCAATATCGCGATCTCAATTTGTTGTGAGCCTACCAATCGGGGCACTTGCCACCCAGCGGAACGGGCACCATCTCTCTTAATGGCGCTGTAGGGGCACTGGACCTCGGCACTGCGGGGAGAAATTATGCCATCACAAGTAGAACGCCGTTCCGACGCTGTGTTGCGTACCGGTGCCGCAAAATCCAAAGTGGCACAGGTTGTCGTTCGCAAACCGCAAGGCGTTTGGACAATCAGCTCCGACTCGTCTGTGTTCGAAGCGATTCACTCGATGTCGGAACACGGTGTGGGTGCACTACCAGTGGTTGACGCGGGGCATCTCGTAGGCATCATCTCCGAGCGGGACTACGCGCGCAAATTGATCTTAAGCGGTAAGTCTTCGCTCTCGACGCCCGTGCGCGACGTCATGTCGACCGCCGTCGTGACGGTGACTGAGGCGGATACGATTGAACATTGCATGACCCTGATGACAAATCATCGCGTGCGGCACTTGCCAGTCATGCAGGGCGAGGCGTTACTCAGCATCGTGAGCATCGGTGATCTGGTGTACGAGGTCATCGCGCAGCAGCAGCTGGCGCTCGATGAACTGGAACGCTACGTGGCAGGGTAGTCGTTGAGGGCTTCGGTAAACCGACGCTGGGTCTGGGGATATGTGTGTTGGTTGGGCCTCTTCTCGATCATGGCCAACATCAAGCTGCTCGGAGTCGACAATGGTTGCGGCGTTTTGGGTCACGGGACGGTGATTGCCAAGGAGCCGGGGTAAGTGCTGGGCATGGTCAACGAAGTGGGCCAAGGCCGAGTCGTCGTGTGGGGCGACGAGTGGATCAGCGACAACTCGGAGTGGCAAAGCCACCCCGACTACCAGGTCGAGCGGATCTGGCTCAATGTCATCACGTGGTTGACGCCGGCCAAGCAGTGCCAGGTTGCGCTCCCACCCACTACCGTCATCGAGTAGCCGCGATCGCCTGCAGTTGGGCCCAAAATAAATTGACCTTGGGTTTGGGTGGCGGCAACGCGAGCACGGAGGTGCTCAGCATGAATTGACCCAGCTATTGCCTGTGCTTCACTTGGCCATATGCACGAGTTGAAGTTGGGTTTTGCGGACCTGGCGGTGACCGTTTTGTTGGTCGGTCTTGGGTTTGGGGCATGCAGTACCAGCGAGTCGGCGGTGTCGATGTCGTCCGGAGCGTCCACCGGTGGGACAAGTTCTGGCAACGGCGGCAGCACGTCGGTTGGCATCACCGGCTCCGGCGGCAGCACGGGCATCACGATTGACACGTCGGGCGCGGGTACCTCGGGTACGCTGACAGAAGCCGTCGAATGCACCGAAGGCGCTGATTGCACTTGTCCGATGCTGACGGTTGCTGTCATTGGTAAGCCCGGCAAGTGGGGCGCCAACCCGGCCGGCGACAGTGACACGGCGTTTCAGCAGTGGCTCAACTCGAGCAGCGCGGGAACCGCCAAAGCGGACGTGTATTCCACGAGGACGCCGCTGACCTCGGATCTGCTGGCAAAATACAACGTCATCATTCTCGCCGCACTTGCCGACAATTCTGATACTGGGCCGTTTTGGACGTTCACCACTGATGAGGTAGCTGCCTTCCAGGATTGGATCTTGAACAAGGGCGGGGGCGTGATCGCGCTCACGGGCTACTCGGGTGACGGTAGCGAAACCAAACCCGCGAACCAATTGCTCGGGTTCTCTGGGGTGACCTACAATACCGATGGCGTGTTTGCGCCGTGCAGTGATTGGAGGATCTGTGGTTGTGCTGGCTCGAACACGCTAGCAAGCTGGGTGACGACCGATCCGGTGATTCTGAATCTAAGCAAAGGAGTTACGGCAATCGGGTTCCAGAACGGGCGCTCGATCAATGCCCCGACCGATGCACACGTGGTAGCCACGGTGCCTGGCGAAAAAGGCCTGCTCGCGAACGTGCTCGTCGGCAAGATTGCGGGTACAGGTCGGGTGCTCGAGTATGGCGACGAGTGGATCACCTATACTAGTCAATGGACTGGCGAGGGCGTCAAAACCGCTGACTGCACGCCGGGCTACTACCCACAAGAGACGTACCAGACGGCACAGTTTTGGTTCAACATGATAAAGTGGGTACAGCCACGCGCGACCTGTTTCAAGATCGTCAGTCAAGCGCAGCCAGTCACCATCTGGTAGCTCAGGCGCCGAGCACGGCGTCGTCACCGAGTGATGCGTAGTACGCGACTGTCGAGGCCTTGAAGCCGCGCATTGTTGCGTAATTGAAGCCGCCGCCAACGACCGCACCAACACCAAATGGCACCAGGCGGGCGAGGGCGCTCGAACCGCGGTGTATACCGAGGCGTACGAGCAGTTTTTCGATCACGTTTCGGTTAAACCGTCCCCATAACTCGACCGGAACTCGCTTGGCTTGGGAAATTGCCACTTTAGTACCGATGCGTACCGCGGCCTCTTTGCCTAGGGAGAGCGCACCGCACCAGATCCCGAGTAATTGGACGAATTCTTCGTTAAACGGACGGTCGACTTCGCGCCCCAAAATCTGACCCACGCCCATGACCAGATCCGCCATGCAATGGAGCATGTAAGCAAGATCCGCCGCGATTGTGCCGCCTTCAAGCGCCAACTGGATGGTGGTGCCGAGGCCTGGGACCACTGCTGGCAAGGCTGACAGGGCGCCTTCGGCGGCATACTTGCGACAAACGCGTTCCGCCCAAATATGGGCGAGGTCTCGGTTGGTGCGGCCAAGGTGCTTGCTCCGAAGGCGCGCGATTGACGCTCTGACAGCTGGCGGTGATGGCTGAATCGAACCGACGAGATGCGTAACGAGGAGCTCGAGACGGCTTTCTTGGGCCGAGTTGGTCGTGACCATGGATGGGCTACGGTAGCATTGAGTCCGAGGTTGGGCCGAAAAGTCGGGGTGCGTGTCTCAGCCCGGTTAGGATTCGATTTCGGGATCGAGTTTAAAAACTGAGCCTGACATTTTGGGGCTCGAGCGACCAAATCAGTTCAGCACAGCCCAGTCGGCCACTTTGGTGGGTCAGCCAATTGCCCTAGTCTTTGTTCGAAAATTGGAGCTCAATGTCAAATCGAACCGGTGAAACCCTCGCGTGCCTCGCCATCGGCTACGGACTCGTCGCATGTTCCTCCTCAGATCCAGCGACAAGCTCGCCGACCTACGGCGGCGCAGCTACCACAATGGGCGGGTCCAGTACATTTGGCCAAGGCGGTTCGCTCAGTACCGGCGGCTCCTCGACCGTGGGCGGGTCAGTCGGTAGCGGCGGTTCCAGTCAAGGTGGCTCGGTTGCGGCGGGTGGCAAAGCCGCTGGTGGTGCCGCCGTCGGTGGTTCATCCAACGGTGGCAAGGCAACCGGTGGGGCTTATGTTGGTGGTTCGGCTGTTGGCGGCAAAGCAGCTGGCGCAAGCCCCACGGGAGGCGCGGCAACTGGCGGCGCAGCAACTGGCGGAGCTTCCACGGGGATCGGCGGCAGCGGCGGCGCGGCAACTGGCGGAGCTTCCACGGGGATCGGCGGCAACGGCGGCCAATGCTCGGGGTTAGGCGAATACACCTGGCCGGCATACAGCCCCACTGTCGCCTACGACTATAAGGACGAATTCGGGGACATTGCGAAACCCACGAAGGACTCCAGCGACGTCACGGGGATTGCTGGTCGATACACCAGTGAATGGTGGACCTTCGTCTATGGCTCGAACAAAAATTCTTTGGTGACAGCTGCGGCATGGGTCCCCATGTTGACTCGCTTCAACGCCGACTTCGCCTACATTACCGACACCATGCGCTGGCCGCGCGACGGGCGTGCACGCAAGGGCTTCTACAGTGCGGTCTACCTCTACGGCTCGGGTCTTTCGTCAGACAACGCGTCGAACACCGAGACAGGCGGATGGCAGGGAACGGCTGGAGACGGTCCCATGGTTCTTGCCTCGTACTACCCCGTATACAGCTTCGATCCCGCCTGCACCTACAATGACAAGGTAGCGCAGCAGGGCGCGATGATCCATGAAGGGATCCACTGCATCCTATCTACGATGCAAGGCTGCCACAACTCGTGTTGGTTCAACGAGGCCGGCAACACCTGGCTCCAGGCGAACATGGAGGTAAAGCGCACAGGCAAAGCCCCGACCGCGATGGGTTTCTTGAGTGCAGCCGCGGCGGTCGCCCCATTCATGCCGATTGAATGCTACTCCGGTTGGCTCCAGGACGGCAGCTTTGGTGGGCCCTGTGCTCAGAACGTCGAAAAGACGAACTCAAGCGGCCAGAAGATCTCCACTTGGCGCAACATCCTCGGTGGAACCCAGTACGGTGAAGCCTTCGCCCACGCCATGGGCGTGATTCTCGGTGACAAGGCGATGGCCTGGGTCTTCAGGTACGCCACCAAGAGCGGTCGGGTGCTCCAGGATCTCGCTGAGGTCACCACGCCTAGCCCAGGTATTGGCCCAATACAAACACGTCGACTAATTCAAGAGTACCGAGCGCGCCAGGCATTCGGTGACT
>Ga0302323_100000728_pt1 | contig 26493 bp, 22 predicted proteins | sample Fen_T0_3_FD_201950 | JGI IMG/M metagenome (GOLD analysis project Ga0302323, IMG submission 201950) | Peat permafrost microbial communities from Stordalen Mire near Abisko, Sweden - Fen_T0_3 | ecosystem: Environmental > Terrestrial > Soil > Wetlands > Permafrost | place: Sweden: Abisko...
ACAGGCGCTGGAGGCAGTGCGCGTCACGCTAGTCTCTCTGGACGAGCTGTTCGCGACCTGCGACTACATCACGCTGCACACGACGCTCACCGACGACACGCGTCAGCTCGTCAACCGCGAACGCCTCGCAAAGTGCAAGCCCGGGCTGCGCATCGTGAACGCTGCGCGCGGCAAGCTGATCGACGACGAGGCCCTGCTCGAGGCGCTCGACAGCGGTAAGGTGGCGGGCGCTGCGCTGGACGTGCACACCAACGAACCTCCCAAGGACTGGCGCCTGGCCAAGCACCCGAAGGTGCTCGCCACGCCGCACCTCGGCGCCCAGACCAAGGAGGCGCAAGAACGCGTCGGGACAGACATTGCCGTGCAGGTGCGAGACTTCCTCAAGAGCGGCGCAATCCAGCAGGCGGTCAATTTCTTCTCGCTCTCTGGTGACCCCCACGATCAGATGCGACCTGCGATGCTGCTCGCGGAGCGCTTGGGCTCTCTCGTGGGCCAGATGACGACAGGGATGCCGCAACGCATCGAGCTCAACCTCTACGGCGAGCTCACCGAGCTGGACGCCAAGCCGATCCTGGCCGCGGCAGTCACGGGCGTGCTCAAGCCGCTGCTCGATCAGAGCGTCACCATCGTCAACGCTGTTGCTCTGGCGAAGGAGAACGGCGTTGTCGCGGCCGAGTCCTCTTCGACCACACCGGTGGCCTATTCCAACCTGATGGAGATTCGCGTGCAGCGGCCGGACCAGCAGCATTCCGTTGCGGGCACGCTCTTTGGCGGCAACCATCAACGCATGGTCGAGCTGGACGGCGTGGAGATCGATGCCATCCCCCTGGGCCACCTGCTGCTCGTGCGCAACAATGACACGCCCGGCGTGGTGGGCGCGATCGGCACGCACCTTGGCAAGCGCGCCATCAACATCGCGCGCATGACGGTCGGACGCCAACCCGGCACCGGCGCACTGATGCTGATCGAGGTCGACGCCGAGGTACCGAAGGAGGTCGTGCGCGAGGTCGCCGGGATCACCGGCGTACGGGAGGCGCGGGCCCTGCATTTGGGCTAGGCGGCGGCGCCCGGCGGCTGGGCCTGCCACTGGCGGAGGGACTTGAGCGATGGGTGAGAACGCGTTCTCGAGGCCTGCGGACGGCGAGCGCATCACGATGCGCGAGGGGCGTCTCAGCGTTCCCGCACGTCCGCTGATCCCGTTCGTCGAGGGCGACGGGATCGGCCGTGACGTGTGGCGCGCTGCGCGCCGCGTCTTTGACGCAGCCGTTGAGAAGTGCTTTGCAGGCGGCCGCCAGGTGGTCTGGTGGGAGGTCCTGGCAGGTGGGAAGGCGTTCAGCGCGGTAGGGGCGTGGTTGCCGGGCACGACGCTGGACGCCTTTCGCGAGTGTCTCGTGGGCATCAAAGGACCGCTCACGACGCCCATCGGCGGCGGCATCCGCTCGCTCAACGTGGCGCTCAGGCAGGAGCTGGACCTCTACGTCTGCCTGCGGCCGGTGCGCTACTTCCGAGGCGTGCCGAGCCCGGTGAAGCGACCGGAAGACGTCGACGTGGTCATCTTTCGCGAGAACACGGAGGACATCTACGCCGGTATAGAGTGGCCGGCGGAGTCACCCGAAGCGCGCAAGGTCATCGCCTGGCTGCGCGACGAGATGAAGACGACGAAGATCCGCTTCCCGGAGACCAGCGGCATCGGCATCAAGCCCGTCTCACGCGAGGGGACGGAACGCCTTGTGCGGGCGGCCATTCGCCACGCGCTCGAGTTCCGGCGGCGCAGCGTGACGCTCGTGCACAAGGGCAACATCATGAAGTTCACCGAGGGGGCCTTCCGCGACTGGGGCTATGCCCTGGCCAAGCGTGAGTTTCGCGATGCGATCGTGACCGAGCGCGAGAGTTGGATCCTGGGCAATCACGAGGCGCGTCCTGGTCTCTCGCTCGAGGACGACGCGCGCGCGCTGGAGTCGGCCTACGACAGCCTGCCCGAGGAGCAGCGGGCCAAAGTGCGGCACGAGGTCGAGGAGGCGCTCGCGCTGTTGCCGACGCACGGCGAGGGCAAGTGGCTCAGCAAGCTGCTGGTGCGCGACTCGATCGCCGACATCACCCTGCAGCAGATCCTGACGCGGCCGCGGGAGTTCGACGTCGTGGCCACGCTCAACCTGAACGGAGACTATCTATCCGATGCCGTCGCCGCCCAAGTGGGAGGCATCGGCATCGCCCCAGGCGGCAACATCAACTACGAGACGGGTCATGCCATCTTCGAGGCTACGCACGGCACGGCCCCGAAGTACGCTGACCAGGACAAGGTCAATCCCGGTTCTGTGCTGCTCTCAGGGGCGATGATGTTCCGCTATCTGGGATGGACGAAGGTGGCCGACGCCATCGAGGCCGCGATTGAGGCAACGATCCAGCAGAAGCGCGTGACCTACGACCTCGCGCGGCTCATGGAAGGGGCGACGCTCATGTCGACGTCTGGCTTCGCTTCGGCCGTCATCGAGAACCTGCGCGCTTAGCACCAGCCGCGAGAAACGGGGGAGCACTTGGCCACGCAGCGTAAGGCGTTCATCACCGGGATCACCGGCCAGGATGGCAGCTATCTGGCCGAATTCTTGCTCGAAAAGGGCTACGACGTGCACGGGCTCGTGCGGCGCTCGAGCTCCTTCAACACCTGGCGCATCGACGCCATTCGCGATCGCGTGCATCTGCACTACGGCGATCTGGTCGACCAATACAGCCTGGTGCGGACTCTGGAGTTGATCCAGCCGGACGAGGTCTACAACCTGGCTGCCCAGAGCCACGTGCGCGTGTCCTTCGACATGCCCGAGTACACCGCCGACGTCACCGCGGTCGGCGTGCTGCGCCTGCTGGATGCCGTGCGCGAGCTCGGCATGCAGGTGCGCGTGTACCAGGCCGGCAGCTCCGAGATGTTCGGAAAAGTGCACGAGACTCCGCAGCGCGAGACCACGCCTTTTCACCCGCGTTCGCCCTACGCGGCCTCGAAGGTCTTCGCGCACTACATGGGGGTGAACTATCGCGAGGGCTACGGCATGTACGTGGCCAACGGCATCCTCTTCAATCACGAGTCGCCGCGGCGCGGCGAGAACTTCGTGACGCGCAAGATCACCCTGGGCGTGGCGGCCATCAAGAAGGGCCAGGCCCAGCATCTGATGCTCGGCAACCTCGACGCCAAGCGTGACTGGGGCTATGCCAAGGACTACGTCGAAGCCATGTGGCTCATGCTGCAGCAACCTGCGCCAGACGACTATGTCGTGGCGACAGGGGAGACGCACTCGGTGAGCGAGTTCCTCGATGAGGCCTTCTCCTGCGTCGGCCTTGACTGGCGCGAGCACGTGAAGACAGACCCGAAGTACCTGCGGCCGGCCGAGGTGGACCTGTTGCTCGGCGATGCCAGCAAGGCGCGCGAGCGCCTGGGTTGGCAGCCGCGCATGCACTTCAAGGAGCTGGTGCGCTTGATGGTGGACGCGGACATGGCCGGCCAGGGCCGCTAGATTCGCCGGGAACGGCCTTCTTGAGAGTAGGACTGGTCGCACGCGGCGCGCACCCGCTTCATGAGCCCGGCGGGATGGAGCGAGCTGTCTACCATCTGGCGACACAGCTTGGACGTCAGGGCCACAGCGTCACCCTGTTCACGCGACCGAGAATCCATGAGCGGTCGTTCCCGGGCGAGGTCGTCGAGTTGCCGTACCAGACGTTCGACGTCGGCGCACATGGCCGCGTCCTGGATCGCACGCTCAACTACCCGGGTTTCGTGCGCCGCGTGGGCGAGGTGGTTGCGGAGCGAGTGCGGCGCGGTGCGATCGACGTGCTCGACGCGCAGGGCATGGCCGTGCTGGGCTATCTTCGGCAGCGGAGACAGGACGCGACGCTGCGGGCGCCGGTGGTCCTGAATCCGCAGGGCATGGAGGAGCACAAGACGCGCGGACTAAAGCGCCTGGCGCTGACCCTGCTGCGCCGTTGGTCGCTGGAATCGGCGCAACTGGCAGACCGCGTGGTCGCCACAGACGAGGTCCTGATTGACGAGATCCCGCGCTACCTCGGCGTGGCGCGTTCCAAGGTCGTCCTGCTCAGAAACGGCGTCGACCTGGAAGAGATCGCGGAGGTCACGCCCAAGGACGCACAGGCCGTGATCGCCAAGGCCTTGCCGACTCTGGGCGAGGCTGCACCCGTTCTGCTGTCTGTCGGCCGTCTGGAGCGATACAAGGGCTTCAGTGACGTGCTCGAGGCCCTGACTGTCCTCCACTCCAGTGGCCGCTTGCCTGCCGCTTGGGCCTGGGTAGTGCTCGGAGATGGAGCGCTGCGCAGTGAGATGCAGGCGCGCATCGCGGCCGTAGACGCGGCAGTCAGTGGAACCGGCGCGCTCGGGCCGCACATCCACTTCGCTGGATGGGTGCGCGACTTGCCACTTCTGCACGCTTACTACGCGCGTGCGCACGTCTTCGTGCATGCGACGCACTACGAGGGGTCGAGCATCGTGACCCTAGAGGCCATGGCGCATGCGCTGCCGGTCGTGGCCACGCGCGCCGGTGGCATCCCTGACAAGGTGCAAGACGGCGTGAACGGCTACCTGGTAGAGCCCAAGGACGTCGGCGCGCTGACCGAGGCGATCGCTCGGCTGGTCTGCGACGAGCCCGGGCGACGGGCGTTCGGCGTGCAAAGCCGCGCGCGCGTCGAGCAGTGGTTCAGTTGGGACAAGATCGCGTGTGAAACTGCGGCGCTCTACGAGGAGCTGGTGGGGCAGGCCGCGGCGCAGGGGAGGTGACAGCGTGCGCATCCTGGTGACAGGCGGGGCAGGGTTCATCGGCAGCAACGCCTGCGCGCGCTTCTCGGGCGCTGGTCATGAGGTGCTGAGCCTCGACAACCTCTCGCGCGTCGGGAGCGAGCGCAACGCAACGTGGGTAAGAGAGACCCACGCCGTGGCAAACGAGAACGTCGACGTGCGCGATGCGGCTGCGGTCGAGGCGCTCGTGGCGCGCTTTGCGCCGGAGGTCGTCATTCATTGCGCCGGGCAGGTGGCTGTGACCACCTCCGTCGTGGACCCGCGGCGCGATTTCGAGGAAAACAGCCTCGGCACTTTCAACGTGCTCGAGGCCGTGCGCTGCAAGGCGCCGCGCGCGATCTTCGTCTTTGCCTCGACGAACAAGGTGTACGGCGGCATGGAGGACGTGCACCTCGAGCTCAGCGGTCAGCGCTGGCGCTACGTGGACCTGCCTCGCGGTGCGAGTGAGGAGCGGCCGCTCGATTTTCACTCTCCGTACGGCTGCTCGAAAGGCGCTGCCGACCAGTATGTGCGGGACTACGCCCGCATCTATGGCCTGCGCACGGTGGTGCTCAGGCAGTCGTGCATCTACGGCTACCGGCAGTTCGGTGTCGAGGATCAGGGCTGGGTCGCGTGGTTCACGATCAGAAGCCTTAAGCGGCAACCGGTGACCATTTTCGGGGACGGCTGTCAGGTGCGTGACGTGCTCTTCATAGACGACCTGCTGGATGCCTACGCAGCGGCCATCGAGAGGATCGACGTCGCAGCCGGACGCGTCTACAACGTGGGCGGCGGCGCGGCCAACGCGCTGTCCTTGCGCGAGCTGGTCAGCAAGCTCGACGCGCTCAACGGCTATCCGCTCCAGGTGGCTGACGGCGACTGGCGGCCCGGCGACCAGCGCGTCTTCATCGCCGACGTTGGCAAGATGGAGCGCGAGCTGGGCTGGGCGCCCAAGGTCGGCGTGGACCAAGGCGTGAGCCGGCTACACGCGTGGGTGAAGGACAACCTGACAGCGATGCCGTAGGCGAGCAGTCACCTGCTCGGCGACGAAACCGGCCTCGCAGCAGCGTCTCGATAGCTGTCGAGAGTGTGCTGCAGGCGCGCTCGGAACGCTTCGTCGGCGAGATCAACGGCGTGCTGCTGGGCGTCAATCGCGTCGGAAAGCTCACCGCGCTGGAAACGCGTGCGCGCGAGCACGGACCAGGAGCCCCATTCCCGACGGCCGCTGCTGGTGACGCTGTCACGAGCCGCCTCAAGGGCCAGATCGAGATCACGCGGTGGCGCTGGGTCCAGATCGAGGATCGAGAGCGCGATGGAGCGCAGGATTCCCGGGACTTCGGCGAACGGGCCGCGCACGAGCTCGCGGCCGAGCTGGTAGGCCTGTGTCTGGTGGCCGTCTTTGAGAAGGGAACGGAACTCGAACAGGCGTGGCTCAGCCAGTCGCCAGGCGAGATAGCGTCGCCTGGCTTGCGCGAGATCCCAAGCCCCCGAGGCGATGGCCTCCACGACCGGATCCAGCGCAGCCGGATCTCCGATCCAGGCGACGTGGCCGCTGCGATCGATCACGACACAGCTGGGGATGCCGTCCAGGGCGGCCGCCTTCAAATAGGCCAGGGCGGTCACACCACAGAGCGGCTGCGACGCGCAGGTTTCGGGCGCGGCAGGGGTGTCGATGGCCACGGCCGTGCGAAAGCTGCCTGCCTTTCGATCGATGAAAGCGGCGATGGCAGCCGGCGAGTTGGCCTCCGTGTCAGGCAGCGTGATGGCCACGAGGTGCACGCCGCGACCCGCGAGGTGGTCCTGCAGATCGGATAGGTGCGGGAGCAGCGCGACGCATGACGGACACCAGACGGCCCAGAAGTCGAGGACGTAGACCTGGCCAGGCTCGAAATGGGCGACTTCTGGACCACGCAGCCAGCGCGCGATCGTCAGGGGCGGCGCCGGGTCGCCAACCTGCAGCGCGGCGAATCGTGGCGGGTCGATGATCGGCTGCGTCGGGGTCTGTGCTCCGGCCGCTCTAGCAATGAACAGGGCGCACAGCAGGCCGAGCAGCCTCATGTGTGGGCTCAGAGAGCGCTCTTCTGCGCGATCAGGGCGTCCAGCTCTTGCCTGAGGCGCGGCAGGATCTCGTCGTAGCCGAATGCGCCGAGCGATTCGCTGCGGCGTTTGAGATTGACGTGGGTCGGGCCGCACCAGAGACCGAGATCTGCATTGTCAGTCTCTCCCGGACCGTTCACGCGACAACCCATCACCGCGATCGTCACGCGCTCCTTCTCGGCATAGGCAGTCATGGCCTTGACTGCCTCGGCCAGCTCGACGAAGCGGTCGTTCTCGACCCGCGAGCACGACGGGCAGGAGATGATGTTCAGCCGATCGTCGTCAAAGATCGGCACCGAGCGGAAGCGGCCTGCGGCCACGTCGTCGACGATCTCCTGGCCGACGAGGACCTCCTCGTGCTTGCGTGGATTCGGCAGGGTCAGGCTCACGCGCAGCGTGTCGCCGATTCCTCGGGCGAGCAGCTGCTCGAAGGCGATGCGCGTCTTGAGGATGCCGTCGGGCGGGATGCCGGCCTCGGTGACGCCGAGGTGCAGCGGTACGTCGGGTCGCTCGGCTGAGAAGAGCGTGTTGGCCTCGACCACCTTATTGGGATGGCTGTCCTTCATGCTGACGACGTAGCGCTGAAAATCCAGATCCTCGAGCAGGCGCGCGTGGTCAAGGGCCGAGGTGACCATGGCCCGCACTTCGTCTCCCGGAAAGCGGCGTTCGACCTCAGGGTCGACGCTACCGCAGTTGACGCCGATGCGCAGTGCGCAGTCGTGCTCGCGTGCGACGTTGACCAGGAAGGCGACCTTGTCGCGCACGGGCTTGTCTTTCTCGTGGTGGTAGAGATGGCCAGGGTTGTAGCGGATCTTGTCGACGTGGGGTGCAACCTGCGCGGCCAGGCGATAGTTCTCCTGGAGATCGACGACGAGATTGGCCTTGGTCTGCTTGCGGATCTGGGCCAGGGCCTGAACGTCCTTTGGGTTGTCGACAGCCAGGCGCACCAGGGCAGCGCCAGCGCTGCGCATGCGCTCAGCCTGCTCCACCGAGGCGTCGATGTCCTGGGTCTTTGTCGCGCACATGGTCTGGATAGCGATCGGCTGGCCGCCTCCGATCGTGACGCTGCCGGCGCGAACAGGTCGCGTAGGGTTCCTCTTCATCACATCCTGATCGTAGCAGATGGAGCGCAAACGCGCGGCGTGTCGGTGAGCAGGCAGGAGAATCCGAGCGCGGCGGTCGCGCGTAGACCAATCATTGGTACCATGCGCGGCCACAGCACCGTGCCCGGTTTGGCAAAGGAGGATCATGTCGCGTAACTGGAATCACCTACTCATGGACGATCATCAGGCAGCGGAGAAGGTCCTGGCTGCCTTTGAGAAGACCCTCACGGCAGACGAATTGCCGACTCCTGGCATGGTCTCGAAAGTACTCGACTTCTTTGTGGCCTATGTGGACCAGACGCACAACCAGAAGGAGGAACGTCACCTCTTTCCACTGATCGAGCAGCGGGGGATTCCGCGCAGCGGCGGGCCACTCGCAGTGATGCTGGTCGAGCATGAGCGCAGCCGTGAGCTCTTGGCCGAATGGCGGCCGCTGGCCGAGGCGTACATCGGCGGCGATCGCTCGTCGTTGCCAGCGCTCAAAGACGTGTTTGGCAAGTACGCCGCGCTGCTCAAGGAGCATTACTGGAAGGAGAACGACATCCTCTATCCGATGGCCCTGCGTGTGATGAGCGACGCCGACAACGCGGCTGTCCTCTCCGGTATCGTGGCGCTAGAAGCCGAGCGAGGCACGAATGTGCGCGCCGACTACTACCGCCTTGCAGACGACCTGGCTGCTGCGAACCTCGAGGACCTTTCCTTCGGGCTCGACCGTGGGGTGCTGGCCGCTGTCTTGAACACGCTACCGGTGGAGATCTCCTTTGTCGACGCGGACGATCGCGTGCGCTACTTCAGCCACGAGAAGGGCGACAAGATCTTTCCGCGTCTCCGCTCGGCGATTGGCACAGCGGTTGAGAACTGCCATCCGGAGAGGAGCGTCGACAAGGTCAAACAGATCCTTGCCGACTTCAAGGCCGGGCGCCGAGATGTGGCCGAGTTCTGGCTCGACTTCCAGGGCAAGAAGGTCCACGTGCGCTACTTCCCGGTGAGGAACGACTCAGGCCAGTACCTGGGTTGCCTGGAGACCGTGCAGGACGTGACTGCCATCCAGAAGCTGACTGGCGAGCGCCGGCTCCTCGATGAGTAGGGGCGGGTCTCAGACCCGCCCGGCTGCGGCGCACCGCAAGCCCGTCCAAATTGCGATTCCGCGGCGCCGCTGAGCGGACCTCTGCCGAAGACGAGGGGCGAACCGCCGCGGCAACCGCGTGTTCAACACTGCTGACAGACAAGGACCCGCGTAGACGCGCGGCGTCCAGGTCGGACAGCGTCGCACTACGCCTTTGAGGCGATCGCGCTGCCTCAGCGGATGTGGAACTTGGCCTTGACGACCTTGCCGTCCACGAGCCGGCAGCGGTACCAGGCTGAGAGGTCGTTGAGCGGCACCCAGCGTCGCTCTTCCTTGCGGTAGTGCCAATCCTTCTCGACTTGATAGAGCACCTGTAGCCCCTTGCCCTCGATGATGTTCGTGATCTCGTTGTCGTGGTGGTCCTGCTCGTCGTAGTCCGTGATGGCGCGCTGGCCCATCTCGGAGTAGAGCAGGTTCAGCTCCTGCAGCAGCTCGTCGAGCTTCGGATCCAGATCCACCACGTTGAGCCCGAGGCGCCGTGCCTCGCGGCTCGTGATCGGGTACTGGTGCGCGGGGTAGGACGAGTTGAGCTGGTTGGCGATGCGGTCGACCTTGCGCCGGTCCTTCATGTGATAGCCGAGGATCTCACGGCAGAGCATGAACGAGAGGCTGCTGCCGCGGTCGAGCGCGCCGACGACCAGAGGATGGACGTACTTGTAGAGCTCTTGGTAGGGGTTGACGACCTCGCCACGCCGGGCCGTCGACTCCTTCCACAGCCGGATGACTCGATCGACCTCGTCGTTACTGACCGGCACGAGGTTGTTGGTGTGATCCACCGGCGAGAGATCGTGCTCGAGCGAGGTGTCGACAGCGGTCAGGTACGAGAGCGGGCCCATGTGGATCGTATCGGCTCCCAGGGCCAGCATCGTCGCTGCTGAGGCGCAGTTGAGCGGCGCTAGGACGGTCAGCCGCCGCGCATAGCGGCGCAGCAGATGCACCATACGCAGCGAGGCCATGCCGCTGCCACCGTCGGACTTGACCAGCAGCACGACGTGCGGCTGCGGGCCGAGGTCGCGCAAGATGTCGTGCAGGGCCATGACGTCGTTGTCGCAGACGCTGCCGCTGGTCGAAGTCCAGTAGGTCAGGAACGTGCCGTTGACTCGGCGCTGAACGCGCGCGAGAGCGGCCTGAGTCTTCTCGTAGAGCAGCGGCGGGGTCTTGATGCGCATGTGGCGTCTCGTCCTTGGCATCCGCTCAGTTTACGTCAGGTTCGCTCGCGGTGCGAAGCACGGGCTACCTAGGGGCACAGCGCCGCCGCAATGCTTTCCAACTCGGACGCCGCGCGTCCTTGCCGGTCCTTTGCCTGGCGAACAGCGAGCGTCGGCAGGTCCGCGCAGGTGATTGGCCGACGGGCGAGGCGTAGCGGCGGGTCGCCCTAAGCGCGCGACTGGACACGAATGCCGATGTCGCTCGCGCACTTGCCTGGCCCTGCGCGTGAGCACACGCAGGGCCCTCATCCGTGCAGCGGGCGCGGGCGATCAGGCGGAGCGCGCGTGGGCGATCCGCCGCGGCCAACGGCTGTTCGACACCAAACCTGGATAGCTAGAACCCATGCGCCGCGCCCCCATGCGATCCGATCACACTGGCGCGGCGCACTCCGGACCGTCGAAACGGGCATTGTTGACGTGGGTGCCGACAGGGTCAGCTGTCATCAGTGCCGCAGGGTAGGGCCCCAGTAGTTCCTGGAGCGTGCTCGTGTCTGCGAACGTCGGATCGAGCCAGAGGCCGAAGTGCGCAGGATCGAGGATGACCGGCATGCGGTCGTGAATTGGCTGGACCAGGCCATTGGGGGCTGTCGTCAGGATTGCGCACGAGTCGATCGGCGGCTGACCTGGCGGCTGCCAGCGATCCCAGAGTCCGGCAAAGGCGAACGGCGCGCCGTCGCGCAGGCCCACGAGAAAGGGCTGTCGGTTGCGACCCTCTGCCTTCCACTCGTAGAAACCGCTGGCCGGGATCAGGCAACGGCGGTGCTTGAAGCTGTCACGAAAGGCCGCCTTTTCCGCGACGCCCTCGCTACGCGCGTTGAAGAGCGGCTTGCGCGTCAGGGGTTCGCGCGACCAGCGAGGCACAAGGCCCCAGCGGGCGCTGACCCATTCGCGATCCTGCGCCAGGCTTCTTGCGCGCACGATGCCGATCGGCTGTGTCGGCGCGATGTTGTAGCGCGCCTCGATCTCCGGGAGCGACTCGAGCCCGAGCAAGGCGGCGATCGCTTCCGCTGGCGTTGTGAGGAGGAACCGTCCGCACATGGAGCCATGTTAGCGCGACCACAGCTAGCTCACGTGGGTCGGTGTAGGGGCACGGCGGGCCGTGCCCCCTGCGTTGCCTGGCCTAGTGCGAGCGCGATTCTGGCGGCACCATGTTCAGCACGCGGTAGTAGACCACGAGCTGTCCGTAGTGCTCGGCTATGTGTGTGGCAAAGGAATAGCCGAAGTCCGAGATGCGCATCATGAAATTGCCCCAGGGGAACTTGATCTCCTCGTTGATGCCGGCATCTCCCTTGGCCTTGATGGCGGCAGCCATGTCCTCGAAGGACTTCTTCAGCGCCGCGACCACTTCGGCCTTGGTCTTGTACTTCTCACGTGTGAAGTTCTCTTCTTCGGCCTTCTTGCCGAGAGCGGCGCTCGTGACGGCGTAGTTGCTGCCAGCCACGTGGAGCAGCTGTTCCGCAAAGGACCGCTGCGCCGGGTTGGGCTTGTAGTCGTACTTGTCCTCAGGGAAGTCCTGGGCCATGGCCAGAAGCTTTGCTCCCTCGTAGTTCAGCGCGCCGATCAGGGCGTCCGCGGGCTTGGCCGCAGGCTTGGGCGGCTCGGGGCTCTTGGCGGCGTTCTGGGCAAGCAGAGGAGCGGCGAGGAGCGTGGCGAAGGTGGCGATGGCAGCGAGGTGACGCGGGCAGTGCATAGTGGCGATCTCCATAGTGTTCGGAAAGCAAGCATAGGCAAGCGCGACGGGTGGCGCTCGCCAGTCGGACGATCCTATCTCGTGATTTGTTGACGCCGAGGCGCTGTAAGGATACGGCTGTGAACGGGGATACGTGGATACGGGGACACCTTGATCTGTCTTGGGCCCGTCCAAGGTGTCCCCGATTTGCCCCGATTAGCCGGCTATAATGCGTCGCCGTTCGTCGGATCGCACGAAAGGACAAGATCCGTGAGGATGCTTCGGAGTCTGCTGCTGTTGCTGTTCGTGTTGGTGTGGGCCGGGCCGGCTCGTGCAGAAGTCGGCGGTGCGACGATCGTCGTGCGGGTGACAGATCCGAAGGGCGCCGTTGTGGCTGGGGCGTACGTCTCGGCCTGGAGCGAGGCGAGCCGCGGCCATCCGAGTGCCACTGCCACGTCGGATTCGAATGGAATGGCGGTCTTGGCCGACGTGCCTGCCGGGCCGGTGGAACTGTACGCGTCGCCGAAAGAAACGGCGCAGGACGCGCAGCAGTTCACGCAGCGGTTCACAGTGTGGAGCACGCCACGGTGGCCGGGGCAACACGGCGTTGCAGCCGGCGAGCTCGTCGTGACGCGGACGGAGTCTTGGATGGGCGTGTGCACAGGATGCGAGATGGTTGAGGTCCACTGCCCACTCCGGGAAAGCTTCGGCCGTTCCGATCAGCGTAGCTTCTGGGACACCCGCGATCGGATCGACAGCGCGCAACAGCAGACGCTTCCGTCTTCAGGCAACCTGTGGTCTCTCATCGAGACGGCCGTCCCGGCAGCGGTCGTGGATCGCATCGACGGCCCGGGGCTCTATCTTGGCGATCCTGGACGCTTTGCGATGCGCGGCAGCTCGTGGACGCAGGACAGCATCCGGCTCGGTAGCCTCGACATTACCGACGGCACGCGCGGTGGGACGCCGCTCGCGTACCCGGACGTCGACGCCCTGGACGCGATCGACATCACTTCAGCGCTCGCACCGGTCGAGTACGGAGTGCCGGGTGTGACTCTGTCCCTCAAGCCGCGGGAGCCTTCGAACGGGTGGCGCGGCCATGTGCAGGGCTCCTGGGCAGGTTCTGGGTTGCAGGCCAAGCCGTGGCCGGGCGACGCGCCGGCGATCGCACGCCTCGGCTCGCTCGCCGACGCGGGCGGGCTCGTGAGCGGGCCGATCGCGGGCCAGAAGCTGCGCGTCCTTTTCTCGGCGCGCGCGTCGCGCATGCAGCGCTTTGAGCGCGCCTACCCTGACGAGCTCAAGGCCGAAGTGGGCTCTGTCTTCGGCCACCTGGTCTATCAAGCGAGCGATCGCGACACGTTGCGGCTCGTGACGTCCGCACAGGCGGTGGACAAGCCATTTGCCGGCCGGGCGCGCTTCTCAGACCGAACTGTGGACGAGCGGGACGATTTCGGCGGCGCCCAGCTCAAATGGGATCACGCCGGGGAGCGCGCCACGCTGTCAGCGTTCGCTGGTTTCCAGGCCGGAGTTCTGAGGCCCCAGACCGATGGCCGCGTTGCTGATCAGCCGATCGAGCGACTCCTCGACGGCCCAGTGCCAGAGCTGGCGTTTGCCGGTCGCAGCCGGCGCACCACCTGGAGCGCTGGCGCGAGCATGGGACTCGCCGCGAGGCGCGTCCTGGGCACGTGGCACGCGCTGCGCCTGGGCGCCACCGCGAGCGGCATGAGCGCGACCGATCGGCCGGATGCGAATCGCATCACAGCCGAGTTGGTCGACGGCCAAGCAGCGCGCGTGTGGGACTACGGGTATGCCGGCGAGTCGCGACGGCACACGTTCGACCTGGGGGCCTATGCCGCAGATCGCATCACCTTTCGCGATCGGTTCTTCCTTGAAGCTGGTCTGCGCCTCGATTCCACCAGCGGCTCGGCCCAGGGAGCAGCTCAGGGCATCAACTGGACCACGGTCTCGCCGCGCGTCTCGGCCCGGCTGCGTCTGACGAACTTCGGTCGCTTCTCGCTGATCGGCGGCTACGGCGAGTACCGGCACCGGCTGCCGCTGGATGCCCTGGCCTTTGGCGACCCTGCGGCACCACAGGGTTCCGTCTATCGCTGGAAAGACCCCAACGGCAATGGCGTGTTTGACCCGAACGAGCGCGGCGTGCTCGTGGCGCGAGTCGGGCCAGGCTCTCCGGACGGGCAATTCTCGACCATCGATCCGAACCTCAAGCCGCCGCGCACGCGGGAGTTTGTCGTGGGGATCGAGAGTCAGCCGGGCCGGGGCTGGCTCGTGAGCCTGACCGGATTCGACCGCCGCGAGCGCGACCTGATCGAGTCGGTGAACGTCGGGGTGCCGATCTCGTCTTACAACGTCAGCTATGTGTCAGATCCGGCCGGCGACCTGTACGGCCCGCAGGACGATCAGATGCTGCCGATCTATTCGCGCAGGCCAGCGAGCTTTGGGCTCGACCGCTATGTGCTGACGAATCCGGCCGGCGACACGAGCAAGCACCAGGGCCTCGAGTTCCGGCTGCAGAAGCGCTTCGGTGCGCGCGTGACTCTGCTCGTCGGGGCTCTGGCCTACCTCAGCGAGGTCGGGGGAGCCAACCGAGGCTTCCGGGTGTTCGAGAACGATCAGGGCGTGATCGGCGAGCGCTACGACGACCCGAACGTCGACAGGTATGCGTTCGGCCGCAGCTTCTTTGACCGCGCCTTTGAGATCAAGGTCTCGGGCAGCGTAGACGCTGGTCGTGGCTGGCGCTTCGGCACTGTGGCGCGCTACCAAGACGGCCAGCCCTTCACGCGTGTGGTCATCGCGCCCGACGTGGCGCAGGGAGTGGACGAGATTCCGGCAACGCCGCGCGGCCAGCTCGTGATGGGGCCAGGCGTGTCAGACACGCAGGGGCGCTACATCGTGCCCTCGGGCCACCGATTCACGTTCACGATGACCTGGGATGGCCGCGTCGAGAAGAGCTTCCGACTCGGCCGGCAGCGTCTCGCGTTGTCCGCCGACGCGTTCAACCTGCTCGGACTCCACCAGGAGGTCGAGGAGGACGTGGTGACCGGCCCGGCGTTCCGCACGCCCACAGCGGTCCAGCCGCCCCGCGCGTTCCGCCTGGGGGCGCGTCTCGAGTTCTAGGCCGCCAGATGGGACGGTGCAGGGGCACAGCGCGCCGTGCCCCTACGTCGCGAGCGATCCGGAGCGGGCAAAGCTGCGTATGGTAGGGTGACAAGGGCGGCGGGGCGACAGTGTGCGCTATCCGGGGTAAATTGACGGGGTTGGCGTGGCGTCGTGCCGCGCAGAAGGAGACGACATGTCCTCAGCGATCGAAGGGCTTGAACCGCAACTGCTCTGGAAACACTTCGCAGCGCTGTCGCGCATCCCTCGCGGATCGAAGAACGAGGCCGCGGCCGGCAAGTTCGTGACGGACACGGCTCGCACGCTGGGGCTCGAGTCGAAGCAGGACGCGTTCGGCAACGTCGTGGTCAAGAAGCCAGCGTCCCCTGGCCGCGAGCGCAGCAAGTCGATCTGCCTCCAGTCGCACCTCGACATGGTCTGCGAGAAAAACGCGGACAAGACCCACGACTTTGCCAAGGACCCGATCGAGCTGGTGCGCAAGGGCGACCTGCTGATGGCGAACGGCACAACGCTCGGTGCTGACAATGGCATCGGCGTTGCCTCGAACCTAGCGCTGATGGAAGACAAGGCCCTCACGCACGGTCCGCTCGAGCTCCTGTTCACAGTGGACGAAGAGACCGGTCTCACGGGCGCGCATCACCTCGAAGCCGGCTTTGTCGAGAGCCGCATCCTGCTCAACCTCGATTCCGAGGACGAAGGCGAGATCTACGTGGGATGCGCCGGTGGCCAGGACACGATCGGAGTGTGGAAGGTGGTGACCGAGCCGGCCAAGCCGAACATGGTGGCGCTCGAAGTGCGCGTCACTGGACTGCGCGGCGGCCACTCGGGCATCGAGATCGAGAAGGGCCGCGGGAACGCGGTCAAGATCCTGAACCGCGTGCTGCTCGACCTTGCTGCCCGCTGCAGCGGCCGATTGGCAGCCATCAACGGAGGCAACAAGCACAACGCCATTCCGCGCGAGGCGTTCGCAACGGTCTACGTCCCGAAGTCGCGCTTGCCGCGCACGCGCAAGTCTGTGGCGACCTGGGAGAAGACGGTGCGCGAGGAACTGGGCAAGGTCGAGCCTGACGTGCGCATCGGGCTGGCCGAGAGCCCAGCTGCGGGCGGCCAGGTGCTGAAGCGCAAGCTGCAAAAGCAGATTGCCCAGACGATCTCAGCGCTACCGCATGGCGTGACCAAGATGAGCGCCGAGATCACCTGGCTGGTCGAGACCTCGACGAACGTGGCTGTCATTCGCACGGACGCTGATTCAGTGCGCTTGGCCACTAGCCAGCGCAGCTCAGTGGCGAGCGAGATCCTGGAGATCTCGCAGACCGTGTCCACGATCTTCGAAATGGGCGCTGCCACGGTGGAGCAGGGCGACGGCTATCCGGGCTGGAAGCCGAACATGAACTCGCCGATCCTCAAGAAGGCGGTGGCGACGTACGAGGGGCTCTACGGCAAGAAGCCGGAGGTCAAGGCGGTGCACGCCGGCCTCGAGTGCGGCATCATCGGCGAGCGCTATCCAGGGATGGACATGATCTCGTTCGGTCCGACGATGCGCGACGTGCACTCGCCGCAGGAGCACATCCTCGTCGACACGGTCCCGAAGTTCTGGACGTTCCTGGCGGCGTTGCTCAAAGCGGTCTAGCCCCGCGGATTGCAGGGGCGCGGTACGCCGTGCCTACGTGCTTTTCGGGTCGGAACCGCCTCGATGCCGCGATTGGCGACGGTGCTATGATCGCGGCGACTCAGCAATCGGTCGGATCGATGTCTGTCTAGCCATGGCCGATGCGAGGTTGAAGATGGCGCTTGCTCTGATCGCCGCCGCGTTATGGGTTCCGCACCTGGCTGTCGCTTCTAGCCCGACTACCGCCGCGCTGCAGGCGCCCATGCAGGCAGACGCTCGCACCACGGTTCGTCTCATTCGATCTACCGCGGGCACGAAGGGGCGGGTTGTCGGCAGCCGGTATGCGATCGACGATCCACGGACCACGTTTGGCCCGGAGGACCGGCAGATCGTCGTCTTCTTCGAGTGGGAAGGGACCGCTGGCGCACACCAGTGCCAGGCTTCGTGGAAGGACCCCTCGGGGAAGGTCGTCCTTGTGTCACCGCTCGAGGTCCGCGCGCAAGGCCGCCGCTTCGGCGCCTACTGGACGCTGACCCTGCCGGAATCGCCGGCACTCGGGTTGTGGGTGGTCGTAGCCGAAGTGGATGGCCAGGCTGCAGGCACTCACGCTATTCAGATCCAGAACACGGCGCCCGCCGGGGTCCCAGGTGCGAGCCGGCGCTTGCTGGACTCGGCAGAGATCTACAAGCGAGCCTCGGCCGCGACCGCAACAGTCGAGAGCGTCCTGCCGAGCGGGGAGGTTCTTCGGCGCGGCTCCGGCTTCTTCTTGGATGAACGTCTACTCGTAACCGCGTTTCAGGTGATCGACGGCGCGAGCGCGGCTCGCATCACGCTGGCGGACGGGCGTACGTTCACCACGGACGCCGTGGCCGCGCGCGATCGGCGTCAGGACTGGATCGTGCTGCAGACGCCGGCGATCGATGCTCCGCGCTTGCCGGTGGAGCAGCCCCAACGTTGGGAGGTGGGCGACCACGCCAGCTACGTCGAGACGCATGGGGACGGCTCGCGCATCTTGGCGGAAGCCACGATCGTGGGGGTCAACGTGTATGGCAAGGCTGGCCGCAGAATCAACCTACGCGGCTTGCCCAGGCTGTCTGCTGCCGGCGCGCCCCTGGTCAGTGACTACGGGGAGATCATCGGTGTGCTGGGGGGCACTCTGAGCCGTGGCACGGGGCCGATGGAAGGACTCGCGTTCGCAGCTCGCCAGAGGCTTGAGGACCTGACCCTCCCCGATGCGCTGGCCGTCCCAGTAGCACTGATCCCCTCCCGGGCAAGACTCGAGGCGCCCGTGCGCTTCGCGGATCTGGACGCACAGGGCGAGTTCGTTCCTGTGTTCGGGCGATCCCCCAGCCTCGTGAGCGCTACGCTGGCGCACGGCATCGAGAAGAAGAACGGCGTCCCGATGGCCGTCGACCAGACCGCGGTGTTTGGGCGCCAAGACCCCCACATCGTGGTCTTCACCACGTGGCAACCGAAGGCGGACATCGTGGGAACGAGTACCCTCCGACTGTATGACGAAGACAACCGTCTAGTTTTCGCGAGGCAGCCCTCGGCGTTCAAACTAAAGCGCGGAGTCTATGCCGTGGGCACCTGGGGCGTGCCTCTGGGGCCGACACTGGAAGCCGGGAACTACCGAGTCGATTTGCAGGTCAACGGCGAGGTCGTTGCTCGCCTGTTCTTCCGATTTGCCGAGTGAGGGTCCGTCACGCCCGGCCCGAAGATCTGGTCGCCTCGGGCGATGGCTGACGCAGGCTGCGCCCCTCGTCTGACGGGCTATTCCTTCTTCGGTTCGTCTGGCTCGCGTAGCGTGTCACCGCGCTCGCTGACGATGCTGCGATACCAGGAGTCCGGATACGGCGGGTGCTGCGGCTCGCCCTTCTCGTCTTTGACGTTGCCGTCCATGTATTTGACGAGCAGGTCTTCGCCGAGGTGCCGCCAGCGCGCCGTGACGCTGTCTCCGGCGGCCACGGAGTAGCGCGTGAGGTAGTCGCGCGCCCGCTCCGGAGATTGCGCGTAGAGCGCAGCCGCTTCCTTTTCAACGCCATCCTGGGCTGCCAGGAACTGGCCTTCTAGCTCACGCTGGACCTTCTGGATGTCGACGATCATGTCGCTGTAGCGGGAATAGGAGTAGTTCGCGACCCAGTTGAAGACCCAGAAGGCCGAGTCCCAGGAGAAGTGCGTGAGCGTGGCCACGCCGGTGGCGAACGTGCGCGGCGCCTCGCGGATGCCGCAGTACATCGGGCTATAGACCGTCGAGTAGGTGTCATCCACACCGAACCAGAGCACGCCGCCGATGGGATCTGGCAGCCAGGCACGCGACTGGGTGACGAACGAGAACCCGGTCTGCTGCGTAGAGATCGCGCGCTCGTTGACGTAGGTCTTACCGTCGATCTTCCAGGTCAGTGGCCGCCAACGGTAGGGGCAGAGGAAGGGCCCAGCGCCGACGTCCTTGGTCATGTCGAACTCGGTGCCCTCGAAGTGATCGCGCATCAGGGCCATGGCGTCAGCCACGGTCAGCTTGTGATCCGGCCGCACGCTGAGCGGCATCGGCGGCGCAGTGACCACGCCGCGGGCAAAGTCGCTCTTGATGCCGGCTGACGGCGCAGCCCGGCGGAACACATTCCACACGCGTGCCTCGCAGAAGCGCAGGTTCTCGAACTCGTTTGGGTCGTAGGTGTCGGCGAAACTGAACTCGTCGTCCTTGCCCTTGAACCAGCCCTTCTCACGCGCGAACGAGATCACGTCCTTCTAGTAGACGCAGTTGAGCGGGTCGTTCAGTGGAAAGCGGCGGATGCGCGACTTGTTGGCGTGGGCTGCGATTGTGCCGTCCGGAATGCGCACCGCCACCCAGACGCCGCCCTTCTGCTTCTCGCCCTTGCCGATGATCTCCAGCAACCAGACCTCGTTCGCATCAGAGATCGAGATCGACTCGCCTGTGGACGCATAGCCGTACTCGGAGACCAGCTCGCCGATCATCTTGATGGCTTCGCGCGCCGTGCGGCAGCGCTCGAGCGCGATGAACATCAGGCTGCCGTAGTCGACGATGCCCGACGGGCCTTTGAGCTCCTTGCGGCCAGTGAACGTGGTCTCGCCAACTGCGAGCTGATGCTCGTTGATGTTGCCGACAACCGAGTAGGTGGCTGCGATCTCGGGGATGCGGCCGAGGAACTTGCCCGTGTCCCATTCGATGACGTCGCGCTGGGCGCCGGCAGGGAAGCGTCGCGCAGGCGTCACTGGCAGCTCGCCGTAGAGCGTGTGCGAGTCAGCCGAGTACGTGATCATCGTGGCGCCATCGGCCGACGCGCCTTTGGTGATGAGGATGTTCGTGCAGGCAGCAGCAGGTTGCGCGATCAGAGCAGAGACGGCCACGAGAATGAAGGCGACTGTGAGCCGGAGGCGCATCAGAAGGGACTCCTTTCGAATCCGCCGTGGCGATGGCCACAGATCACCATCCTAACCCGGCCTGTGGCGGACACAAGACGGCGTGACGTGTGGCGAACCGTAGGGGCGCACGGCCGTGCGCCCCTACTACATGATCGCGGTCGGCGGCGCAGGCTCGTCGGCTGCGCCGGCCTTGCTTAGCGGGATCAGGATCAGATACGCGGCCAGAGCGATCGCGACCAGGATTGAGAGATACGGGGCAGCTCCGGCAAGGGCCGTGATCTGCGGGAACTCGACCTTTGCCCCCGGCGCTGCGCGCAAGGCGAGCCAGGCCACGACGCCCGCAATGACGAGGCCCATCAAGGCTTCGCCGGCAATCAAGCCTGAGGCGGCCAGAACGCCCGCGTTCTCGACGCGCGCCTTCTGTGCGGCGTTGTAGCCGCGCCGGTCACGGAGCTTGTCGACAATGCCGCGGATGACGCCGCCGATGAAGATCGCGAAGGTGGTTTCGAGCGGCAGATACATGCCGACCGAAAAGAGCATCGGGCTACGGACCTTCACCAGGATCATCGAAATGCCGAGCGCAACGCCGACGATCACGAGCGGCCAGGCCATCTCGCCCCCGACGATGCCTTGAGAGAGGGCCGCCATGAGGCCGGCCTGGGGAGCCGAGTAATTGCGTCCGCCCAAACCCCCGCCACCGGTGGCCACGTCGGAGTTGTGCATCAGGTAGAGCGGGAAGAAGAGCAGCAGACCGGCCACGATGACGCCGAAGATGTCTCCGACCTGCATGCGCCAAGGAGTACCGCCGAGGATGTGTCCAACCTTGAGGTCCTGCAGCATCTCGCCAGCGACGGCGGCGGAGATGCAGCCAACGGCGGCCACGCCGAGCACTGCGGCCACGCCCTCCGCTCCCTTCACGCCGACGATGACCATCGTCAGCGCGGCGACGATCGTCGTGGCCAGTGTCAAGCCAGAGATGGGGTTGTTCGAGGAGCCGATCAGGCCGACGAGGTTGCCCGAGACGGCCGCGAAGAAGAAGCCCGTGATGAGCATGACGAGGGCAGCCAGAATCGCGCCTGACAAGACCCCGGTGAAGTAGAAGTACAGCAGCGTCATGAGGACAAAGATGGCCAGGATTCCGGCGCCGACCACCTTGAGCGAGAGGTCGCGCTCCGTCCGCTCGGTAGCGGCTGTCGCTGTGGCCGACTTCTTGACGTCGGCGATGCTGCGCTTGACCCCGCCGATCAGATTCTGGCGCATCTTCCACAAAGTGAAGCACGCGCCCACGAGCATGCCGCCGACCGCGATCGGTCGCACGATGAACTTGTAGAGATGGGCAATGAGGGCCTGCCACGCCTCCGGCTGGGCCTGAGCGGCTGTGAGGATCCTCGGCGTGCCCTCGGCGGCGGCAGCGGCAATCGTCGACTGCACGTACCCGTCGATGAGGCTGGGGCCAAGGAAGAAGATGAGCAGTGGCACGAGCAAGCCCCAGGCGAGCACGCCTCCAGCGAAGTTCAAGGCGCCCAGCTCGGGACCGATGATGTAGCCGACGCCGAAGTACGCTGGAGTGACCTCGGGCGCGGCCAGCTGTGTGATGCCCCCCGCGGAGATCGTGGTGGCGCCGGAGGTCAGGCCGAGACGCACGAGGCTCGCCTTGACCTGGCCGACGGCGGGGTAGAAGAAATTCTTGGACGCGAACACGCCGGCCTCACCGAGCAGCTTGACGAGTGCGCCGACTCCCATGGCGCGGAAGAGCTGTATGGCGGCCTCCGCACCTCGCTGACCGGCTTTATGAATCTCGCTGGCGGCGACGGACTCGGGGAATGGGAGAGTCTGATCCTCCACCATGACGCGCCTCAGGATGGTCACGAACATGATGCCCAGCAGTCCGCCCAGGATCATGAGCGCGGACGCCAGCAGGTATTCGCGGACCATGTGCGCGCGGTCGAACTTCCACATCCCGAGCATCACGAACGCGGGTACCGTGAAGATCGCCCCGGCGGCTACTGACTCGCCGATCGAGCCGACGGTACGGGCGAAGTTCTCTTCGAGGATGCTGCCCTTGAACCATTTCAGCCGGAGGACCGCCATGCCGATGACCGCTGCAGGGTAGGTGGCCGCGATGGTCATGCCAGCGCGCAGGCCGAGGTAGGCGTTGGCTGCGCCGAGGACCACGCACATCAGCAGGCCGAGGACGAGGGCGCGGAGCGTGAACTCGCTCATCGTCGAGCTGGCCGGGACGAACGGTTTGAAAGGCTGTTCAGAGGGGCTGTTCGTAGCCATAGTGAGCGGATGTTAACACGCGGCCGAAAGGCGTGGCCGGGTGGATCGGTCGTGATATCGTGATGGAGGTCGAAGCCCCTCCCGCGCGAGGCCAGCGCTGATCGGACACCCGCGGGGCGCGCCTTCGTCGTCGGTCTCTGATGAAGTGAAGCATGGCCCCCGAGCGCATGGTGACGGTCGCGATCGATCTTCCGCTGAAGATCTGGCTGCGCCTGCGCCAGGAGGCCCGCGAGCGCGCCTACGCGCGCGGCGAGCTGGAACCAGAAACGATCAGTCCGATCGTGCGCGAGATCGTCGAAGGCGCCATCGAGCGGCTTGACGAGGGGAAGGCTAGCGAGCCGGTCGCGGCTCAGGCCAGGTCCTGAGCCGCTCGCAGCCGCAGCGTCCGGTGCGCGCCGGTTGCCTGCTGGCTACTTGAGCGGTGCGGTGGTGAGGGCGACCGACAGGGTCCGCCCGTCAGATGCAAACACCGTAGTCCTGTAGAGAATCGCGGTCTCTGTCTTCAACGCCTCTGTCTTCTCGACGAGGTGCGCCGACCCGATAGACGGACCTGTGATCGGGCCCTCGGTCACTGGCTCCCACTGATGCATGCCGCTTGTCCCCCCTGACACACAGAAGTCTACTCTGTTCGCCGACACGTCGAGGCCTAGAAGTCCGAGGCGAGGGGAGGTTGTCTCTCGTGCGAGTGTTGACGCCCTACGGCACGGTCGGATAACGTATGCAGCAACACGGTCCGAGAGGAACGGAGGCTAGAGATGGGACTGCGGGCGAAGTGGCGAGCCGTGGCGGCCGTCTGCGTACTGGCAGCGGCTGTGTCAGTCATTGGCTGTGGAAGCGACAATCCCACGGCACCGACGACTCCGACGCCGACGCCGAATCCCTATCCCTACGACGGCTACTGGGTCGGTACGACAAGCGAATCGGAACAGGTTGTCCTCAGAATCGTCGGCAACGCTGTTGTCCAGTTCACCACATACGTTCGCGTGACCAGCAGCTGCTACATATACCAGAACTTGAGCAGTTCGGCGGCGGCCGCTCCTATACAGAACGGCGCGTTTACGATGTCGTTGACAAACTACTACACCACGGCGGTCGTGACCGTGACCGGCACATTCAGTTCAGCCGGTTCGATGAGTGGAACGATCTCAGCGATGACCATAAAGGCAGGAGCCTGCTCCACCACGACGGACGCAACGCAGAAGGCGGCCTTGACCTTCACGGCGATGCAGTAGCGATGGCGGAGGGTGGCACCAAGACGTTCGAGAGGAGCGGAGGCTAGAGATGAGGCTACGGGCGATGTGGCGAACCTTGACGGCTTCCTGCGTACTTGCGGTGGCTGTGTCAGTCATTGGCTGTGGAAGCGACAATCCCACGGCACCGACGACTCCAACGCCGACACCGAATCCCTATCCCCATGACGGGTACTGGGTGGGTACGACCAGCGAATCGGAACAGGTCATACTCAGGGTCGTCGGCAACGCTGTGGTCCAGTTCAGCACATACGTTCGCGTGACCAGCAGCTGCTATACATACCAGTACCTGAACAACTCGGTGGCGGGTGCTCCCATACAGAACGGCGCGTTCACGATGTCGTTGAATTACAACACGGCGGCACCCGTGACGGTGACCGGCACCTTCGGTTCAACCACCTCGATGAGCGGAACGATCGGAGCGATGACGATACGGGCAGGAGCCTGCTCCACGACGGAGGCAACTCAGAAGGATGCCCTGACCTTCACGGCGATGCAGTAACGACAGCGGAACGCAGCACCAGGAAGTTCGAGAGGACCGGAGGCTAGAGATGAGACTGCGGGCGATGTGGCGAACCTTGGCGGCTTCCTGCGTACTGGTGGCGGCCGTGGCCGTGGCTGGCTGTGGTAGCAGCACACCCACGGCACCGACGACTCCGACGCCGACGCCGAATCCCTATCCCTACGACGGGTACTGGGTCGGTACGACAAGCGAAGGGCGCGAGATTATCTTTAGAATCGTTGGCAGCGCCGTGGTCCAAGCCACGGTGTACTACAACGTAACCAGCGGCTGCTATACGTACCACGTCGCTACGACCAGCGGTCCCATCCAGAACGGCGCGTTTGCACTGTCGATGCCAGACAGCTGGCTGACAGCGCCTATGGCGGTGACCGGCAGCTTCGGTTCAACCACTACAATGAGCGGGACGATCGGAGCGATGACCATCAGCGCAGGACACTGCGGCACGACCGCCGAGACTCAGAAGGCGGCCGTGACCTTCACGGCGATGCAGTAGAGACTGCAGTGGGCCGCCTCTGCGCGGCGCGCAGAGGCACACCCGCGCCTCCGCTTGCCGCCGTCTGTGTCTACTGGCCCCCATGGTCATTCTCTTCGACCTTGACGACACGCTGGTCACTCACAGTCACGCGTTCGACGCGGCCACCGCGGCCCTGCACGCGCAGGTTGGTTCGTCTCTGACGTTGGCAGAGTTCGCCGTTGCGTGGCGGTCTGCTCATAGGCGGCACTTTGACCGCTACTTGGCGGGCGACGCTTCCTACGACGGGCAGCGCCGGGCGCGCGTTTGGGAGGCCATCGATTCGACACTGTCCGAGCAGGAAGCTGACGAGGTCTTCGCCCTCTATCTCAGCACCTACGAGGCCTCATGGTCGCTGTTTCCAGACGTCCGACCGTGCCTTGACGGCTTGTCGCGGTATCGCCTGGGAGTGGTCACGAACGGGCAGGCGCAGCAACAACGCCTGAAGATCGAGCGAATGGGCCTAGCTGAGCGATTCGGCTGCGTCGTGATCTCTGGGGAATGTGGGTGCTCGAAGCCTGAACCGGCCATCTTCCTGCGCGCTTGCCGCCTGCTGGACGCTGAACCCAGAGATGCGGTCTATGTCGGCGACCAGTACGAGGTGGACGTGGTCGGCGCGCGGGCCGCTGGATTGGCCGGGGTGTGGCTCGACCGAGGCGGCACGGCATCGGCTGACCACGTATCCCCGCTCATCGCGTCCCTTGACGGATTGCCGCAGGTCATTGCCGCGATGGAAGGATGAAGCGAGTGAGGCCGAGTCGCGGATCCGCGCTCTCGCTTGTCGGAGGAGTTGGTGGCCTGGGACGGAGTTGAACCGCCGACACGAGGATTTTCAGTCCTCTGCTCTACCAGCTGAGCTACCAGGCCACTCAGAGGTCGGCAGATTGAAACATGACAGAGGCGCGCGGTCAATCTCGACGTAGACGCGGCCAGGGTGGGGGTTGCGGATAGAATACCCGCCATGCCGTTTGTGACTGTCGAGGGGATCGAGGGCTGCGGCAAGAGCACGCAGGCGCGGCAGCTCGTCGAGTGGCTTGGGCCGGACGCGTTGCTGACTGTCGAGCCCGGCGGCACGGCGCTCGGCCGGGCGATCCGAGAGATGCTGCTGGCAAACGGTGGGCACGTCACGCCCGTGGCCGAGCTGCTGTTGTTCTGCGCTGATCGCGCGCAGCACGTGGCCGAGGTCATCCGTCCTGCACTGGATGCTGGGCGAGTTGTCATCTCCGATCGCTACGCCGACTCGACGCTCGCTTACCAAGGCTACGGCCGCGGGCTCTCGTCGGTCTTGATCCGCACGTTGAGCACGCAGGCGACCGGCGGTTTGGTGCCTGACCTGACGATCCTGATTGACGTGCCAGTGGACGTCGGGTTGTCGCGGGCGCGTCGCCGCAGCGCTGCAGACCGCATTGAGACCGAGCAGCGCGAGTTCCATGAGCGCGTGCGCCAAGGCTATCGCGCGCTGGCGCAGCAAGAACCGGTGCGCTGGGCGGTGATCGAAGGCAGCGGCGACGAGGCCGCGGTGGCAGAGCGGATGCGCGCCGCAATGGTGGCGCACGGGATCGGAGGCCGGCATGGCGCTCGGTGACGTCCTGGGTCACGAGCGCGTGAAGGCGGCGCTGCTGCAATCGCTGCGGCAGCAGCGGTTGCCTTCGGCGATGCTGTTCTCCGGGCCCGAGGGCATCGGCAAGCGCATGCTGGCCATTGAGGTGGCCCGCGCGCTGATCTGCGAGCAGCCGAGCGGCGATGCCTGCGGCCAGTGCTCGCCGTGTCTGCGCATCACGCACGCTCGCGACTCGCTCGCGGATCTGCGCGCACAGGCGCAGGCTG